>Ga0157369_10000564_pt1 | contig 48711 bp, 43 predicted proteins | sample C25metaG_FD_113461 | JGI IMG/M metagenome (GOLD analysis project Ga0157369, IMG submission 113461) | Corn rhizosphere microbial communities from Kellogg Biological Station, Michigan, USA - C2-5 metaG | ecosystem: Host-associated > Plants > Roots > Rhizosphere > Soil | place: USA: Michigan... | reverse complement strand
TGGAGGCTTAACCCTAGGAGGCGACGCATGGGAACGGCGCCTCGGTCGCATTACGGTAAACACACAATCATCGCCCGCTAGTGGCCGTTAACGGTCGAGTGCGAGCGTCTGCTTTTGGCCGATCTCTGCCTTTCATGTAAGACAAGGCTCAAATAAAGAGAGCTGTTACTGCTATCTAACCCAGCAGTTGTGACTCACCCACCAAATTTAAATCGGTTGTAGCAAGGCTTGAAAATCGCTTTCGCCCAAGATCCGAATTTTTTGCCCTTTTGCAATGAGCTCTTCAGCTTTTCTATGCTTAGAACTCCGCTCCATGCCTGCCAATCTGCTTATATCTTGGTCCCCCACAACGAGCAGAGTGGTGTGCTTGGTCACGCCTACGCCTACATCGCATCCAGCGGCTGCTGCTAGATCTGCGGCATGCTGCCGAGGAATGGAGAGAGCGCCGGTAAACACAACAACATTCCCCGAGAGCACGCCCTCAAGGCTCGCGACGCGCGCTACAGAAGATATTGAATCAGGGCTCAATGGCTGGTTAACCAAAGAGCACCACTCAGCAATCGTTGAACCGGTGTCAGCAATTGCGCGGAGCAATATCTCCCCCGCTGCTCGAGCATCCTCAACAGCGTCGTGATGTTGAAAAGCAATCCCGAAATGGGATGCTAAGTTCTTGAGGCCGTAACCAGACTGGGAAAACTGACTCCAAGCCCTACGTGCAACACGAGAGGTGTCGAGCCAGGAACAATCAAAAATCGGAAGGCCAGCACTCTGATTAGCTCGGAAGGTGGCTGTTCGATCGAAGGGAGTATGGCTAACGACAATTTTTCCGGCGACGAATGGTAAAACTCGCTGGTAGACCTCAGCCCAATATGGCGCTGCCGAAATCATATTTTCGTCGATTCCATGAACAGCTATGTTCATGGGATGAAAATAATCATTTGGATTGACCAGTGAACCCCATGATTCATGGAGCTTTCCGTCCCGAAAAACTGCGACACCTATCTGACAAATGCTCGCCAGGTTAGGGTTTGACGTCTCCACATCAATGACTGTGAAATCCATTTATCCTCCGAAAATGTTTTACGGACTTATCGATTCAGAACCCCTAGCGTCTATTAGCTGGTTTAAAAGTTACGCTACAACACAGCTGACGTTACCCATTTGCCATTACAACGTCCAGCGTCTGCTATTGGCCGGTTAGCGACGGTCAGGGCTCAACCGTCGCTATGCATATTCAAACCTCGGTCTGTTCCGCCATCTCTAGGGCGTCGTCGACTTCAATTCCCAGATATCGAACGGTGCTCTCCAACTTCGTATGGCCAAGCAGTAGTTGAACCGCTCGCAAGTTCTTCGTCCTGCGATAGATCAGCGATGCCTTCGTACGCCTCATTGTGTGAGTGCCATACATTGCTGGATCAAGGCCAACTGCTTCCACCCAGCCTTTGACGATACGTGCGTATTGACGTGTTGATAGATGGTCTGAGGTATGCAGCTGGCTCGGAAAAAGGCAGTCCTCGCTCCGGAGTTGGGCCTGGTGTATCCAGGCCGCGATAGCAAACCGTGTTTGTTCGGTGATCTCGAATTGCACTGGCCGCAGCGTTTTCTGCTGCATCACCATGGCGCGTGGTGATACGTGCTCGCCATGGGCGACGTCGCGCACACGAAGCTTGGTTAAGTCGCAGGCCCGAAGCTTGCTGTCGATGGCCAGATCGAAGAGCGCAGATCACGGGTTCGTTCTGCAATTTGAAGCCTTACCCGGATGGCCCAGATATCTCTCATTCTGAGTGGAGCTTTCTGCCCGACCAGTTTTCCTTTGTTCCAAGGCTCGCGGCTGCAGGTAGCGAAGATGTTCATGACGAGTCCTCCACGTGTCAAAGGACAAGGATGGCTGACCAAAGGAAGGGTCGCTAACCGGCCAGAAGCAGTCATTCAGGAATCGCAAGGAACAGACAAAGAAAGAGAGATGGGAGGAAAACCCTTGAACTGGCTCTGCGCTGGCGTCGCTCACCACTTACGCCACTCAATTTAATATTCTCATCTTCATAAATAAAAAATATTTTTTATCACAACAATCAAGTAGTTGCCTCAATAAATAAATCACATCATTGCGGAATTCAGATCCGCTTCCTAAGCTGGCACAATACCTAACGCCTTTCATTGACGTAGCAGCCTTCGCGAAAAGGAACGCTAACCATGATTACGAAAATAAAAAAACTAAAGAATTATGGGATATTTAGGGACTTCAATGGAGAAACAACGAAGGAGTTCGGGAAGCTTAATTTGATTTACGGCTGGAACGGTAGCGGAAAATCGACTCTCTCCAAGGTTTTCGAGTCGCTAGAAAAACGTCAAAATCTTCAAGCAAGGGTTGATCCAACTTGTGAATTTTCTGTAACGCTAGATGATAATACTGTAATCACAGATAAGAGCATCACACAATCTAACGCTACTGTGCGCACATTTAACGCCGGCTTTATCAAGGAAAATATTGACTGGGATAACTCAGTAAAAAGTATATTGCTTGTTGCAAAGGAAAAGATCGATGACCGAAAACAGCTTGAAAAGCTTAAAATGCAGCAAGAGGCCGATTTAAGGACTGCCGAAAAGGCGAGGTCCGAAGCAGCTAAAGCCACTGCTGATTTACAGAAATTTTTAACCGATAGTGCAAAACGAACAAAATCCAGCCTCCAGATCATTGGAACAGAAGATAGTCACTACCTAAACTACAATCGTACCAAACTAGAAAACTTCATCGCATCTAATGTCGACGCCGTTCGAGACCCTTCTTCCATACTGGATAAGGACGAGTTAGTAGCACTGGTAGTAGCCGCAAAGCCCGTATCGAAACCGCAGATTCCTGCTATCACCAAAAGATTGGATGCAACGAAATTTAAGGATGCCCAATCACGCCTGAAATCTCTTCTGATGCAAACCGCCACGAGTGTTGTGCTGACGAGACTTAAAGAGAACCCTGATATACAATCCTGGGTACAGGCAGGCCTTGCCATTCACAGCGCGCACAAGTCCGAAAGCTGTGAATTTTGCGGCGCGGAACTGGCCCAGACACGCATTGACGAAATCAATGCCCATTTCAGCGACGAGTACCGTCAATTCCAAAGCCGACTTGTCAGCGCTGAGCAATGGCTTAATCAGCAAATCGTCGACATCGGCGACCTTGATCAAGAGGAGCAATTGTACGAGGAGATGCGTACCGAATTCACCTCCGCTGCAGCCAAGTTATCCTTGCATGCAGCGAGCATAAACGACGGAATAGCGCGCTGGCAGGATTTATTAAAGCAGAAGATTTCGGATCAATTTCGAACCGACTTCGCAGTTCCTGCCATTGATGTCGATGCATGTGAAGGCTTCAACTCAGTACTAGCCGAAATGAATGGTACGATAACACGCCACAACAGAAAAACCGAAGACTTCGCTAAAGAAACCGGCGCCACTAAAAACAAAATTGAACTCCATTACGCGGCATTGGAAGTAAAAGATTTTGGGTATTTTTCAAAAATCCAAAAGCGCGACACTATCACCAAGCAAGCTAATGCGCTCCAAGGGCAGAGCAGTGATCGCGAGCGAGAGATTGAAAAGCTCGAGGCTGCGCTATCAAATGAAGTGCTTGGCGCGGATGAATTTAATAAACATCTTCATAATTTCTTAGGACGATCAGATCTGCGTCTTCGCTTCAACCAAAAAATGCTTGGCTATGAAATAATTCGTGGCGCCGAGCAGCACCATGCAAGAGACCTAAGCGAAGGAGAGAAAACAGCTATCGCCTTCGTCTACTTCATAACAAAGCTTTCAGAGGGAGATAATGACATTGGCAAACTTATCATCGTAGTAGATGACCCCATCTCTAGCTTTGACTCCAACCACCTATTCCATGCTTATTCATACTTAAGGCATCACTGCACTCCTGCTTCACAACTTTTCGTGCTGACTCACAACTTCAACTTCTTCAAGCTCATTAGAGATTGGCTCGAGGGCATTAATAAACACCGCCGAAACAGACAACCTTCAAAGCCAGAAAACTGTTTCTTTTACGTCATCGAAGCCAATACTGAAAGCCCTAGAAAATCTACATTGAGCAATGCCCCTAAGAGTCTGCATGATTACAGTTCAGAATATCATTATATTTTCAGTCGCCTTTACAGCTATCGAGAGCAAGCAAAAGTAGACCGTGACGAGGCTTTCTTGACTGCGAACCTCGCGCGCAAGATTCTTGAGTCTTTTTTTAGTTTTAAATACCCGGTATACAAAGGTGATATGGCTGGTTTATTTCAGCAAGGTCTTAATGGGTGCACTATCACCACTCCTCAGACAAAGGAAAAAATCTACCGCTTCATCAACAAATATTCTCATAACGCCGTTATTGAGATTGGTGAAGATTCGCCTGAAAATCTGGTCGGAGAGAGTCACAATGTCATTGCTGACATTTTCACATGGATGAAGGAAGTTGATGACACACATTATGAACAGATGGTTACTGCCTTAAGCAGCCTGCCTGCCCCGCTTATGGGCACTCTTGATAGCAAATTGGATGTCGTGCCAGTGACAGGTGCTGAAGCAACCCAATGAGCCGAGCCATCTCAGAATTGAAACCGCTTCACCACCTGAGCATACTGAAATGACAATGCGCACTTACGACTATTTTGCGTGCTCCAATGGCCACCGCGGCGAAGAGACCACAACCGAAAACGATCAGCCGTATTCCAAATCCTGGGAGCGCGTATCGACTAAAGGACTCAGAAGTGGTCCCAATGGCACGTACCTGTGTGAAGTTTGTGGTTTGCCAATGTGCCGCGTGACAAAGCCACAGGCCTAGGTCATTCAGAAAGACGACGAATGTCTGCTTTTGGCCGAAAGCGGCCGTTTGAGAATAGCCGCATTTTGGCCGATTGATGACGGCCTCAACGATTCCTAGCATAGCCGTAATCGCATGATCGCATCTGTTATCGCTTTTGCGTTTGCATCCAGTGTCCCCAAAGCAGCGACGGCGTTATCAGCAGCAATGTCTGCGCCATCCCCTGAAATCCAATGAGTGATCTCTTCGATAGCCGCACCGAGTGCATGCTGGTTGTGCAGCAGCAGCGTCAGCGCATCGGCAGTGGCGATATTGGAATCCAAGTTACTTGGCATTTTGTATCGTCCTTGAATGATAGGTCTGAAAGGTCAATTCGTGTTTACCAGAAGAGATTAGCCCAAGCATCTTTGCTGGCATTAGCGGAAGTGCTATTAGTTTTTTGTAGTAGATACCGGTTTTTTTCGGGCTCTTGGCTTACGCCTGGTCTCGGGAATCTGACGAGTCTGAGTCAACTGCTGGTCAAGGGTTTCAGCCCGAGCTAGCTGCGCCGCGGCATGCTGCTGTGCTTGGCTCAGTTCGCGCTGGGCCAACTCCAGCTTTCGTTGCAGGTCGTCATGCTTTCGGCTGGCGGCCTTTAACTGGTTTACTGCGGCCTTCCCCTCCTCTCGGGCGCGATCGATCTCGCGATGGGCGCGATCCTCAACCCCACGCAGATAACTGTCCTTAGCTGTTCGCTCCTGTTCATGCTTTTGTCGTAACGCCTCGAAATCCTGCTGAAGTGCCTGGTTTTGCCGTTGGGTATCAAGCCGCTCGCGCAACAACACGTCACGCTGCTGTTGCAGCTCCTCAATCTGCGCCTGCCGCTGTACCAGCAGCAGATCCAGGTCAGCTAACCGCGATTCGGCCGCCTGACGCTTGGTCACGGCCTCTGTGACCTGTTGGCGCCCCTTTGCTAAATCCTGACGCACTTGATCCTCGACCGTCGCCAGTCGTTCACGTTCGGCCTCCAGTACTTCGCGCTGCTGAGCCAACGCTTGTTCGGTCATACCTTGCGCTAAGTGAATCGCTTGCTGCCATACGGCAACGAAGGCTCGCGACACCTCACTAGGTAACGCCGGCAGTCGCTTTTCTCCGTTCAGGCGTTCGGCCAAACGCGCCCACCAAACATCCAGCAACCCGCCAACTCGAGCCGGACTACCTCGACCCAATTCCAGACGCACGCGCTCCACCGTTGGCCGCTCACCACGGGCTAGCACCGTATCCGCTGCGGCAAACACCTCGTCTTCCGGTACTCCTACTGCCATCGCTGATCTCCGCGTATATTAGGTCTGATAATTAAATGTTATCCGACGTTATTTTCTAAATATTGGAATTATCATACGTTGAACGTATTAAATATTACAAATCAGTTAACGCTCGTCGACGAAACGCCGTTGGACCCGCAATCCTTGGCTCTGCACGCCCAGGAAGCCGCGGCGGCGTTTATCGCCGCCGGCACCGCAGCCAATACCGTGCGCAGCTATCGCAGCGCCCTCGCCTACTGGTCAGCCTGGTTGCAGCTGCGTTTTGACCAGGCGCTGGGCGATGCGCCCCTTCCACCAGCTGTAGCCGTGCAGTTTGTCCTCGATCACCTGGCACGGCCGCTGGCCGATGGCGGATGGGTGCACCTGTTGCCGCCCGGCATCGACGCCGCCTTGGTCACCGCCCGGGTCAAGAGCAAGCTGGGACCGCTGGCGTTCAACACCGTCAGTCACCGGCTTGCGGTACTCGGTAAATGGCATCGAATCAATGATTGGGATAACCCGACCGAAGCGCCAGCTTTAAAAACCCTGCTGCGCGAAGCACGCAAGGCGCAATCGCGCCAGGGCGTCAACGTGCGCAAGAAAACCGCGGTCGTCCTTGAGCCGCTGCTGGCACTGCTCGCCACCTGCGACGATGGTCTGCGTGGTATTCGTGACCGCGCCCTGCTCCTGCTGGCTTGGAGCGGTGGCGGTCGGCGCCGCTCAGAAGTGGTCGGCCTGCAGATCAGCGATGTACGCCGATTGGATGCCGACACTTGGTTCTACACTCTGGGCGCGACCAAGACCGACACCGGCGGCATACGCCGGGAAAAACCGTTGCGCGGGCCAGCCGCCGCAGCGCTGGCCGCTTGGCTGGCCGCGGCACCCGCCGAGTCCGGTCCGCTGTTTCGCCGTCTTTATAAAGGCAACACGGTGGGTCGCACGGGATTGTCGGCGGACCAAGTCGCGCGCATCGTCCAGCGCCGAGCCAAAATGGCCGGTCTAGAGGGCGATTGGGCGGCGCACAGCTTAAGGTCGGGATTTGTCACTGAGGCTGGGCGTCAGGGCGTACCGCTGGGCGAGGTGATGGCCATGACCGAACACCGCAGCATCAACACGGTGATGGGTTACTTCCAGGCGGGCGCCCTGCTCGACAGTCGGGCCACTCAACTACTCGGGCCGACGCTGGCGGACAATGAGTCGACGTAAGAACGAATGGCATGAATCGGAGAGAGAAACCTTTTGCGGTTTGAGCCTGATCGGGTACATGAAGGTTGGATAGGTAACACGTGCCATTGATCGATATGCGTAGTCAGACATATGGCTGCTAATGCCAGAGTCGCACATTGGATGTGATGCTCGAACGTCGAACACACTCAGTAGCATCTTGAGATAGGATCGGCACGTTGAAGATGAGCCTTGAGACGACGTTCCGCCTGCCTGCCCTAGTGAGGGCCATACCCGCTAGGTCTCCAATAGCTAAACCATCATCCACAAATATCGCAGGTTTCGGCTCTCAAAAATCCCAACCACAGGGCTGTTAACCCGCGTGATGGTGCCGCTAGTCGATCACCTTCCACTCTGCCGGCGGGAGAAGATCTTTGGCCGCGCCGAGCCGGCAATCACTCGCTCGATCTTGACCCAGTGGGTCGGTCAAATAGGCCGCAACCGCAACCGCAGATCGAGGCACTCCCTAAAGCGATGCTGAACCTAGGGGTGACTCTGACCGATGAAACACCGGTGCAAATGCTCGCGCCAAGTGAAAAACAAATCCACCGGACCGACATCTGAGCGTATAGCTTTACGCCGTATCCGGCGCTCAAAGTGATGGGTTACAACTTCAGCCCAAGCCGAGCCGGCAAATATGCGCGCGGCTTCCTGGGCAACTGGAACGCCGGATTAGTATGCGATGACTTCGCAGGCTACAAAGCCGATTTGAGCAAGGCATCACTCAAGTCGGCTGCATATGCGCTTTGCTCGGGCGCTTACAAGTGAGTTGCACATCGAAAATCTCTCCGTCGCGGCTTGGCTATAGTAGCCAAGCCAATGTTGGGAGCATTCGCAAGAATTATTGCTCGCAACATCACGCAGTCCGGAGTGGTTACGATTGTCCATCTACGCGAGCCCACTCTTTCGCCTGTTTACTCTTCAGCAACCAGCAGTGTTAGCTCGCTCCGAACATGTGCAAGTAGTCCGTCGAGGCTGAGCCCTTCGTTACGCAACAAATGTGCGTAAGCGAGCAAGGTTAGCGACTGAACGCCCATGACGGAGGCCAGCGCGTCCACCTTTTCCAGCGTTGGACTTTTCAGCCCGCGCTCCAAAGTACTGAGATACGTTCGGCTGCTGACGGTCGAAAAGTCCTCTTGCGTCAATGCTTTACTTTTTCTTAGGCGCTGCAGCGCCACCCCGAATGCTTGATTCAGCTCCATTTTGCACCGCTTGCAAAAGGAACTATAGGGCAATAACGAACACTTTAGAGCTACAATCTATAGTGTTCATTTGCATTAGGTGTCGGTGAAATGTTTAGAACGAGTCGTGAAGCAGAAATACCCAGGCCAGTGTTTGTCGGCGAAGATGTATATCTTTGGTCCTGCGTCGAGCATGGCCTGCATTTGCCCTGGTTCTACGCGCGATTGGTCCACTACGACGACGGCATGCAGATTAGCAATATGCTGATGCTGTCTAGCCTGGAGATATTGAAAAGCGCGCTGAACCAGCGGACTCCTTCTGCATCGATCGAGGAGATACAGCTTGTCAGCCCAGGCTATTTCAACAAATCGGGTCGGTGGCTAATGGAGCCTCTGTTGGAATTGATAGAAGTGCAAGCCGGCCCCGAGCAGGCGATATCGTATATTTTCAAAGTGATGGGAGACCGGCTCTATACACAGGGTCAGCCTGACGACGCCGTAGACCAAGTCAGACGCACGATTTACTTGGCCAAAATCCAGAGCGTCCGCAGCCCACCGCGGCCAGCGTCCCAACTCAAAGTGAATCGTCCCCAGGTTCATGACGCCTCCAAGCCTTAAACGAGCCCCACTGGGAGGTACCATGAGCAAGCAGCGTTATCCCGAATAACTCAAAATCCAGGCGATTAAGCAAGTACGGGTAATCAACTCCCTGTCTCAGCGATGGCTGCGCGATTGGGCGAGTCCTTGCACAATCCCGGAACCAAGATTAGCCGCTACAACAGGTTCCTAGAGCAACGCGTCAAGGCGGACGATCGGGCCGCAGCCCTTCTCCGCCTACGAGCTGGGCTAAAATGGGCGGGGGGAGCGAGACGTCTTACAAAGACCGCCGCGTGCCCCACAGGGGATTAGGTGTTTTTTCTTCGCTCCATGGTACTCCGATCAACAAAAAGGGTTCGGTGTCTTCAAGGTCGCGATGGACAAGCAAAGAAAGGGCAAATGGTACGGAATCGCCCCAAACCGTAAAAAAGCAGAAGGGCCAGAAAAGGCGAATCCCGCTCTAGGCGGGATTCTCAGCCGTCGATTGCATGCGTCCGACGGGGCAGGACGCTGTTACTAGGCACTGGGCCATCTGACTTTCATCAGAAGCGGGGTGCGATCCGAAGATCCCTGTAACCACCCTGTGGATCACGCCTAGGCGTAGATGGACGATAGCCAATCCACAATCACTATGTCAATCTTACCGTCAAGTCGTGGATCACCTATACTCCCGCAACCTAAACGATCGGCGCCTGCTTGTTTTGATCAAAGACTCCCGGCTGGAGAGCAGCGGTTTATGTGGCTATCGCAAGATCCGTGAAGACCTGCGTGAACGTTTGCAAGCCCCTTGAACTTACGCGAGCTATTTAAGCCTCACATGACCGTGAGGGGGATTTAGTAAATAGCTGAATTGATTTTTTACAGCCACACTCCAACCATTTGCTCGGTTTTCTAACCAGTCGTAGCTTCCAAGCAAACCCTCCCCGCCTCCGAGCATGTCTCTCCAGAGCCACTGAACAACTTTATCGTCAATCCTAGGATCCCTTAGCACCCTCCATGCTTCCATGCAATATGGCAATTTCAACATTAATCCGAGCAATCCAAACATCGCCATGCGAACTGGATGTGGATGCTCCCCTATATCCAGGCATAAGAACGCCTCGCACCCTGCGTCCCGTGGCAATGACACATTCAGTGATGACCATGATCTAATATCTAGAAGCTGAGCGATCAATGATCCATCTTCAAAAGGGATATTTCGCTTTTTGCCTATAATTGCAAGAACATCCCCCATAAAGCTTTCCATTTCTCGGTGAGTAGCTTGAATCTCTTTACTTCCTATCAGGATTTTTTTACGCACTATAGACACCATATACCATTTCTGAAAACTCAACGCCATACTTAATAGCAGGGTAAATCTACTACGGCTTCGCCAACGATCAAGCGGCGTTGGAGCAGGCCATGGCGCATAATTAGAGGATGGTTGAGTCCATTTCAATGTCGATAGAAGGGCTTCCGAAGCAGAGTTGGCATTTATGGGCGTTAACGTTTTCAAATGCACCGGACAGATGTTAAACCACCAATAACACCAAGAGATTCTTGTAGAGGGTTGACGACCATAATAAAAATCCTCCATAAGACAATGCTCGCAGAAAACGTTCCGATTCGCACGTGGCATAATCAGCCAGTGACTAAACGGCAAAAACGTTCTAACCAATTTCTCAGTTGACAACCCCAGCAGTCCAGAAAGATCTTTTACAATCACGCTATCCAGGTGGAAATCGATATCTTTGATGCCCGTATGATTAATATAATCTTCAGATTGTAAGAATGGTGTAGGCCGTTTCGATCGTAATCCTCTGTTAATCCATGATAAAAAAATCTCATCATGTATCGGTTTTATCAAGTCGCCGAAACATCTAGCCCCCCGCATTATTTTCTCGATGAAAATAAGGAGGTATATTCACAGCCTTCGTCAGGCATTCGATATCAATTTCCTCCTTGCCATCTATAATTGACCAAACCGCTCCTCTTGTGATTCTTTTAACGATGGCATCTGTTATTCCATCAGAGGTGCTGAGGAGCATTTTGACTTTTTCCTGCCTCCAAAGCTCAGACGGTTTTCGTAAAGGCAAAAAACTTTCATATGCAGCCAAAAACGATCTGAAACTCTCATTTTCTTTCCAGCGCGGCAGGTCGTAGATTTGAAAACGTCGCTCCAACTGCGCATCACTGCTAATCGCATACGCTGCGTCATCAACACCAAATGCGATAATCGACAATGACATTGGAGGACTGCTTAGCCCCCTCAAAAAACCCAAATTTTTACGCTGGTCACTACGTCCTGCATGAAGCAAATTATGAACCTCATCGATTAGCACGAGGCGCATACTTCTTAAATGGGCAAGACGGCAAAGGGCCTCAGGTACTAAGCCATTGCGAATTTTTCCAATTGGCACGCCTAAAGAGTCGCCGATGCTTTCTTCGAAACTGCGTAAATTAGGATCCGGAGACATAGTAAATGAGATAAACCCACAGCGGTCTTCATTTCTCTTTCTAAGGTTGTCCATGTCCGACTCGACTCGTTTAAAAAGACTGCTTTTCCCCATCCCGGGACAACCGGTGATCAGAATGCATTGCGCTTGAATTTTTTGAGGCATTTCATATACGGCCCTGACGGCACTTCTAATAGAACTCACCTCAGAATAATTGACCCAGCAATCCGTATATATACAGTTAACCCGTTCTTCATCCCCAAGTAGCGCCAGTTTTCGGCGAGATGGTGAAATATGACTCAGGTTAATAAAATCTTTCATGAGTTCTAATCTACCCTCACTACTGAATCTCTTGTTCTTCGATATCATAAGCCACCGGCTTCTGACTATAGTCCGTTGACGCGGGCAAATCTGGCGTGGGGATAATATTATTCAGCGGATGCCCCAGATCCATAAGACGATTTTTTTTCTGCTCTTTCAGCTTTCTTGCCTGTTTGCTATGCGAAACAGCAGCACTAACAAGTGATTCGTTTTTTCGGATTAAATTGAACACTTCCGCAGCGGGAACTCTGCGAGAGCTTTCCGACTTTAGTTTTTCTCTGGTCCGCTTAAATTCTGAGAGAGTGGTGTTGGGCAACCTAAGATCCGCGTACCCTAACTCTATATATGTTTTCTCTCCTTCAGCCAGCACCCAGATCTTGCTCAGTTTTTCCGGATCGTAACGCACGATACACTTTGTTCCAATATCGAAGCGCTTCAATGTCGGTGAATAATAATCAATATTATGGAGCCGGACGCCTGCTCGACCGACAACCCGCCTCTTCGAGGGCATAAAATCAATCAATAAACGAAGTTGATCCTCGATAATGGCAGGGTAAGAGAAGCCCCCGTCCTTATTCTTGTAACAATTCTCCCACTTATGCAAAGGGGAGCACGCTATACTAGAGTGATTTGATTTGTGGTAGATCTCGACTTCTCGGATGAACCATTCTCGAAACTCGACGAACGTCAAAGCAGCATTGTTTTCGCTTTTATAGTGCCCTTTGGCTTTTGATGAAGACATAGTGGTTCCCGGCAACATATGCACCTTTCCCATTAACGTCCCAATTAAACGCTCAATGTGGGCACCATTATGAGGTACACCCTTGGGTCTGAAGGTCAGTTCAATGCCATACCGCAGGCAACTGTCGGATAAATTCTTGGATCGGAATTCTTTTGCATTGTCGACGTGGATCCTCTTAGGTACGCCGTAAAATGGGTATTCTCCTGCATCAATACCGCATGATTTCAGCCAGCGCTCTTTCGGCAAAATGGAATGAGATATACACAGCGCCACAGACATCGCGGATGGATAGGACAAGGACAAGTGAAAGCCGATAATTACCCGTGTGTACACATCGATAGCGATAGTGGCCCAAGGGCGCACCAGAGGAAGTCGCAGATCACCGTCGACAACTATGCAATCGACACGAGCATGGTCAATCTGGATGAGTTCAAGAGGCGCCTCAGGTTGTATTTTTCCACCACGAACCTCGTAAGTTTGGCGCGCGGCTTTCGATCCTGATTTCTTTGCTAACAGCTTGCGCGGATTACGCGCTGCAATCCTATTGGCAATAGTGGACGCACTTGGCGGCTGGATCGACATAACTTGGCAACGATCTATCACCTTTTCGATGATGTACTTGGAGGTTGCTCCGGGACCACCGTAAAACTCATCAATAACTTCTTGTATGACGTCCTCGGCGCTCGCATCGATCCGTGTAACTCCTTTCAATCTGCCGCGACGCTTCGGCAGCAGACTTAACGCACCAAGTCTAGCGTCAAGTCTGGCCAACAGCCTGTAAACCTGTGCGGCACTCACTTTCAGGGTGGCCGTGCACTGCACCATATCCTGCTTGGATAGGGACTTCTTGCCAGCAAATGAAGACAGGATATTGAAGCGGTCTGTAGCCAGCTGCAGGTCAGCTTCATTCACACTTTCGATTGAGGTCGGATTTTCCGCAGGGACACCGTCGAGCTTTGTAAAACCTGAGGATTTTTTCAGCTCGCACTCGATTTCCCCAGGAGAAATCACGATTGATTCTCCCGTACTGATATCGATGGCTTGTATTTTGCTCGCAGATAAGGCCGCTACAATTTCGAGCTGCCTATTACCAGCGAGTATGAGAGAGCCCTTTTTTATGCTTATTTGTAGCATGGGTCACCCCACGACAAAACATGCAAAAATTAGCTGAAAAGATAGTTAAGGCTGCGAAATTATCAAGAAAAGCAGCAGTCTGAGAAAGCCTTATTTGTAATTTCTAGGCCTTTCAACGACATAGGAATTCTACCCATTTCATAAATCTCGACAGTGGATTTCAACCTGCAGAATTGCCCTGAATCCGATCCACAGCTTTTTCTTGAATCGACAGCGCTCAACCCTCATCACGCGTCAGCTTTTCAATCAGCGTTCGATGCTGTGGAAATCGCTGCGTGAGTTTCTGCCGATCACCCATTTCCATATCGGCAAAATCAAATCCTGGCGAAACGGCTTCGCTGATCAGCCCAAATCCGTTTTCACCTTCGAGCAGCCGCGAAGCTTTCCATATTCCACCCGGTACATGTAATTGCAAATGTTGTCCTGCCAGAATGTCGGTGCCCATCACCAATGTCTGCAACGAGCCATCAGCATGAATCAGGCTGTACTCAACGGCGTCGCCCAGATGGAAATAATGCAGGATGTCGGATCGATTGAAATGAAACTGGCCCACCGGTGATTGCTGATCCAACAGATAGTAAATCGAGGTCATCAGATGCCGTGGGCCGCTGGGGGTTTCGAGTGGGTCGCGATGATCGGCTTGATAGGTTCTACGGAAATAGCCACCTTCGAGGTGAGGCTGCAGATCCAACGCTCTAATGATGTCTCCAGCTTTGGCTTCGCGCTTTATCATGGTCTCTTCTCCGTCGAATATGATGCTAATTTACGTTAACTCGACTAAACGACCATTTAGTGTAGTTAAACATGATTTCTAGTGAATAAAGGTCCATGCTCGTGCCACTACTTTTGAAATTCACTACGCCGCTGGTATCTCCAAGCAATCATGACGGAGCCGCCCTACCCTCAATGCAAAACCTCATCAGATCGCCATCACCTTCAAATTTTTCATCGCTTTCCTCCATTTAAAAAACCAGCGCTGCCCAGCGCGCAAATCTCTTTCGAACTGGCCGGTTACGGACCAGGACGGGGGCTTAGCTCGATTGACGCGGTTTCAATCAAGCGCTTCGATACAATCATCGACTTGGTTGTGGCTGCGTACTTTTTGAAGTGCGGCGATTCGATATGGCTTCGGTATGCCGAATCGCTGGCGTAGATTTCGAAGAAATGAAACCTGTTCGGGCGGTCGACTTCGGCGACGGCGTAGATTGATATGACGCCCGGCTCTGTTCGGGTCGACTCTGTGATCTCTTCCTTGACTGCGGCTTGATAGGCCGCAACCTGTGCAGGATCGATTTCGAGTTGCGCGATGCGCACCACCAAGCCATTTTCCTCGGCGGCCAGCGCTTGTCCTGCCAGTAATCCAGCCAATGCCACCACTCCTAATAAACGTTTACCCATCAGGTTTCCCCCTCTTCATTACGTGGCTCAAGGCGGAGGCTCTGATGCCCACCTTCTTTGCCTGCGCGATTAAAGCTTTGATGGCGGGCAATGGCGAGAAAGTAGACAAAGTCTGCGACGTTGGCGCGGCTTACATTCATGAGGCCTCACAACTTGAATTCAGGATGGAAGCCGGACGAGCGACCACGTCAGGTGATTCTACGGATCACATCAACGTATTTTGATGAATTTGCCTCATCAAACTATCGCATCAGACTCATCAGTTGAATTCCATGATCGGGAACGAAGGCTGGAAATCGGCTTCGTATCGCTATTTGCCACCGAGACTCCCTCCCCCATCGACGCTGATCACTTGGCCCGTTACGAAGGATGCCCCCTCGCTCAGCAGGAAGGTAATCAGCGAGGCAACTTCTGATGGCGTTCCCAGTCTTTGCATCGGAATCGTGGACAGTATTTGACGCTCACCCTCACTTCCCACAGGTCGGTTTTTTCGGAAAAGCTCGGTGTCTATAGGGCCCGGTGCGACTGCATTGACGGTAATGCCAATGGGCGCCAGTTCAAGTGCCCACGTACGAGTGACACCCACCAATGCGCTTTTTGCGGCAGCGTAAGCGGTTCTGTCCCGGGCCCCAAAAATGGCACGGCTGCAGACATTCACGATGCGTCCTGCAGAAGATCGCTTGAGAGACGGCAGGCAAGCCTGGGTGATTTGTACCGAGGCTCTGACATTGAGCTCAAAAACGTTTTGGAGTGTTTCAAGTTCAAGCGTTTCCAGGCTTTGCGGGGACGCGACGCCTGCGTTATTGACGACGGCATCAATAGAGGTCTGCTCCAGGAGTTTCTCAAGCATTTCTGCCGTTTGCCGAGCATCGGTTAAATCACAGAGCAACAGCTTCCCGGGAAAATCATCAATCGGATGCCTGGCGATGCCGACCACATTCCAGCCTGCCTGATTCAACTGAGTACTGAGTGCAAAACCGATCCCTTTGGTTGCACCAGTGACCAGTGCAGTTCGGCTGTTGTTCATGGTTACCCTCTCATCATCGGACGCCAGACCTATTGATAACACTGCACAGGCATCAAAGCTTTTTGCTTTGAAGCCAGTTATCAATGGCAACAACGAGTTCTGACTTGCACTCCACCGGCAGCCAGTGCGCGCCTGGCAGGCTCGTTATGGTGAGGTCTGCACAAGCCGCCCGCATCGGGTCGCCCAATCGATTGCCCTTGATGGTGTTCATCTGGTCGTAGTCGCCGTTCACAAACAGCACAGGCAACGACAACCTGCCGCCATCCGGCGCGCGACGAGCGTAGGCGATGTTGGCGTCATCGTTTAGATACCATGCGCAGGGAGAGCGGAAGCCTCGCTCCTCGAATGCCTGCACCAGTACGGAGAAGTCCGTCACTGGCCAGAGCGCCAGATCAGGCTGCGTAGGCGGCGCACGATGACTGACGCCGAACCGCCCTCCTTTGCGCGTCACTTCGGCATTCGACGCGATCTGGCCAATACTCGCCGGGTCTCCACGTCGATAAATCGAAACTAGCGAAGCCGCTTTGTCCGCGTCCAGATCAGCGACGGCGGATGCGAAGTGCGTGTTGTAGTAGCGGTAATAGTCCCATTGACCATCAGGATACTGATTGGCTGGATAGATCGCCCGGTCAACCAGTGGAATCAGCGTCGACAATGCGTTCGTGTCGGGGAAATACGGTACGGAGATCAGCACCACGCCACGACTGCGCTGTGGTTCATGAGCCACCAATTCACCGGCCACAACACTGCCCCAGTCGTGGCCAACCCAGATGGCGGACTTGCCGTCGAGATGGTCATGGAGTTCGGCCATGTCCGCCACGATTTTTTCCATCGTATATTCGCGGGTGGATTCTGGCGCGGCAGAACGGCCATAGCCGCGCATATCCGGTGCAACGCAGTGCCAGCCTTTTGCAGCGAACGCTTCCATCTGCGCGCGCCAGACCAGGCTAATCTCCGGCCAACCATGCAGGAACATCATCAGCGGCCCGTCGTCTGGCCCGGACTCCAAATAATGCGTCGTATGACGCGGGGTACTGAAAATGCGTGAGGTCAGCGTGAGTGTGGACATGAGACTCCCCTGCTTGATGTGACCTTCTCAGAGGAAGTTTGCGTTCAATCAGATTGAGCGCCTCCTTCCAAAATCTCAAACCCGTCATCAATGGGAGCATATCCGACAACTTTTCTGCTCTGATCAATAGAGAGGCGCTTATAGCGGTTATCTGAGACCCCATGGATAACGTGAAACCCCTTTAGCTCGGCTTCAACGCAATTATTGAGTAGCGCGACAACATCTCTAAAACTGATGAAGGCGGCGACGTCTCTGGGACTGTGGGTCTCCCCTTGTTGAAATTTGGCTACGTTGGCAATACGGACTGCGATGGTTGTCATCTGTCCATCGTTTGCATACATCGAAGCCAAAGCTTCTCCAAACGCCTTGCTGACGCCGTAAAGATTGCCTGGTTTAGGTGCCATGCATTCCTGTATCTGAACATCCGTTGGATATCCTTCGATCACTTGGGCACTGCTTGCAAATATGAAGCGCTTGCAGCCTTGTGCCTTTGCGGCGAACAGCATGTTGTAAGTGCCCACTATGTTCACTGGAAGCAGTGAGGCCATGAAATCGGCGTCTGGGTCAGGGTCAGCAGCTAGATGGATGACGGTATGGATACCTTCGCAAGCTCGAAGGCAACTGGCTTGATCCGTGACATCCAGAGCGAAACGCTGTGCCGATTCCGGAAGTTGAGTTACGTCTAGATCGGCCAAACGCAAATCGGATTTATCTTCGCGCTCTTGCCAGAACGCATTGCCGATTTTTCCTGCCGCACCTGTGACGAGGATTTTTCCTGAGCTCATTTCGGCATGTCCTTATGGTAAATGTCACGCTAGCCTCCCGCCCTTTTGGACGGTCTACAACCTCTGATCCAATGAGCAAATATCAGCAGCCCGCCAACTCGCGTCGGGCAGCAGCCCTCAACGCCGATTTCACGCTAGTCTGCCGCGACTCACTTCTCACTCGGGTCGTAACTGTTCACATTGGGCACTTGCAGATGCAGGCGCCCAAGCAAGTCGACCAACGTGTCGACCTCTGCCGGGGTCAATCCGCTGAGCAGACGCGCTTCTCGCTCAAGTGCAACTTTAAGCACGCGGTCATGCAGTTCTTTACCGCTGGCCGTCAATCGCACGGTGTAACGCCGCGCGTCCTTGGGATCCAGCTGACTGGTGATCCGCCCCGCTGCTTCCAGCGTCTGCAATGAACGACTGACAGCGCTCTTGTCGAGACCGATCGCCTGGCAGATTCGATTGGCGGTGATGTCGGATTCAACGGCGAGCATTGAAAGCATTCGCCATTCAACTACGCCGATGCCGAAGTGTTTGCGATAGCACTGGGAGGCCCCGGTGGCGAGTTTGTTCGCCAGGAACGTCACCAGGCCAGGTACATAACGCGACAGGTTCAGTTGTGTATCGGTAGGCATCGAGAACACACCGTAGATCGAAGATCTTGCAATTTGGTTGACACCGCAACTAAATTATCTGAGGATTCACTCAGGCTGGCATTGCGGACGATGCGCCGCATGATACGCCGTAGCACAACCTCAAAAAAATAATTAACAGGTCTTGCTTATGAACCCTCGCCAACCGTGCCCTCCCCTGGCGCCCATGAATACCTACCGCTTCTACTTCTTCTCGCCCGGCTGATTCGCCACTCGCACGCCCCCCTTTTTGCCGTACGTTTTTCAGCAGCCACTTCAATGTGGAGGGAGAAGTCATGCTTCAAGTCAACGTCACCCGCAAAGTCGTCGAGGCCGAGGGTATTTGCAGTTTTGAGCTGTGCGCAGCAGACGGTCGGTCGTTACCCCCGTTCAACGCCGGTGCTCACATCGACATCCACATTGCCGCAGGTCTCACCCGGCAATACTCGCTGTGCAATGACTCCAGAGAGCGTCATCGCTACGTAATCAGTGTGCTGAAGGATCCCGCCTCACGCGGTGGCTCCACTGCGATGCACGACACCATCAGTCAGGGACAGACACTCAGCATCAGCGAACCCCGCAACCTCTTCCCACTCGCTGAATCAGCCAAGCGTCACCTGCTGTTTGGCGGTGGTATTGGCATTACGCCGATGCTGGCAATGGCCCATGAACTTCATCATCAAGGCACGGATTTCGAGCTGCATTACTGCTTTCGATCCAGCGAGCGTGCCGCGTTTATCCAATACCTGCGACAAGCGCCCTTCGCCAGCCACGTGCACTTGCATGACGACAGCGGATCGCCCGAACAGAAACTCGATGCCACCGCCCTCCTCGCCGCGCCAGATACCACAAGCCACCTCTACGTATGCGGCCCAACCGGCTTCATGAATTTTATCCTCGACACCGCGCAGATCGCTGGCTGGCCCGAAGATCGCGTGCACAGAGAGTTCTTCGCCGCCGCACCGGTCGATGCAAGCGCTGATTCGCCTTTCGAAGTTGAGCTGGCGAGCACAGGACAGATTTTTTACATCCCCGCCGATCGCACCGTTTTCGAAGTGCTCGATGAGGCCGGGATTGCCATCGAGTCATCCTGCGAGCAAGGCGTTTGCGGCACCTGTATCACGGGCTTGCTCAAAGGCATTGGCGATCATCGTGACCAGTTCATGACCGCCGCAGAACACGCTGCCAACGACCGTTTCACCCCGTGCTGCTCACGTGCCAAATCGCCCCGCCTGGTATTGGATCTTTGACCTGAACCGAGCCTCGACCGCTCGTCGGAGAACATCATGACTACCGCTGCCCTGCCCCTTGCACACGAAATCGACCCGGCCACTGTGCCGAGCTTCCCCCTCGATCAATGGTACGTCGCAGCATTGAGCCGCGAGCTGAAAGACCAGCCCCTTGGCCGCACGTTACTGAATAAGCCCGTGGTGCTTTTCCGCACGGCAGATAACCAGGTCGCCGCGCTGGAAGACCGCTGCTGCCATCGTGCATTGCCGCTGTCCGGCGGCACAGTGGAGGAACGCGGTTTGCGCTGCGGTTACCACGGCCTGCTGTTCAATGAAGGCGGGAAATGCATCGAAATTCCGGGACAGGACAAGATCCCGAGCAAAGCCAAAGTCCCTGCTTACCCTGTCCGGGAGCAGGATCAGATCATCTGGATCTGGTTTGGCAGCGCTGAGCACCCAGAGCCGACATTCGCGCCACCGGTCTACGACGTGCACAGCAGCGGTAAATACCTGTTCGACGGTGATGTCTATCACTACGACGCGCCCTATCAACTCATCCATGACAACCTTATGGATCTCAGCCACTTGGGCTACGTCCATTTGCATACCATTGGCGGCAACGCCAGCATTCATATGAACGCGCAGATGAACGTCGATGGGGATGACTCGATGGTTCGTGTGGTTCGCCATATGCCCGACTCCGTTCCGCCGCCGACCTACACCGCGGCCTACCCGTTCAAAGGCAACATCGACCGCTGGCAGGAGATCGAATTTCACTTCAATCACCTGCGCATCTGGACCGGCGCGATCGATGCAGGCACGGACGACCTGAACAACCCGGATCGGGGCGGTTTTCATATGCGCGGCTTTCACGGTGTGACACCGGAAACAGACACCACAAGCCACTATTTCTGGACCATGGCCACCAACCCTGAACATGATCCCGAGGCCGTCACAGCCAAAGTTCTGCATCAGACGCGATTGACGTTCGACGAAGACAAAGTGGTGATCGAAGCGCAGTACCAGAACATGTGCCGGTTCGGTACACGCCCGATGATTGATATTCATGTCGACGTCGGAGCCAATCGTGCCCGCAGAATCATCGAGCGACTGCGCAACCCAACGAGTTGATGGCCGCAAAACAGTGGCGGCGGCAAACGCCGTCCACTGTGTGCAAAGCCTCTGCCGTGCTAGCGCGGCGGAAACGCTACGCCGACCCGCTCGGCATACTTGAGCCACGCGGCTTTGAGCCGTTCAACCGTCTGCGGCTGAGCGGCCGCGAGGTCATGGGTTTCACCACGATCTTGGGCAACATCAAACAACTGCCATTGCGGAGGCTGCGCATGGTCGCCGAACCCGGTTTGCGGGCGCATGCCCAACAATTTGAGGTTGCCCTCACGATAATAAGCATTGCCGAACAACTCTCCGGCCAGACTCTCAGCGTCGTGAGGGCTGCCCTTGCCTTCGAGCATGGGCAGGATGGATCGGCCGGTGATCGGGTGTTTGTCCGCTTCGCTCGGCAAAGCGATGCCCGCCAAATCAAGGAATGTCGGCGCCAGATCATCCACCCGCGCCATGCCCCTTTCTATGCCCTGACGACGCAGTGTCTTGGGCAGTTGAATGATCGCCGGCACACTGATTCCGCCTTCGGCCGTGGTGCCCTTGAACAAGTGAAAAGGTGCGGCACTGACTTCCGCCCAGCGCAAACCATAATCGATCTGCGAGCCGCGCTGGCCCAAATTGGCCAGGCTGTTATCGGTGTTCGCGCCGGGTGGATAGAACTGCGCGTGGTTTTCCGCCGCTGCGCCGTTGTCGGACATGAATACGATCACGGTGTTGTCGTACTGGCCGCTTTGGCGCAGGTAGTCGATAACCCGGCCAATGTTGTGATCGAGGTTGTCGACCATTGCCGCGTAGATTTCCATTTTCCGCGCTTCGATTTTCTGCTGCTCTGCCGTGAGTTGCTGCCAACCGGGCAGCCGTGGGTTCACGGGCAACGGTTGTGCCGGTTGAAAGTCCTTATCCAGCAAGCCGAGCTTTTTCAGCCGATCAATGCGCGACAGCCGCGTGGTGTCGTAGCCCTGATCGAAGCGGCCGCGGTATTTGTCCAGGTATTCCTTGGGCGCTTGCAACGGCCAATGCGGTGACGTGTAGGCGGCATAGGCAAAAAACGGTTTGTCTTGGCGTTGGGTGTTTTGCAGATAGCCAATCAGCTTGTCGGTGTAAACGTCTGTGGAGTAGAACGTCTCGGGAACCTCTACCGACTGGCCGTTTTCACGGTAATGCACTTGCTCCAAGGGCGTCGGTGCAACGCTGGCGGGTTTGAAGTGCGTCGCCCCGCCTTCCAGCAGCGCGAACGACTGCTCGAAACCGCGCCGATCCGGGCCTTGATCGGTTTCCAGACCCAAGTGCCATTTGCCGACCATCAGCGTGTTGTATCCACCCGCTTTGAGCAGTTCGGCAACTGAGTAGGCCCGCCCGTTCAGGTACCCCTCATACCCCGGTTTACCCTGTTGAAACGGTTGCAATGCTTCGGCCATGGTGCCCAGCCCGACCAAGTGATTGTCAGTGCCGGACAGCAACATCGATCGAGTGATGGAACAGGTCGGCGCCGCGTACATGCTGGTGAATTGCACGCCCTGTTGCGCCAGCTCATCCAGCCTCGGGGTGTGAATCTCGCCGCCATAGCTGCCCAGATCCGAGTAGCCGAGATCGTCCGCCACGATCAGCAGAATATTCGGTTGGCTGGCCGCCATGGCCACGCCGCCGCCCATTGTCAGGGCGCAAAAAAGTGCCGTCAGCGGTAATCGCAATAGAGCCATCGGTTTTCTCTTATTGTTGTTGAAGGAGTGTCCGGAACTCACTCTTCGAAAATAGCCACCGCACGCACAAAACCTGCTGACGCATGGCGGATCTTGTAAGGAAAACACGACACCGTGAAGCCGATCGCTGGCAGGGATTCGAGGTTGGCCAGTTTTTCCATTTGCCCGTAGCCGATATCGCGCCCGGCCTTGTGCCCTTCCCAGATGATCGAGGCATCGCCGCTGGCGGCAAAACGCTCACGGGTGTATTTGAACGGCGCGTCCCAGCTCCAGGCATCCGTGCCAACCACGCGCACGCCGCGTTCCAGCAGATACATCGTCGCTTCGCGTCCCATGCCAATGCCGGCGTCGAGATACCCGGGCTGACCGAACAGCGCACCGGCGCGGGTGTTGATCAGCACGATATCGAGCGGTTGCAGCACGTGCTCGATACGCGCCAGTTCCGCTTCGACCTCTTCTGCCGTGACCACGTGACCGTCAGGCAAATGGCGAAAGTCCAGTTTGACGCCCGGCTGCAAACACCAGTCAAGCGGCAACTCATCAATGCCAAACGCCGGCTCGCCGCCATCGGTGGTCGAGGCGTAATGCCACGGCGCGTCCATGTGGGTGCCGCTGTGGGTGGTGATCTGCAAGCGCTCGGCGGCCCACGACTCATTCCCGGGCATCTGTTCAAGCTGCAACCCCGGGAACATCGCCGCCATCTCCGGCCAGCCTTGCTGGTGATCCATGTAATCGATTTTCGGCAACAGCGGCGGCGGATCCGTGTACGGGTTGTTATCGAGGGTCACCGAAAGGTCGACCAGACGACGTTTACGCTGGATGGGCTGTGACATGAGGCGTGTCTCCGTTCAACGGCAGATGCCGAAAAGGGGCTGGATTGAGGGCGTTGCGAATAAGCGTGACGACGTTGCCGTCATGGCTGAAGCCGGCAGCGCGGGCCTGCGGAGTTTTCAAGGGCGGCATGCGCCCGAACAGGGTTTCGAGCTCAAGGTCAGCGGCGAAACTGATCAGCGCACGGCGTTGCTCGCCGTAAGTTGCCGCCAGTGCATCGATGACTTGGGCGATGGACAAATGCAGCACTGGCAGTTGCCAGACCCGCTGTTGCGCGGCGGCGTCATCCAGTTCAGCGGCGTGGATCAGGTTGTTTACGCAACAGCGCGCCGACATCCACCACGCCGTTGCTTGCGGTGATACCGGGCAGCAATACTCAGCGCCCTCGGCAAACGCACGCATCAAGTCACTCATGAAGGCCGAGCGCAAACCGTTGGGTTCGCGCGGGCGCGCGACAATCCCCGGCAGGCGCACCGCGCGGCTGTCGACTTCACCGCGCCGCCCCAGATCGATCAGCGCGCGCTCGACCATCATCTTGTGTGTGCCGTATGACAACTGCGGATGCAGTTCAGCCTGCTCGTTCATCTTTGCCGGCAGATCAGCGCCGTACACCGCAACGCTGCTGGCATACACCAGCACCGGTGGACGTGCCTTGTTGCGCAGTTGATCAAGCAGTTCGAGGCTGGCCAGCAGGTTGACCTGATAACCCGATTCGTAATGCGCCTCCGCCGCTCCGCCGGGGACGCTGACCAAGTGAAACACCACATCAATGCCATCGGCCAGGACACGGCGCATCAACGCCGCATCCGTCACGCTGCCGCTGTGCCGACGCAGGCGCGGGTCGTCGGGCAGGCCTTGGACCTCGGTGTCCAGTACCAGCAACGAACGAATGACTTGCCCGCGCAAACTGCCGCGCGCGAGCAGACAACGCAGCAGTTCGCGACCGACAAAGCCATTGGCTCCGGTAATCAGTACACGCATGGGCGTTCCTTAGCCGTGGGCTTTGACGACGCGTTGATCGATCGCACCAAACAGTGACTGACCATCGCTGCCGGTGACGTCCATGCGCACGCGATCGCCGAAACGCATAAAGCCTGTCACCGGTGCGCCCTGCTCGATCATCTCAATGGCCCGGCGTTCGGCGATGCACGCCGAGCCGACGTTGCGCTCGGCGTTCGACACCGTGCCGGAACCAATCAGGGTGCCGGCGCGCAAGCGCCGGGTTAAGGCCGCGTGGGCGATCAGTTGGCCAAAATGAAAGTTCATCTGCGCGCCGTGCGGCTGGCCAAACCACTCGCCGTTCCAGTGCACTTGCAGGGGCAGATTGACGCGACCGTCTCGCCAGGCTTCGCCGAGTTCATCCGGGGTAATCGCCAACGGGGCAAAACTGGAGGACGGTTTGGCTTGCAGAAATCCAAAACCGGTGCGCATTTCACGCGGAGCCAGTGCCCGCAGGCTCACATCGTTGATCTGCAGGATCAGCTTGATGTGCTGCAACGCGCTTTCGGCCGAACAGCCCATCGGCACATCATCGACCAGCACGACAAATTCGCCTTCGAAATCGATGCCCTGGCTTTCGCTCGGCAGTTCGATGTCATCGTGTGCGCCGATGAAGTCATCACCGGCGCCCTGGTACATCAACGGCGTACGGTCAGCGCCTTCGATCGGGTCGAGGTTGAACGCCTTCTGTATCAGCGCGCCGTGACTGAGAAACGCCGAACCGTCGCACCATTGATAAGCACGCGGCAACGGTGCCATCGCCTGCGCCGGGTCAAAGGCAAAGGCCGCGCGGCAATCGTGGTTTTCAAGATCACGCGCCAGGGCCTGCAAACGCGGCTCGGCTTCAGGCCAGTTTTCGATGGCTTGCTGCAAGGTCGGCGCTACCGAACGGGCGTCCAGCGCCCGGGCCATGTCGCGTGAAACCACCACCAATTGGCCGTCACGGCTACCGTTTTTCAGGGTTGCGAGCTTCATGATTTTTCTCCCGGGCAGTCTTGCAGTTCAGCGGCGAAACGCCCGTCCAGCAGGATAAACACCATGCGCGCCATGGCCTCGGTACGGTTGCTCCACGCGTGATTGGTGCCGCGCTGAACCACCACGTCGCCGCGCTTGAGGTGCACCTCTTCATCGTCGAGCACCAGCCAGACTTCGCCTTCGGTGACGATGCCGTAATCGAGGGTTTCGGTGCGGTGCATCAGTTTGTGTCGCGAGTGCGCCTGGCCGGTGCCGGCATGCGCCTGGCCAATCTCGGCGAATGCGGCCGCTGCATCGGCAGTGCTGACCTGGTTCTGCACGCTGTCCGGCGGAATGTCGACGACACGAATCACACTGCCTAGCGGGCCGGGGCTCAGTTGTAAGGGTTTGCGGGTTGGATCATCGGCATTGTCGAGCAGGGCCGGACTGGCGCTGCTGTTCCATATCTCATGAAACACCGTGCCTGGCACCGCTTGCAGTGCGAAGACGTTAGCGGTTGCTCCGAGACTGGCGACGACCGCACGGCCTTGGGCATCATGCCCGGTGACCACGCGTTTGAAAGGGGGAAGCGCTTGCATGGAATATCCTCGTTCAATGGCCGTTGCCGATGGAGTCGTGACCGCCGACATGGCTGCGGGTCAACAGTCCACCGAGCCTCGGCACGGACAGACAAAACAGCGCCACGACCAGTTGCAGCCAACCGATCATGGCCAGTGCTTGAGGCAACGCCGCGGAAGCCCCGGAAGTGATGGCGAGTACCACCAGCGGGCTGATGAACTCGCCGGCAAAAATCGCCGCGGTGAAGCACCCCGCCGCTCGCCCACGCTGAGCAAAGCCGACCTGCGCCATGATCCAGGTGATCAACGTCGGCAACATCAGGCCGATGCCCAGACCGTTGACCAGGACCGCGACCACTACTTGCGCGTGGCTGCCGGCAGCGGCCATCAACAGCCCCCCGATGCCGGCCAGGCCATAGGCAACCAGCAACACATGCTGGCTGCGCAGACCGTTCAACAAACGGAAACTCAAGGCCCCGACGAGCACACCGAGTTGATTGGCGCCCATGGTCATGCCGATCTGCTGCGGCGCATCCACGTGCAGCAGATTGAGCAAGTAGCCGGCCTGCACCGGCACGATGAACAGGCTCAGGCCCGCTAGCAGCGACAACCCATACAGGGGCGTCAGTGCGCGCCACGGAAACAGGCGCGGGACTGGCACCGGCAATGTTGCTGCCGGTTGCACGCGGGGTTGCGGCTCCCAGAGTTTCCACGCCATCAGCGGCAGGAAAATCAGCCCGACCGCGTACAGCGCAAACGGTGTACGCCAGTCGTCCTGGCCGAGAAAACCACCCAGCGCGATAAACACCGCAGCGGACAGTGAGGTCGCGACCATCTGCAACGCGAACAAGCGCTCGCGTCGGGCGCCGCTGTAGTAGTCGCCCATCAGCGTTGTGCAGCAGGTCATGATCCCCGCCTCTGCCAGACCGATGCCGGCGCGGCTGGCGACAATGGCCGGCAGCGAATCCAGCCACAGCGGCAACACACCGCAGAGCGTGTACAGGGCCATGCTTGCCAACAACAGCGGTTTGCGTCCAAGTCGATCGGCGATGACCCCGGCAAACGGTGCCAGCAATGCAATCATCAATGCCGGCAAGGTCAGCACGATCGGCACCAGCACGGTGCTGCCCGCAACATCGGCAAAATGTGCCTGCATGCGCGGCAATACCGGTGCGAGCAATACCGCGCCGAGCACCGGCAGACAGCTGCCGAGCAGCAACAGCAACGACTGCGTCAAACCGGCGTGGCGGCCGCTGTTTTCCAATGAAGACTCAACGGCCATGACAGGTCTCCCGTTGACGCGTTTGATGAATATCTACCGCCACGGCTCGCGACGGCACGGCCACATCGGCTGCCTCCGCCGGCGTTTCTGCGTCGGTATCCGTGCGCCGTGCAGGCAGCAGGAAGTAAGCCAGCGCCGGCAACAGCAGCAGCGCGCCGACCATGTTCCAGACGAACATGAACGCCAGCAGCACGCCCATGTCAGCCTGGAATTTGATGGGCGAGAAGATCCACGTGGCCACGCCAATGGCGAGCGTGATGCCGGTGAGCATCACTACTTTGCCGGTGGACACCAGGGCGCGGTAATAGGCTTCTGAAAGGCTCGCGCCCTGGCGCAGATGACCGAGCAGGATGCTCATCACGTACAACGCATAATCGACGCCAATGCCGACACCCAACGCGATCACCGGCAACGTCGCGACCTTCACGCCGATGTTCAGCCAGACCATCAACGCTTCACATAGGATCGAGGTGACCATCAGCGGAATTACCGCGCACAGCGTGGCGCGCCACGAACGGAAGGTGATCAGGCACAGGACGATCACCGCGCCGTAGACCCAGAACAGCATCTCGCGATTGGCTTGCTTGACCACGATATTGGTCGCTGCTTCGATGCCGGCATTGCCCGCTGCCAGCAGGAACTGCACGTCTTGGTCGTTATTGGCGGCGGCGAATTGCTCGACGTGTTCGACCAGTCGCGTCAGGGTTTCAGCCTTGTGATCGGTGAGGTAGGCGTACAGCGTCAACAGGCTGCAATCCTCGTTGTACAAGCCGCGTGGCGCACTGGCGGTGATCATGTTGAGCATCGCCTGATTGTTCTGCAGCTCGTACCACTTGGCGCTGCCTTCGCTGAGGCCGACCAGCATGCGCCGGTTGAGCAAGGCCAGCGAGTTGGTCGAATCCACCCCCGGCAGCGCCCGCAGTTGCCAGTCCAGCGCATCGACTTTGGCGAGGATGTCGTAACGCGCACATTGTCCGGCCGGGGTCTTGACCATCACCGCGAACAAATCACTGCTGGCGCCGTAATGTCGGGTCAGAAACGCATCGTCCTGGTTGTAGCGTGAGTCGGCCCGCAGCTCCGGTGCACCGGCATCCAGATCACCGATCTTCAATTGCAGGCTGACCACAAAACCCAATGCCGCCAACGCCAGGCTGATGGCAATGCACAGGCTGGCCCAGCGACGTCGGGTAAACAGATCGAGAAAACGCCAGAAGCCATGACGCCGCGCGCCGGTCTGATCGTTCTGCTCGCTCTTCAGGCTCAATTGCGCCGCTCGCGGCGTTACGCCGACATAGGACAGCAACACCGGCAACAGAATCAGGTTGGTGAAAATCAGCACCGCCACACCGATGCTGGCGATCACCGCCAGATCCTGAATCACCTGGATCTTGATCAGCATCAGCACGGCAAAACCCACTGCGTCGCAGAGCAATGCCGTGAGCCCGGCCAGGAACAGTCGGCGGAAGGTGAAGCGTGCGGCAACGACCCGGTGCATGCCGCGACCGATGTCCTGCATGATGCCGTTCATTTTCTGCGCGCCGTGGCTCATGCCGATGGCGAACACCAGAAACGGCACCAGCACCGAGTACGGATCCAGTTGATAGTCGAGCAACGGTAACAGACCCAGTTGCCAGACCACCGCCACCAGCGAGCAGAACACCACCAGCACCGTGCTGCGCAGGCAGCGTGTGTACCAGAACAGCACGGCGGTGGTGATCAGGATCGCCACGGCGAAGAACAAAAGAATCTGCTTGAGCCCGGCAATCAGGTCGCCGACCTTTTTCGCGAAACCGGTGATGTGAATGTCGATCCTGTCGTTCTGGTACTCGCTGCGCAACGCTTCCAGTTGCTCCGACAGCACCGAGTAATTCAGCGCTTGGCCGTCAGCGGTCGTCGCCAGTAACGGCACGTAAATGATGCTCGAGGTTTGATCGAACGCGACCAGTTGGCCGAGTTCGTTGGAGCGCTGCACGTTGCGGCGCAAGGCCTCGAGACTGGCCGGGGTGCCGGCGTAATCGTCCGGGATCACCGGGCCGCCATCCAGTCCGTCTTCAGTCACTGCGACCCAACGCGTTGCCGGCGTCCACAGCGACTTCATGTAGGCACGGTCGACGCCGGGCAGCAGGTAAAGCTTGTCGCTCAAGGCCTGCAAGGTTTTCAGATACTCAGCGTCGTAGATATCGCCCTGGCGATTGGCTACAACGATGCGCAAGGAGTTGCCCAGACCACTGAGCTGCTTTTGATGTTGCAGATAATTGGCGATGTAAGGTTGTTGCGTGGGGATCATCTTTTCGAAACTGGCGTTCAGCTCGACGCGCGTGGCCTGATAGCCCAAAAAGAGCGTGGTCACCAGGCACACCAGCAACACCCACAACCGGTGATTGAACAAAGTGCGTTCCACGACCGAGCCGGAGCGCGGGTCGAAACTCGCCAGGCTGGCCGTGGCGTTGTCGAATGGTTTCATAACCTCACTCCGAAGCTGTAGCGGTGGGCGACGCCAGGCGCGTCACCCCGGTGAAACCGGCCAGCACCAGGCTGCCATCGGCGGCCTGCACGACACTGGCAATCGGTTTGCCCAGCGGCTTGCCGAAAGGCTGTAGGGTGGGTGCGTCGCCCGTGGTGCGAAACATTGCGCCCGCCTGATTGACCAACAACAGCTGGCCGTCAGCGGTGCGGATCGCTTCACTGAAGGACACGGGCATCGGTACGGGCGCGGGCACGAAGCTGTTGCCGTCGTCGGTGGAAATGAACGCGTTGCCTTTCAAGCCTGCCGCCAGCAGCGCGCCGTCATCGCGTACTTGCAGAGCGAAAAAGCTGCCGCTGTACGGGCTGTCGAGCGCGACGAAGGATTGTCCGCCGTCCTCGGAACGCGCCACATAGCCTTGCTCGCCGGCGATGAACCAACGCTCGCCTTGTTGCGCGATGGCATACAGATGCGCGCCCATCGGATTGTCGATATGGCCCATCAGCGACTGCCAGCTCACGCCGCCGTCCTCGGTGGTAAAGGCGAGGCCGTAGGCGCCGACGATCAGGCCGTGACGCGCATCGGTGAACTTGAGGCTGAGAAACGGTTTATCTGCGCCTTCGCTGACCATCCGTTCGGCGGTTTGCACGCGTGCCGTCGCTGCGTCGGGGTCAGTCGCTGTCGGCAGTTGCTCGCGTGCGGCGTGCAATTCCAGTTGCGCAGCGCGGTTGCCATCCAGTTGCAAAGCCCAGTTTTCGCCACCGTCGTGGGTGACCAGCACCGCACCGGCATGGCCGACCGCCCAACCCGTGCTGGCATCGACAAATTGCACCGCCGTGAGACTGACGGAAACCGGTACCTGCGCCTGCCGCCAATTGATGCCGTTGTCATCGGAGAGCAAGACGATGCCGCGCTCGCCGACCGCCACCAACCGCGCGCCCGCCCGGGCCAGATCAAGCAAGACCGCTTGCCGGGCCTGCGGCGCGCGAGTTGCCGGGGTGTGCAATACATCACCGACAACAGCAGCCTGAGCCTGGCTCACGGGTAATACGCAAGGCAGCGCCAGTAACGCTAACAACCGACCGAGCACCTGACAGATTCTGTTCATACCGACCTCGAAACCACCTGTGAAACCGGATCGCCACAGCGTGTCGCGATCCGGCCCGATTCAACGAACCCCGGCACCCGCCATCGCCGCCGGCGAGAATTCCGATGCCTTGTAGCGATCGACCACGCCGTATTGCTCAGGCAGACCGGTGTAGACGTTCTGGATAAACCAGGCGCCGGAGGTCAGGTCGTAGAAACCCGAAGACAGCTGCGCTTGCGCTGGCAGATCCGGCAGCACGGCCGGTAGCGACCACAAGGTTTTGGCGAGTTGGCCGTTGGCGTCCCAGCGATCGCCGAGCATCGCTTGCCAAGTGTCTTCGTCGAGGTAGTAGCGGCCCTTCGGCAGTTGGTGACGCTTGCCCGGCGCGAGTTCGGCGTCCACCACCCACACGCGATGCAATTCCCAACGCACGTAATCGGGATTCATGTGATGGGCCAGAAACAGGTCTTCCGGTTTGCCTGCCGTCAGGACTTTGTTGGTGTTGTAAGGGATATACATTTCCTGCTTGCCGACCAGCTTCCAGTCGAAGCGATCGATGCGTCCCTGGAACACGCTCAACTCATCGAACGACATCACCCCGGCGGTTGCCGGCGTCGGTGTGTCGCAGCAGGCATTTGGCAACTTGCGCACGCGGCGCTGGCCGGTCAGATAGACGTGGGCCTGGGACTTGTCGCCGTTGATATTGGTGCGCCCCATGATTTGCTCACCGGCTCGCAATGGCGGGCCGACGTTAAGCAGGCGGAACAGCCAGTAATCACCGGCGAAACTTTCCGGCGTGCCGTCCTGGTAGTAATACGGCATATCCTGGATCGCCTGGCCGTCGGTGGTCATCACCTGTTTGCCGTCTGCAGTCATCAGGTAATGGCGAAAGTGCATGGCCAGGGACGTGCCGCGCCAGTTGAGGATGTGGTTCCACATGGCTTCGGCGCCGTTATGCGGAATCGGGAATGGAATACCGCCAAACGCACCTTCGGGCACAGGTCCAGCGCTGCTGTCGACCAGCTTGGCGCGGGTCGCGTTTTTCAGGGTGTTGTCGTACACCCATTGCGGCGCGGCGGCCGAGCGACGGGTCGGATAGACATCGATGCGATAGGTCTCGGGAAAACGCTTGAACATCTCCTTGGTGCCATCGCTGAGCTTGCCGGCGTATTGCGCAAGATTCTTCGAGGTGATGCTGAACAGCGGCTTGTCAGCCGCAAACGGATCGCTACGTTTGCCGCCCGGTTTGTACGCGGGGTCGACCTTGGTGTAACCGCCCTGCCAGGCCGGAATGCTGCCGTCGGCATTGCCTGCGCGCTCGGCACCCATTGGCGTGAGACTGCTCGACAGTTTGGCCGCCTCTTCTGCGGTGGCCGCCGTTGCAACCTGGCTCAGGACGGTCAGCGTTCCGAGCAAGGCAAAGCACAGGGCCGTAAGGCGCGGGACACGATTGTGGTGGTGAGAAGTCATGCGCAAGTCCTCTTAAAACGTGGTCTTGACGGAGAAGGCGAGGTAATCCCGATCCTTCAGCGATTGCTTGTAATTGAACTGGCTGAGGCCGTTGAGGTTGGTGTCCTCGGCGCCGTAGTAATGCGTGTAGGTCAGGCCGGCCGTGACGCGATCGAGGTAAGTGGCGGTGATGCCGATGTTGATGTCGCCACCGTTGTCCGGGCCGAACGAGCTAACCACCGCTGATTTGCCCAGCGGGAAATAACTGACGCCAACGGGAATGCTGATATCGATGCCGGAGAAAAACTGGCGATAGGTCGGCGTATAGACGACTTTGAAACCCAGGCCATCATCGGTGGCGTTCGGGTCCAGCGCAGCGCGATTTTTAGTGACGCTGAGCAGGCGGTTCCACGCCACTTCGCCAACCAGTCCGGACTCGCGGGCGATGAAGTTGGGGCCAAACGATGCCAACACGTTCAAGTTGACGTGAGCGGTGCGACCCACGGCGTAGAGCGCGTCATCATCGTTGTCGGCAATGACGCCGGGCAGTACGGTCTGACCGTTCGAGACCAGCGGCATGTTCCAGCGCATCGACGCTTCACCGGCGAAGCTGTACTCGTCCACGGTGGTGGAAAAACTCGCGCCCAGCGCGCGAATATCTTCGGGGTAAACCCAGTAGTATTCGCCGATCTGGCCGGTGCTGAAGTTCGGCGCCGCCGTCGACGGTTTCAGATACAGCTTCGGCGTCTTGTCGTGATACTGGATGGCGTAGAGGCCGTACTCGACGGTCTCGGCGCTGTATTTCAGTTGCAGACCGCCCTGCCCCGAACTGCGCGCTTCCTTGTCATTACCGTGGAAAAACGCGGCGGGACTGGCCGGGTTACCGCCGAGGAATGCCGGAAACGGTGCCCCGACGATCAAACGCTCATTACCTTCGCCAATGGTGTCGCTGGTGGAGAAATAGCTGCCAGCGGCGGGCAGACGTGTTTCTTCCCATTCGAGTTGGTAGTACGCGCCGAGCGATACGTCGTCAGTCAGTTGGAAGGTGCCAGACAGTTGATTGACCGGACGGGTGATTTCCTTGAACTGCGTGTTCGGCACCGACTGCGCCTTGACCACGTCAACCGGGGCCATGCCACCGGCAATGCCGTTGGCGCCGAAGAACAGGCTTTCACCCCAGATCAGACCATGACGGCCGGCGCGTACCGACGTTGCTCGGTCGGCCAGTTCACCGTTCCAGTAGACGAACGCGTCGAGGATTTCACCGTCGCCACCATGCAGATGACGGGTGTCATCGGTGAACTCGTCGTAGCCCACGGAACGTGCGTTGGCGCGGGACGGATCGTTATTGTCGTTGTTGCCCTGGTACTCGCTGTCGTACCACGCTGCGCCGCTCAAACGTGCGCCGAAATCCTGAAACGACAGATCCAGCTCCGAGAGGATGTCGGTGCGATTGGAGATCAGGCCTTTTTTGAACGCACGATCACCATCGTCCTGATTGAGCGCGACCTGACCCTCGGTCAACTTGCTGCTCGGATTCTGCGTACGCCAGGCAGCGCTGTACTTGATCGTGTTGTCCCAGCGCAGCTTGAAATCCGGGTTGCCGGTATCGATGTCGAAAGCGTGAGCGGCCTGGCTGCACAGCACCAGCAGCGCAGCAACGCTCAAACCAAAGGGTGCAGACGAGCAGACCGGGCGACGCGCGAGCGCCGCAGTCGTAGAACTAACCATCGCGTTAACCTCTTGTTTTTATAGTGGTAACTGCTGTGGATGCGTTGCAGGTGGGCTTAGATTGGCTCGGCAGTGCGCGCGAGCATTTGCTTGACCAGGCCAATGCGATCGAAGGCGCGGTCGTGCTGCATCTCCTTGTCACCGGCCAGCACCGAGCTTTCGCTGATGTATTTGCAACGCTCGAAGCGCCGCGCCATAAAGCGCTGCAACTGCTGCTCGACGCTGCTGGAGGCGGACTGCTCGCGAGTGAGTTCTTCGCTGAGCACAATCGCGTCTTCGATGGCCATGCCGGCGCCTTGACCGAGGTGCGGCGTGGTGGCGTGGGCCGCATCGCCGATCAGCAGGACGCGGCCGCGATGCCACGGTTCATTGACGAACACCACTTCCATCGGCTTGTAGACGACCTGGCTGTTGTCGGTGATTTGCTCGCGCAGTTCGCCAATCAGCCCGGTAAAACCTTGCAGGCGCTGGCGCATCTGCGCCGCCAGATCGGCAGGATCCATCCACGGGTTGGACGGTTCGTGGGACGTCAGAAACAGGTACATCAAATCGCCGGCCAGCGGCACCAGCCCGGCGTTGCCGTCAGCACTTTGATAGTTGGCCAGATGATCGATCTGTGGTGCGCGGGGAAAGTTGTAGCGCCACACCGACTGACCAGTGAAACGCGGGGTGTAGGCATCGCCGAAGACCAGGCTGCGCACTTTCGAGAACAGTCCGTCGGCACCGACCACCAGGTCGTAGTGGCCGCGATTGCCGTCGGTAAACAACACGTCGACCTCTGTGCCGTTGTCGTCCAGCGCTTCCACACTCAGGCCCAAACGCACGTTGGCGCCGAGTTGCAGAGCGGTTTCGCTGAGAACTTTATGCAGCGCCAAGCGAGAAATGCCGACGTTGGCGGGATACTGCGGGCCGGCCAGTCGCTGACCCGGAATGCGTGCCAGTTGTTGCCCGCCCGGGCCGTAGATGGCGACGTCTTCGAAGGCATAAGCGGCATCGAGATAGCCGTCGAGAACGCCCAGCTTGGCCATTTCACGGACGACGTTGCTCTGCTGAATAATCCCGACGCCATAGACTGTCCATTCGGACTTGAGCTCGATCAGGTCGACCTCGATACCTTTACGCCGCAAGGCGATGGCCGCACACAAGCCGCCGATACCACCGCCCACGATCAGAACGTTGTTCACTGCACTCATGGTGTTCTCTCTTTTTATTCTTGTGATCGATGCTGCGTCGGGCACGGCATCGTTGGATGAAGCTTCCCGGCAAAGCAGGGATTTGACTAATCGCGAGTAAGGATGCGATGTATCGCCGTACGCGATACCTCGATTTATCCCGGCTGCGGCAACTCTTCAGGCATTTGCACCAGCAGCCAGCCATCCTTCTCGCAGAACGGCAGCGCCTCCAGCCTCTGGCCCAGGCACGGGCCGTAGATGCACTCGCCCGTCGCCGGCAAAAATTGCGCTCCGTGTGCGTAACAGACGATCAGTTGGCCATCGGCGGACAGGAAGCGGTCCTTGCGATACTCCAGGCGCACATCCAGATGCGGACAACGGTTGCGATAGACCCGCACCTGATTGTCGTGACGCAGGGCAAACACGCTGTCGCGTCCCTGCGCCAACGGATCGAATCCGCGCGCCCGGCCCTCCTCCAGTTCGTCCAGCCGACACAATGGCTGCGCAATAGCGCTCATGATCAGCGCCGCCCTCAGCCGAGTTTTGGCGGCGGGCCACCGGGGGCCCATTTTTCTTTGGCGCTGAACAGGAACAGCTGCGAGTTATCCGCCGACAGCGGCGCGCGACGGGCCTCCCAGGCGTCATCGTGCTTGTCCATGTCGGCGTCGTATTCAATGTGGCAGCCCAACGGACTGTTGAAATACCAGAACCAGTTGGAGCCAAACAGGTGACGGCCCGGCCCCCAGAAACTGGTCCAGCCCTTTTGCTCGAATCGCGTCCCGGCCAGCAGCACTTCGGTGCCACTGCCCATGTGGAAGGTGAAGTGTTCGCAGCCTTTCATGTGCGGCGGGGTCTGGATCATGAACAGGCAATGGTGATCGTCAGAGCCGGCCGGGCGCATGAACGGCCCGGCGCCAATGAAGGTGTCGGTGGTGCGAAAACCCAAACGCTCGGCGTAAAAAACTTCAGCTTTCGCCGCATCGGGCACGAAATACACCACGTGCGACAAAGTGCGCGGAACAGCGCCCATATCGAGGCTAATGCCCGGCTGGTTAAGCGGCCGCTGTGGCGCATGGCCGGCGGCGTTGGTCAGGTCATCCGGTGCGCTGTAAGGCTTGCGTACAGTGACCTGAAAAGCGATGGCGAAACCCATGTCGTCAACGCTGTGCAGCACGCCGTGTTGATCGCGACGGACACTACGATCACGGGCCAGCTCATCTTCGATGGCATCCAGATCGCTGATCGCAGCGACCCCGTAGACCGTCTCGCGAATCGACGGCGCCGGGCCGATTGCCGCCGGCAAATCAGGATCGTCGGCTCGACGGATAATCACGGCGGTGCCGTCCAGCGCTTCGAAACGCCCGCCGTTGCTGTCAACGCCGACCGGCGCAAGGCCGTAGTCGCGCAGGCAATCGGTGCAGGCTTGAATGTCATCGACGCCAAAAATCAGGGCATCAAGGCCAATGATGTTCATGGCTTACCACTCCATTGAAATTATGATCCGGTGACTGTCGCCCTGGACGCCTTGCAGCGCGCCGGGCCTGACTGGAAACCGGTGGTGGTGTCGGCAGCAGGGCCGACTGCGGCGAAGATTGGCGCAAGGGCTGACAGCTGACTAATCGCGAGTCGGGATGCGACCTATCGGCAAACGCGATACCTGCGACGAAGGTTGACGTGTCGATGGATTCGTTCGAATGTATTGCGAAAATAAATACAAAAACGGACCTGCCCATGCGTTTCAACCATCTGGATCTGAACCTGCTGGTCGCGCTCGATGTGTTGCTCGAAGAGCAGAACATCACCCGCGCTGCCGAACGCCTGCACATGACCCAATCCGCCACCAGCGGCGTGCTCGCGCGTTTGCGCACCTACTTTGAGGATGAGTTGCTGGTCCAGGTGGGCCGCAAGATGCAGCCCACGCCTTACGCCACGGAACTGGCCAAACCGGTGCGTGAAGTCCTGCTGACGATCCAGTCCTCGATCACAGCCAAACCGGTGTTCGACCCGGCCACCAGCAAGCGTCATTTTCGCTTGGTGACCTCGGACTATCTGATCAGCGTGCTGTTCGCCCAGGTGATTCAGAACATTCATCAGCAAGCGCCCAACATCACTTTCGAAATGCTGGGCCCCAGCGACAATTCCGGCGAGTTGCTGGTGCGTGGCGAGGTCGATCTGATGATTGTTCCCGAGCGCTACATCATTGAAGGTCACCCTTCACGCCTGCTGTTCGAGGAAGAACACGTGTGCGTGGTCTGGCAAGGCAATACGCAAGTCGGCGACACCCTGACCCTTGAGCAGTACATGGAGATGGGCCATGTTTCGGTGGGTTTCGGCCGTACCCGACACATGAGCATCGAAGAATGGTTCATGAATCAGTACGGCTTCAATCGGCGCATTGAAGTGATCACCAGCGACTTCAATACCCTGCCGCAACTGATTGTCGGCACGCAGCGTATCGCCACGATGCACCAGCGTCTGGCGAACCTCTACGCGCACTATCTGCCGCTGCGCATCCTGCCGCCGCCGGTGAAGATCCCGGTCATGCGCGAGTACATGTTGTGGCACCGCAGCGTTGACGGCGACCCGATGCACCGCTGGCTGCGCGAACGCATCAGCGAATCCATCCAGCATCTGCAACACGTGCCCATCGTATCTCGCGATACCTCGTATCCGCCGTCACGATTGGCCAATTAGTCGGGTGATCCTTAACGTGCCTTGGGAATGCCAAGGCAACCACAAGGACAACAATAATCATGTTTCGCTATTTCCCGACCAACTACGTTTGGAATCTCTCTGTCGACCTGGCCATTGAAATGGGCGCCCGCATGGGTGAAATCGAAGAGATGTGCGCCCCGCTGCAAGAGGCAGCCAAGCAGCCGGACGCGGCCGGCACCCGCGCCTTTCGCGAAACCTGGGCGAAAATGGCTGACAAGCTCTGCGGTCTGGCTGAAGAAGACGAAGGCAATGGCCGGATGCTCTCGGCTGGCGAAAAATACAACCGCGCCGCCACCTATTATCTGACCTGCGAGCGCCTGCAAGCGCACGGCGCGCCGGGCCGTACCGAGCTCTATCAACGCTTCCTGCAAACCTTCAAGCGCGGCGTCGAACTGTCGCGGGAAAACTGTGAACGGGTGGAAATCCCTTACGAGGGCAAACATCTTTCCGGCTTGCTGGTACGCGCCGAAGGCGTCGAGGGGCCGGCACCGATACTGGTGCAGGTCAACGGTCTGGACTCGACCAAGGAAATGAAATATCGCGTGGGCCTGCCAGCCTGGCTGGCGAAACGCGGCATCTCTTCGCTGATCATCGACCAGCCCGGCACCGGCGAAGCGCTGCGCCTGCATGGCCTGACCGCACGATTCGACAGTGAACACTGGGCCAGTCGTGTGGTGGATTGGCTGGAAAGCCGAAGCGACATCGATGCCAAACGTATCGGTCTGGAAGGCGTCTCGTTGGGCGGTTATTACTGCCCCCGTGCGGTCGCATTCGAACCGCGCTTCGCCTGCGGCGTCGTGTGGGGCGCCAACCATGACTGGCGTGATGTGCAAAAGCGTCGACTGGAAAAGGAAGGCAGCTTCCCGGTACCGCACTACTGGGCGCACGTCTGCTGGGTCTGGGGCGCCAAGGACGTCGAAGAGTTCATGACCATCGCCGAAAACGTCCACCTCGACGGCGTGCTCGACCGGATCAAGGTGCCGTTCCTCGTGACCCATGGTGAGCAGGATTCGCAGATTCCGTTGAAGTGGGCGCATCGCACCTACGAACAACTGGTCAACAGTCCAAAATGTGAACTGAAAGTCTTCACCGAACGTGAAGGTGGTGTGCAGCATTCGAGCTTCGACAACAGCATCAATGCCGGGCAATACATTGCCGACTGGGTCGCCGAAACCCTGGGCGGGCGTACCGCCTGATCACTGAAAGACACGCACAAAAAAACGCCGGACAATCTCGCGATTGTCCGGCGTTTTAGTTGATGGCTTCAGCCCGGCGCAGCTATTGATGCGATCAATGCGCAGCCATCGATGCAATCTGCTGGTGGCCCCCTCGCCTGCTCTTTAGCCTCATGTGCAGAACAATCACAAAGCGAAGACGCCATGACTGCCCTGCACCTGAAATGCCAGACCCTGTTTGACGGCAGCGGACTGCAAACCCGCCAACACCAGACATTGATCGTCGAAAACGGCCTGCTCAGTTACGTCGGCCCCACCGCGTTGGCACCTGCTCCCAAGCCAGGCGATACCCAGCTGGACACCGGTGATGATTTCGTCATGCCGGGGCTGGTGGATGTGCACACGCATCTGGCCTTCGGCAACGCGCAAAGCGAAGAAGACATTGATCTGTGGACCAGCGACGAATTTCGCGCGTTGCGCGGGATGTTCTTCGCGCAACACGTGCTGGCTGCCGGCGTCACCAGCATGGTCTGCCCCGGCGACAGCGGCCAGCTCAGCATCGCCGTGCGCAATGCGGTGACCGCTGGTTTATTTGAAGGCCCGAGAATCGCGGCCAGCAGCCGCGTCATCACCAATCGCCAGAGTCTCAATGACTGGTTCCCGAGTCGGGTCGGCGCTCCGGAGTACTTCACCGCGCAGTTGGTCACCAGCCGTAGCGACGCCCTCGCGGAGATCCGCAAGCAGGCCAAGGATGGCGTTGACCTGATCAAGATCGCCATGGACGGCACGCACCGCCGCCCCAACGGCGAAATCATTGCGGCCTTCACTGCTGACGAAACCTTCGAAATGGTTGAGGAAGCGCATCGTCTGGGCTGCAAGGTCGCCACCCATGCCTACGGTCGCGAGGCCGTGATGTACGCGGCGCGCGCGGGCGTTGATCTGGTTTTCCACGCCTTTTACATGGACGACGCGTGCATCGAAGCGTTGCTCGAAGCCGGCAGCATCCTCGCCCCGACCATGACGTTCCCGCAAAACACCGTGGATTTCTGTCAGCCCCACGATCCGGCGATCAGCACCGGTTATGCCGGTTATTGTGCACGCACACTGGAAGTCGGTTCGGCGGTCCTCAAACGCGCCAAAGCGGCCGGCGTACCGTTTGCCTGCGGCAGTGACAGCGGGTTCGCGGTAACGCCATACGGCGAATGGCATGCGCGCGAACTGGAGCTGTTGGTCACGCGTCTGGGATTCACTCCGGCCGAAGCGTTATACGCAGCGACGGCTGTCGGTGCGCGCTGTATGCCGCGCGGTGAAACCCTCGGCACGCTGCAAGTGGGCAAGCAGGCAGACTTTCTCTTGATCGATGGCTCGCCGCTGAATGACATTCGCATCCTTCAGGATCGCTCGCGCCTCAAAGCGGTGTACAAGGCCGGCCAACCGGTGCGCATGGATCGAAACCCCTACAACCCCAAGCAAGTGTCCGATTTCAACTCGCTGAAATGGACGGATCTTTACACCCGCGACCGCGTGGCTCAACTGGGCAAGTGGGCTGTATGAGGACTGAGGCCATGCAACGACTTGATTTACTGACTGCGACGAACATGGCCAGCGATGCCATTCGCATCGCTCGGGAAACCGGGATCAAACCGCTGGGCGTCGCGGTACTGGATGCCGCCGCCCATCCCTTGGCGGTTCTGCGCGACGAACACGCCAGCTTCCTGCGCCCGCAAATCGCCATCGGCAAGGCACGCGGTTGCCTGGGCATGGGTTTTGGCGGACGCGAACTGGCGCGGCGCGCGCAGGCCATGCCGGCGTTTTTCGATGCGATCAACAGTTTAACCGGCGGCGAGGTGATTCCTGCGGCGGGAGGTGTATTGATCCGTAATGCCGAGGGCGTGGTGCTCGGGGCCATCGGCATCAGTGGCGATACCTCGGACAACGACGAACGCTGCGCATTGCTGGCCATCGCCAAGGCCGGATTAATCGCCGACAGTGGCGATCAGACAGAGGGTTGATCAAGCAACGCGGCCTGTTCCAGAAGCAGGCCGCGAAACCATTGCATGGCCGGGTCATGCTCTTGATAGGGATGCCATTGCAAGACTTGAACGGCTTCGGGGAACGCCAGCGGTGCCGGATGAATGCGCAACGGATAACGCTGGGCGAAGCGCTGCGCCTGTCGTTGAAACACCGTGGCAATGCGCGCGGTACCCACTATGAATTGCGGCATCAGCACAAAGCTTTCAACGGTCACCGCCACTCGCCGCTCAATCCCGAGTTCATGCAAGTGCATGGCATCCATGGCCAGGTTGTGCCCGTCGGCAAACTCGCGCACCACATGCGCTGCGGCGCGATAGTCGGCCATGCTCAGTTGCTCGGCAAACTGTGGCTGTTGGGCGCAGACGATACAACAGAGCTGTTCAGTCATCAGCGGTACATGGGGATAGGCCGGATTCAGCCGTCGTTGCGGCACGACCACACAATCGCTGCGCCGATAATCCAGCGCTTCGCTGACGACATCACCGTCGCGTGGCACCGGCATGTCGCGCAGGCTCAAGCGAATATTCGGAGCGACCTGCGCCAAAACACGGCTGACAGCCGGAAGCAGCACGTCGGCGACATAGTCGGAGGCTACCAGAGTGATATGCCGGTCGCAGTTCGCCGGATCAAAATTCAGCGGCGCGTCGACGACTTCCCGTGTCAGCGCCAACGCTGCACGCACTTTTGGCAGCAACTCCAGACCCAGCGCAGTGGGTTCCAGGCGGCGCCCCACTTGTACCAGTAACGGGTCGTTGAAATGTTCACGCAAGCGGCCCAATGCCGAACTGGCTGCTGACTGCCCCAGACACAGACGCTCGGCCGCCCGGCTGACACTGCATTCGCTCAGCAAAGCATCCAGCGCAACCAATAGATTAAGGTCGAGACGTCGATATCGCATGTCGGTTCCGCTGGGGGGCGTGGGTCAGATGTTTGCCCGAGATGACGGGCATGGTCCACAACACATCCTGACCTTAACCAGCGGCTTACCGATGCACCAATCGCATGAGTCGCTGCCAGGTATCGTCAACAACGATACCTGGCACTGGCGCGAAGTGACTCAGGTTGGGAACTTCCCTAAACCCTGGCTCAGCGGCGCAGCAGTCGATTGACCAAGAGCAGGACGGCCGCGCCAATGGCGATTGCGGCGACGGGCTTCTCTTTAACGAACGTCGAGACGCTGTCGAGGGTATCGCCGTAGGTTTTGGTCAGTTGGCCAGCCGCTTGACGACCAGCACCTTCGGCCTCCATTGCCGAGTCCCCCATCAGTCTGCCGACTGCGCTCTGCGCCTTGCCGGCGAGCTTTTCTGCCACACCTTCTACTTGTTCGCTCTTCATGATTGATCAACCCTGCGTGTATGAGTGGGGAATGCCGACCGCCCTGTCCGAGTGGCTATCAGCACGACGTTAGGGGCGCGCGCCGGATGATTAGTTCAAAGATGATGAGTCGCAGGCGCCGGCTCCGACGGTTTTCCCTTCGCCAATAGAACCCCTTCCCGGCAGCGGGGTCTGCTCTTGCATCACTCTCGGGAATCGATCCAATGTCCACGCAACGCAGCCTTGTCATACTCGCTCGGGGAGGCTACGCCGCTCGTGGTGTGCTTTATCTGATCATCGGTATTTTTGCATTGCTGGCAGCACATGATTCGACAAAGCCCAAAGACAGCCACCGCAGCCTCGAGGCGTTGCTGGCTCAGCCATTTGGCTATTTTTTAGTCGGGCTTGTGGTGGCGGGTCTGCTCGCTTTTGCCGCTTGGCGGTTCCTGCAAGCGACCCGCGATGTCGACCATCACGGCAAAAACCTCAAGGGTTTGGTGATTCGCGCCGGTCTGTTCGCCGGCGGTCTGGTCAACGGTGCTCTGGCATTCTTTGCCTTGGGCTTGCTGGTCAGCGGCATTGAAAGCTCGGGCAATTCCGGTGAGCAAAGCAAAGACTGGCTGGCGCATTTTTTGTCTTGGGATTACTCGAATTTATTGGTGTACCTGATCGCGCTCATTCCGTTGGGTGTTGGCATTGCTCACATCATCAAAGGCTGGAAGGCCTCATTCGAGCGATATTTCGAGGCCGACGAAGAGGTCATGCGTTACGTCCGCCCGGTATCTCGATTCGGTCTGATCGCCCGTGGCGTCGTATTTATTGAAATTGCCGTGCTGCTGGCCGTCAGCGGTTCCGCATATAAAGCCATGGATCCACCGGGTATGAAGGAAGCCCTCGACGCCCTGCAGAATCTGCCAGCGGGATGGCTGATATTGATGGTGATGGCCGCGGGGCTGATTGCGTTCTCGGTTTACAGTTTTTCTGAAGCGTGCTGGCGCAAGATCAATATGGATGTGCCGGGCGTCTCGAGGCAGTAAAGCGCTGCGCCTTGCTCTCGAAGCTTGTCCAGCCCGGCGATAGTGTGACTGCCCACGCTCGGTGAGCAGTGCATTCAGTCAGAAATCCACCGTGGCTGACAGCAGGTACGTCCTTGGTGTCGACAACGTCAGCCCCGGCTCACTGTCATCCGACGCCCCGGCCGAACTCCAATAACGCTTGTCCAGCACATTCTCGATATTGCCACGCAAGGTGATGGTCTTGTCGTCAACCTTGAACGCATAGCGCGTGCCCACATCGAAGCGTTCCCACGAGTCGATCTCCTTGTCGTTTGACTGATCCAGATACTGCGAACTCGAATAGATGCCCCGCGTTGTCAGCGTCAGCCCCTGCACGGTCGGCACGTCCCACTCAGCGCCGAGATTGACGTTGTATTTCGGCGTCGCCGGCGCACGGTTGCCGTCGAAAGTGCCATTGGTGGTCTGGGTCAGCTCGCTGTCGATGTACATCACCCCGCCAAGCAAACGGAAACCTTTGAGTGGTTCGCCGAACACGCTCAGCTCCACGCCATTGTTCTCGCGCTTGCCATTGGGCCCGAAGACTCGCGTGGTGGCGTTGGTTTCGTACGCCGGTTGTTTGATGCGAAACACCGCAGCGGTCAATGCGTAGGCGCCGGCATCGTACTTGGCACCGACCTCGACCTGGCGGCTGATGAACGGTGGGAAGATTTCGTCTTCGTTTATGGCAGTCGACGGCGCGATCTTGCCCTGGCTCAGGCCTTCCATGTAGTTGGCGTACAACGACAGTTTGTCGGTCGCCTTGAACAGAATGCCGCCCGATGGCGAGACTTTTTCCTCGTCGTAAGCCGTGTCGCCTTTGATGTCATCGCTCCAGTCATCGACTTTCACCTGCTGCCAGCGAGCGCCGAGGGTCAACAACAACCGATCGTCGAAAAAGCCCAGGGTGTCGGACAACGCTACGCCGCTGAAGCGGTTTTCGGTGTAGACCTTGGCGTCGTAGCGCGTTGGTGTGCCAGGTTTTGCAATTTCCACCGGGCCATACAGATTGCTGCGACCGGCCGCGTAACGTGCGCCGCCGTTCTCGAAGTCCATATAAAAGTAGCTGGCCGCCAGATTGACTTCATGGCTCACCGACCCCGTGTGGAACCAGTTTCTAACGCCGGCCGTGGCGGTACGGACATTTTCATCGCGGGTGAAATCACGCGGTTGCACACTGAAATCGCCGGCATCGTTGGTCACGGAAACCGCATGCCGGAGGAAGTCGTGGTTGCTCTTGCGGGCACCGACGCCGCCATACAGCATCACCGAATCACTGACATCAAACTCAGCGTTGACTGTACCGAAGGTGTCTTTGGTCCGCGCCTGGCTCCACGGTTGCGCGTAGTTATCGCGCACATCGTTGGCGTTCGGAACCTTGGCATTGGCCGCGACCTGCACGCGCTCCTGCGGCGCGTCGGTGTCGCGTTCGGTGTGGCCGATATCGGTCGAAAGTCGCAAGCGCTCACCGCGAAAATCCAGGCCGAGCACGGCCATGTCACGGTCGACGCTCTGGTGATCCCACTCGGTATCACCGGATTGTTTGACGCCGTTGAAACGCAGACCGAACTGGTTGTCCTCACCGAAACGGCGGCCGACATCCACAGCACCACCGACTTGATTATTCGAGGCGTAATTGGCCGCCAGCGAGGTGATTGGTTTGTCGGTGGCACGCTTGGGCACCACGTTGATCCCGCCGCCTACACTGCCCCGGGGTGAGATGCCGTTAATTAGCTGGCTCGGGCCTTTGAGGATGTCGACGCGATCGGCCATTTCCATGTCGATGGTGTATGTCGGCAGAACCCCATAGAGGCCGTTATAGGCCACGTCACTGTTGAACAGGCTGAAACCACGGATGGTGAATTGCTCATAGCGCCCACCCGCCGGATTGGTGGCACGCACCGATGGATCGCTGGAAATCAGATCGCCCAAGGTGCGCGCCTGCTGATTCTTCACTGCCTCGCTGGTGTAGGTGGTCATGCTGAACGGGGTTTCCATGAAGTCTTTCGACCCCAGCAAACCTTGAGAGCCGCGACGCGCGACCTGGCCGCCGGCAAACACATCGGCATCGCTGGAGCCGGTGGCACCGAGAATCGACGTCGGTGCCAGTTGCAGACTGCTGCCCTCCGGCGCAGGAATCAGGGTGAAAGCGTGATCGCCCAGCGGTTGCAGTTGCAAGCCAGAACCCAGCAACAACCGGGTGAACCCCTCCTCCACGCCAAATTCGCCCGACAAACCACTACTGTTGCGCCCGCTGACCAGCGCCGGATCGACCGACAGATTGACCCCGGCCAACCCGGCAAACCGCGTCAACGCTGCACTCAGGCTACCGGCCGGCACCTGGTAACTGCGCCGGGCGGCGTCTTCGGCCCAACTGGACTGGATCAACACCGGGCTGGCACTCAGGCTCAGCAGGAGGCTCAACTGCAACAACGGACGCAAACGACTTGGGAATACTGCGGGCATTGGAAGAAGCTCTCGATTTTGTTCACTTACCTGCAATGACCGGTGAGGCGAAAAAAAGGGACAGGCTTCAGACGATATTTTTTCGCGGCGCCAGCGTTACCCAGAAACGCGTGCGCGAATGCACCTCCAGCGGCAGGCTCGCCGCCAGCAAGGCCAGCACTTTATCGGTGTCGTCGAGACGGAAACTGCCGGTGACACGCAGACTTTCAAGTGCTGGCTCCCAGCGCAGCAGCCCCGAGCGATAACGGCTCAACTCGCGCAAGAAATCTCCCAACGGCTGGTTTTGCGCCATCAACACACCGTCACGCCAACCCGGCATTTTGGCGTCGAACAGCGCGATCGGTCCGGCGCCGGAAGCCTGCAAATTGACCTGTTGCCCGGCGTTCAACTGCAGCGCCGGGCCATGCAACGGCTGCAATTGCACCGAGCCGCTGACCACCGATACGTTGCACTCACGCTCGTTGAGGCGCACGCAGACTTCACTGCGGCTGACAATGATCCGACCGTACGGCGCGTTGACTGTCAATGCCGTGCTACCCGGAACGTTAAGCGCCATTTCGCCGCGCACCAACGTCAACTGACGGCTGGCCAGATCGACGTTCACCGCACTGGCGGTGTTCAGTTGCAAGGTGCTGCCGTCGGCCAGCCGTGTTCGCATGTGCTCGCCGGTGGAAGTCTGCAAATCCGCGCGCCAGAGGTCGAGCGGCAACTGGCGACTGATCAACCACGCCGTAGGCACCAAAGCCGCCAGCCCCAGCGCCCTTTTCAATGCTGCACGCCGCGCCAGATCCGGGCGATCGAGTGTGGCCATGGCCAATTCGGTCGGCAGACTGGAAAAGCGCTGGCGCAGCAATTGAATCTTCTGCCAGGCGTTTTCATGACGGCTATCGCTGTCGCGCCAGTGCTTCAGTCGCACGTGATCGGCTTCACTGGCCTCGCCGGATTCGAGCAATGCCAACCACTGTGCGGCGGCTCGCGCCACTTCATGCGCTTCGGTGTTGGGTGCGACACGCATCATAGATCCAGCATCAAACAATGCTCGTAAGCCATTGCCATATAACGTTTTATACTGCGTTCAGAAACCTGCAAACGCTCGGCGATTTCACGGTAACCGAGGCCTTCGAGCTGATTCAAGAGAAAGGCACGACGCACCGCTCGCGGCAAACCATCAAGCAGCTCATCCAGCGCTTGCAGGCTTTCCAGCAGCAGCCAACGTTGCTCGGGGGACGGCACGCACTCTTCGGGCAATTGCGCGAGGGCTTCGAGGTAGGCTTTTTCCAGACTGCGACGGGTGTAGAAATTGCTCAGAAGGCGTTTGCCCACGGTCAGCAAATACGCCCGCGGCTCACGCATGTCGGCAATCGGCTGAGCGCTGCACAGCACACGCAGGAAGGTGTCCTGGCTCAGGTCCGCCGCATCCCACGCGTTGCCCATGCGCCGCCGCAGCCAGGTTTCCAGCCAGCCTCGGTGATCGCGATACAGTTCGTGCAGGTGCTGCGGCGATGGCGTCGCTGCTTCAGTCATCTCAAGAGTCCTGCGCGAAGTCAGTTTCAAATGAGAGTGATTCTATTTAACTTGCGCGCCGACACAAAGCCTTTTTATCCACGATGGCATTCATCAGCGCTTCAAGGTCTCGCTCGGCAACTCCTTGAACAACGCCCGGTAACTGCTGGAAAACCTTCCCAAATGCCAGAACGACCACTGCATCGCCACCTCGGCAACCGTCGTTTCCGTGGGCCGGCGCTTGAGCAATTCGCGGTGTGCGCTGTTCAATCGGCGCAGGCGCAGCCAGTGACTCGGAGTCATCCCGGTGTAGGCCTTGAACGCCTGCTGCAATTGCCGCAACGGCACGCCTGCCACCTGCGAAAGCTCAAGCAGATTGACGGTGTCTTCCGGCGAATCGGCCGCCCACTCCCCGACCCGTTTCATGATCATCCGTTCTTCGGTGCGCCGCTGAAGTCCTCCGCGATCAAGGCTGGTGTGGGCGTTGTCGAGAATGAACAAGCAGTCTTCGAGCAGCTGCTGTGTCAGCGCATCTTTATCAAGCGGATCAACAGCTTGCGATAACTTCGTGAGAATTGAACTTAACCAGCGACTGAACAAGGCGTTCTGTCCGCAGTTGAGTTGCGTCATGAACAATCCTTCGAGTTTCGCCACATTCAGACCGTGCTGACGGACGAATTCGGGGCCGAATACCACGGCGATTTCCTGGTAATTCTCCGGGGTGATCCAGATGTTGCGGCTCTCTTCATTGAGCAGGTACAGCGCGTTGTCGCTGCGATCGAAACAGAATGCCAAGGCACCCGACGGTGCGCTGAAATTCTGCTCAACGCGGGTGTTCATCTGCTCTTCGTAGACCTCGACACCCTGCAGATCCAGATAGCGGATCTGCCCGGCGAAGTGCCCCGGCGACATCTGTTGGTAATGCTGGACCCAGCCCGGTGTGGCGCGGATTTGCTCGGCCACATCGGCGGTGTTGAAGGCTTGAACCTGTAACGAATTGCACGTTGTCATGGGGTGACCTTGCGCACTCTTTTGGTGCGCTTTGGTGCTGCTTAAAGTGGATAGATGGAACTGCAAGGCTCGCCCAAGATAGTCGGCAACGCGCCACAGGGGAAGGGGCGGAAGATGAAACCCGCCCTCCCCGGCGTCTATAAAACCAATAACGAGGTCTTTATGAATGCCCCTTTCGATCAGCTGTTTACGTGGCTGAAAGATCACAAGATTACCGAAG
>Ga0157369_10000563_pt1 | contig 48721 bp, 47 predicted proteins | sample C25metaG_FD_113461 | JGI IMG/M metagenome (GOLD analysis project Ga0157369, IMG submission 113461) | Corn rhizosphere microbial communities from Kellogg Biological Station, Michigan, USA - C2-5 metaG | ecosystem: Host-associated > Plants > Roots > Rhizosphere > Soil | place: USA: Michigan... | reverse complement strand
GCGGCAATCTCGCCAAGTCGTCGGCGATCGGCAAGGGACTTCTCGAGATGCGCGCCACCGGCTTCATCGATCGCCTGCCGAAGCTCTCGATCATCCAGGCGGAAGGCGCGAACCCGCTGGTTCGCAGCCTGCGGGAGCACAGCGGCAAGAAGCTCGAGCCGGTCATCGCCGAAACCCGCGCCACCGCCATCCGCATCGGCAATCCGGCGTCGTGGAAGAAGGCGCTTGGCATTCTTCGTGACACCCATGGCGCCTGCGAGCAGGTCAGCGAAGTCGAAATCGCCGCCGCCAAGGCCGTCATCGGCGCCGACGGCATCGGCTGCGAGCCCGCCTCCGCCACCACGCTCGCCGGGCTGAAGAAGCTCATCGCCTCGGGCCATGTGCGTGACGGCGAATCCGCCGTGCTCATCCTGACCGGCCACGTGCTCAAGGATCCCGACTACACGCTCGACTTCCATCGCTCCGGCCTCGACATGGATCTTCCCGCCGACGCCTCAGCCCTGCGCCGTCCTCCGCAAGTGCTCGACGCCGACGTCGAAGCCGTCATCCGCGTTCTGGAAAAGGTGAAGTGATGTCCAATGAACCCCGGGAACTCGAGCTCGTTCTTCCTGCGACCTCGGCCAATCTCGGTCCCGCCTTCGACGCCGCCGCGCTCGCCGTGCGCATGCATCTTCGCGTGCAGGCCGCTCCGGCCGCCGCCTTCCACATCGAGGCTCGCGGGCGCGACGCCGGCATCTGCGGCAACATGGATCACAACCTGCTGCTCGCTACCTACCGCGAGGTTCTCCAGCAGCAGCGCCGCGACATTCGTCCGCTCGACCTTGTCATCGACAATGACATTCCTATCGGCAAGGGACTCGGATCCTCCGCCGCCGCGCGCCTCGCCGGTATCGCGCTCGCTGCGCACTTCGGCGATCTTGGCTGGGACGACGCCCGCATCCTCGAAGAAGCGGTCCGCCGCGAGCGTCACGGCGACAACGTTGCCGCTTGCTGGCTTGGCGGATTCGCCGTCGTTCGCTGGCAGGGAACCGCCGGCCCGCACCAGCCCTTCCGCGCCCACAAGCTCGACGTCCACGGCGACTGGCCGCTGCTCATTGCCATTCCCGGCGACGCGCTTGCCACCGAGCACGCCCGCGCCGTCCTGCCCGATAGCTACTCGCGTACCGACGCTGTCGCCAACGTGCAAAGCGCCATGCTGCTTGCCGCCGCGTTTATGTCCGGTCGCGCCGACCTCGTCTCCGACGCCCTTCACGATCGCATTCACCAGCCGTATCGCACCGGACTTTGCCCGCTGCTCGATCCGCTGCGCTCGCTTACCGGACGCGATGGCATCCTCGGCGCGGCGCTCAGCGGCGCCGGACCCTCGGTTCTCGTCGTGCTCGATCCCGCCACCGACGCCGCCGCTGCCCGCGATCGTGTCGCAGCATTCCTCGGTGAGCGCGACCTCACCGCCGAACTTTTGCTGACTTCCATTGAAACCCGCGGCGCCCGCGACAGCCGGAGGATCGGCATCCCTGCCGGGCATAATTGATTTTGAAATAATGTCTTCAATCGCAAATCAGAAATCACAAATCGCAAATCGCCATTTATGCTTGATCGACCCGAATCCATGAAAGACCTTCGCATCGGCATCGTCGGCTTCGGCACCGTGGGACGCGGCACCGCCGACGCCATTGCCGCCAACTCCGGCGAAATCGCCGCACGCACCGGCGCGCGCCTGCGCGTTGTCGCCGTTTCGCGCCGCACCGCCGTCGCGCCGCCCGATGGTGCGCGCTACTACGCTTCATGGCAGGAACTTGTCTCCTCGCCCGACGTCGACGCCGTCGTCGAAACTGTCGGAGGCACCACCGTCGCCTTCGACGTCGTCCGTCACGCGCTCGAACTCGGCAAGCCGGTCGTCACCGCCAACAAGAACCTGATGGCCAGCCACGGCGACGCCATCTTCGCGCTCGCGCTCCAGAAGAACGTTCCTGTCGGCATCGAAGCCACCGTCGCCGGCGTGGTTCCTATCATCCGCGTCCTCGCCGAATCGATCAGCGGCGATCGCCTGCTCGCCCTGCGCGGCATCCTCAACGGCACTTCGAACTACATCCTCACGCGCATGGAGCAGGACGCGCTCACCTTCGACGACGCGCTCCAGCTCGCGCAGAAAGCCGGCTACGCCGAAGCCGATCCCACCATGGACGTCGACGGCATCGACGCGCGCGACAAGCTCTGCATCCTCGCCCGCCTCGCCTTCCGCTGCCAGGCCGCGCCCGACAAGATCCCGACCAGCGGCATCCGCCGCGTTTCTTCGGTCGACATCCGCTACGCCCGCTCGCTCGAATCGCGCGTGCGCCTGCTCGCCTCAGCGGAAATCAATGGCGAAGACGTTTCGCTCTCGGTTCGTCCCTGGCTGGTGAGCCGCCAGCTCATCCTCAGCAGCGTCGAAGGCGCGCACAACGCCGTCCTGCTCGAAGGCGAGCGCAGCGGCACGCAAATGCTCTACGGACGCGGCGCGGGCGCCGGCCCCACGGGTATTGCCGTCGTCTCCGACCTCATGACCATCGCCACCGACTTCGCCAAGAACCGCCTCGCCTTCCGCGAAGCCGTCGCCGTCAGCTCGCGCCCGCTTCGCCTCGGCCAAATGACGCGGCCCGTCCCCTGGTATCTGCGTCTGACCGTGAAGGACGAGCCCGGCATCGTCGCCCGCGTCGCTGAGGCGATTGCGAAGCACAAGGGCAACATCGACATCGTGCAGCAGGACCCGGGCATGAAGAAGACGCCGCTGTCGTTCGTCATCACCCTCGAACCTTCGTTCGAACCCGCTGTGGCCGCCGCCGTCGCCGACATCGACCGCATGCCCTTCATGTTCGAACCCGTCCAGTGCATGCCAATGCTGATCTGAGTCGTAGCGCCGGGCGTCCCCGCCCGGCGACGTACCGCTGGCGCGAGCTGAAGAACTGGAGGCCCGCCGCCCCGGCGGGCTCATGTTTCCAGTGCCCTCTGTGCGTCCTCCGTGCCCTCTGTGGTTCGCTTTTGTTTTTGAATTCGGCAATTCGGCAGTGTCTAAGGCCTTTCCCTGTATCCCCAAAACGCAAATCTGTAGATAATTGATCTCTCATGAATAACTTCTGGCGCGACCGCCCGGTGCTGGTTACGGGAGCCACGGGCTTGCTTGGGAGCTGGCTCGCCGGCCGTCTGTGCGAAGCCGGCGCCAACGTCGTTTGCCTCTTGCGCGACTGGGTCCCGGACTCCGAACTCATCCTTTCCGGCGCCATCGATGGCGTCAACGTCGTCCGCGGCGATCTCGAAGACCGCAATCTCCTCGAGCGCGCGATCGGCGAATACGAGGTCCAGACGGTCTTTCATCTCGGCGCCCAGACCATCGTTGGCACCGCCAATGACAACCCCATCTCCACCTTCGAGAGCAACATCCGCGGCACCTGGAACCTGCTCGAAGCCTGCCGCCGGTCACCGAAGGTGACAGGCATCGTCATGGCGTCGTCCGACAAGGCTTACGGCGAGCAGCCCGTTCTCCCCTACAACGAGGACATGCCGCTCATCGGCCGCCACCCGTACGACGTCAGCAAGTCCTGCGCCGACCTGATTGCGCAGGCGTATGCGCATACCTATCGCACGCCCGTCGCCATCACCCGCTGCGGAAATTTTTACGGCGGCGGCGATCTCAACTGGAACCGCGTGGTGCCGGGCACCATCCGTTCCATCCTGCGCGGCGAGCGCCCCATCATCCGCTCCGACGGCAAGTTCGTTCGCGACTACTTCTATATTGAAGATGGCGTTGCCGCCTACATGCTGCTGGCCGAGCGTGTCACGGGCAATGACAAGCTCTACGGCGCGGCCTACAACTTCTCCAACGAAAGCCAGATCACCGTCACCGATCTCGTCAACAGGATCCTCCGCCGGATGAATTCCACTCTTAAGCCGGAGATCCTGAACCGCGCCAGCAACGAGATCCGCCGCCAGTACCTCAGCGCCGCGCGCGCCCGCAAGCAGCTCGGCTGGAAGGCGCAGTTCACGCTCGATCAGGGACTCGACCGAACTATCGCCTGGTATCGCGAGTTCCTCGGCGTGCCGGAACCGAAAGGGAAGCCGGGCAGGAAGACCAAGGCGGCAGGAGCGAAGTGAGCGACGCCAACCAGCTTCGCGAGCGCATCCGCGCGCAGGTCAGGGAATACTTCGGCGCGGCTTTTCCGGAAACGCCATTCGTTCCCGGCTAGACGCTCGTGCAGGTCTCCGGGCGCGTCTTTGACGCCGACGAACTCGACCTGCTGGTGGATGCCTCACTCGATTTCTGGCTAACCACCGGCCGCTACGCCGCCGAGTTCGAGAACAAGTTCGCAAAGTTCTTCGGCCTGCGCGGCGCCACGCTGGTGAATTCCGGATCGTCGGCCAATCTCGTCGCGCTCTCGGCCCTCACCTCGCCCAAGCTTGGCGACAAACGCCTGAAGCCGGGCGACGAGGTCATCACCGTCGCAGCTGGCTTTCCGACGACCGTGAATCCCATCATCCAGTGCGGGCTGGTGCCCGTTTTCGTGGACGTTCTCATCCCCACCTACAACATCGATCCCGCCGCGCTCGAAGCCGCGTACTCGCCGCGTACGCGCGCCGTCATGGTCGCGCACACGCTCGGTAATCCGTTCGACCTCGCCGCGGTCGCGGCCTTCGTCAAGAAACATGACTTGTGGCTGGTCGAGGACTGCTGCGACGCCGTCGGCTCGAAATATGACGGCCGCCTCGTGGGCACGTTTGGTGACCAGGCGACCACCAGCTTCTATCCCGCGCACCACATCACCATGGGCGAGGGCGGATGCGTCCTCACCAACACGCCCATGCTCAAGACGCTGGCCGAATCCTTTCGCGACTGGGGACGTGACTGCTGGTGTGACCCCGGAAAAGAGAACACCTGCGGCAAGCGCTTCGACTGGGATCTCGGCACGCTGCCGCATGGCTACGACCACAAGTATTGCTACTCGCACGTCGGCTACAACCTGAAGGCCACGGACATGCAGGCCGCGGTCGGCGTCGCTCAGCTTCGCAAGCTGCCGCGCTTCGTAGAGGCGAGGAAGCAGAACTTCGCCAAGCTCCACGCCGCGCTCTCCGGACTTCAGGAGTTTTTCGTTTTACCCGAAGCGACGCCCAAGTCGGATCCCAGCTGGTTCGGCTTCCCCTTGATGCTGCGCGACTCCGCGCCCAACGCGCGCGACGAGTTCGCCCGCTACCTGAACCACGAAAAGAAAGTCGCCACGCGCAATCTCTTCGGCGGCAACCTGGTTCGCCAGCCCGCGTACCAGGACGTCGCCCATCGCGTGGTCGGCGACCTGCGCAACGCCGACGCGGTCATGAACCGTGCCTTCTGGATCGGCGTCTACCCCGGCCTCACCGACGCCATGCTCGACTACATGGTCGACGCCTTGGCCTCCATCTCCAAGCGCACTTCCAGAGCATCCGCGCGATAGCGCAATTTCGCGAATCCTTTCGCTGTCCTTCCCATCAGTTCCAGTTACCTGTACATTCCTCCAAACCCAAAGCCAGGAGACTGCCATGCCCGAGCCCGTTCAGGACTTGAAGCACCACGTTCGCTGGGACCCGATCTATCACTTCTTCGCGCTGCCCATCGTGCTGCTGAACATTTTTGCGTCGATTTACTACGCCGCTCGACACTTCCGCCCGCTCACCGTCTGGCTCGTGGTGGTCGCGATCGCGCTGTTCATCGCCGTGCTGAAGGTGCGCCTTTATGCTGTGCGCGTCCAGGACCGACTGATCCGCCTGGAAGAGCGCGTGCGGATTCAGGAACTCGTGCCCGCCGCCCTGCGCTCGCGTCTCCATGAGTTGACGGTCGACCAGTGCGTCGGCTTGCGCTTCGCCTCTGACGCCGAACTGCCCGCGCTTGTCGACCGCTGCCTGAGCGAGAAGATGACCCGCAGCCAGATCAAGCAGGCCGTCCAGACGTGGCGCGCCGACCTGGCCCGCGTCTGATTCCGCCGGACAAACAAAAAGAGCGATCCCTTGCGGGATCGCTCTTTGCCTTCTAATCCGTAAGTGGTTTAGAGGACGGTCACGTTCTCGGCTTGGAAGCCCTTGGGGCCCTTTGCCACGCTGAACTGCACCGCCTGGCCTTCCTGCAGGCTGCGGAATCCGCTCGACTGGATCGCCGAGAAGTGAACAAACACATCCTCGCCGCTCTGCCGCGTGATGAATCCATAACCCTTGGCGTCATTGAACCACTTCACTGTTCCTTGTTCCATTGTGTTGCATTTCCTTTGGTGCTTCGGCTCGCGTGCCGCGCTGCGGCTGTTTTTCCGCGCGCAATGCCACCGTCTTTGACGGTTCGCGGCCGATAGCTTGATTTACGTGAGACGGATCAGAGGTACTCTGGCAGGAGCTAGTTGCTTTTCTAGGTCGTGCGGAATCTTTGATCAGTTTCAAACGCATACTTAGATTAGCACGGAACCGCCTTCCGTGCAGCCGCCACCGCCAAAAATAAATACCGCGTTGATACAAAAGGACTTAGCGCATCCTTGCAGCAGCTCTCAAGCCTGACGTCTGCTTCACATCGGCCCGCCCCCGCGCCGCTTCTTCGTCTTCCTTACTTCGGTAACGTTGCGCTCGTTACGGGGTGGCGTTACTTTCCGCTCAAGGGTTCGTGACTCGACCTCCTGGCCAGCGGTGCACTTTCGCGTGGGGCGGCGTCACAGCCAGAGGATGGTTCGTATGTCAGCATCCGTGACGCCACTTCCAAGCAAGACGATGAACGCGCCCACCCCTACCCGCAACCAAACCTGGATCGACTACCGCCGCCTGCGCCGCTTCGAGCTGTTCGCCCCGCTGCGCGACCTGGAGCTGGCGGAAATCGCGCGCGCCGGCCGCGAAATGTCCGTGCCCACCGGCACCACCATCATCCGCCAGGGACAAGTCGGCGAAGACGTCTACCTCCTCGAAGAAGGCCTGATCAACGTCTTCCGCGAGCGCATGGACGCAATCCAAATGCTGGCGCTCATCGACTCGCCTACCGTCTTCGGCGAGATGGCCATCGTTACGCCGGAGCGCATCCGCACCGCCAGCGTGAAGGCGCTCACCGACCTGCGCCTGATCGCCATCCCGGTGTCGGACATGCTGCTGTTCCTGCGTCGCTATCCGCTGCTCCGCCAGCAGTTGCACGACATCCTGACGCGCCGCGGCCTGTCGGTCCCGCCCGGACGCTAGGAGTTCCGAGTATCGAGTTGCGAGTTCCGAGAACCAAGTCTTTGACGCGTCACTCGGTACTCCTAACTCGGTGCTGGCTCCGCAACTTCTGCGGACAGACCGGGTTGGGGAGATTACAATTGCATCGCTTTCCCCAGCGAGATTAGAGGAGAGATCGTATGCGCAGCCTTCGTGTCCTGATCCTGGCACTCGTCGTCGTTTCCATCGCCGCTCCGGCACAAAACAAGAAAGCGGGCAAGCGCTCGACCACGGCGAATCCGCCGTCGCAGGAGCAGTCGTCTTCGGCCAACGCCGCCGCCGCGACGTCGCAGGCCACGAACCCGTATTACAACTCGACGAACGCTGCCAATCCGCAGCTCGTCTCCGGCACGGCCGCCAACGCCGATCCGGCTTCGCAGATCGCAGCGCTCAGAACGCAGCGCACGAATCTGGTAGCGCAGCAGCGCAACCTGCAAAGCCAGCTCTCGCGGCTGCAGAGCGCGACCGCCGGCGACAACACCACACAACTCCAGCAGATCCAGACGCGTCTGGACGGCGTGACCCAGCGCATCGCCGCTATCGACGCCCGCCTCACCGCGCTCGGCAGCACCGCGCCCATTTCCGGCAGCGGCACGGCGACGAAGGGGCATTGAGAGGAAGTGGCTAGTGGCTAGTGGTCAGTGGCTAGTCACTGCAAAAGCAAATTCTTTGCCGCTGATCTACGCCGATCAACGCAGATCAAGCCGAGTCGGCAGAAATCAAGCCAAGTCAAAGACCAGCGTTAATCTGTGTTCATCTGCGGCCGAGACGTTCTCTTCGTATTTGCCTTTGGCTAACCACTAGCCACTGACCACTGTTTCTCAAAACGGTCCTTCTCCTCCCGCCGACCGCCGAATGTCACAGCGCGGGACGTATCTGCCCATCTACACTCCGCCGCATGACAAACCTTTTCCGTGCAGCACTCATGCTCCTGGCAGTGTCGTGTCTCGCGACGACGGTGGCGGCGCAGGCCAAGGCCGCGCCCGCGAAGGCGAGTCCGTTCGACACCAAGGCCGTGGTCGAGATCAAGTCCGACGGCAAGGTCATCCCGCTGAAGCGCGAAGAGCAGATCGCGTACATGTTCGTGAACGCCATCCACGAGCTGGAGAGCAACTGCGGCATGAGCTCGGCCGAGCCGTGCACGCTCCCCGCGCTCATCCGCGGCCCCAAGAAGAAGGACGACTTCGGCGTCGGCCGCCTCAAGTTCGATCCCAACGCCTCCGACCCGAACTACACCTACAAGCTCGCGCTCAAGGGCGCGGACTGGGAGATCTGGGCCACGCCGAAAAAGCCCGGGCTGGGCTCGTTCTACGCCAAGGGCAAGTTCTTCGGCGGGACCTTCTACCGCGCCGCCGGCGGAACCGCCACCGCCGCCGATCCCAAGATCGACGAAAGCTCCATCAGCGGCGACCTCTTCTACCACATGTTCGAAGGCAGCTAGCGAGCAGCTCTCAGCTGTCAGCTCGAGGCAAAGGCGCAGTCGTGTTTCTTGCTGATAGCTGATGGCTGACGGCTGTTTTTATCTCCTACTGATCGTGTGACTTACGTCGTGTCAATAGGCGGAAACGGCGGATTCCCCGTAACTCGCTGATCCGCCAGCAAATCGAGTTCGCCGCGCCATGCACTTTGCCCCCGGCGAACCTGTCATACTGGATATATAGGGTCAAGAAAACGCCTGCGCCGTCCGCGCGGGCGTTTTTGTTTCTGGCCACTAGCCACTGACCACTAGCCACTGACCACTTTCATTTATGCCTCCCGACATTCGCTCTCCCAAACTCAAGGGCGAGTACGTGGAGTGTCTCTTCCTGGCCAAAATGCTTTCGCTCGGATACACCGTCTGCAAGCCCTGGGGCGACAGCGCCCGCTTCGACTTCATCATCGAGAAGCCCGGGCACCCGCCTTTGCGAGTGCAGGTGAAGTCGGCGTGGGGGCTGAAGGACAGAACGTTCCGCGTGGTGACATATTTCCGGGACAAGCGCAACGAGAGCGCATGGCGGCGTTACGACGCGCGAGACATCGACTTGCTGGTGGCGTACGTGGAACCGTACGACGCGTGGTATTGCATCCCGATCGCGGAGGTCGAAGCGCGGACGATCTGCCTCGCGCCGCATCGGGAAAGAAGCAAGGGACGATACGAGCGGTTCCGGGATGCGTGGGAACTGATGGAAAAACAGGAGCCACCCTGCCGCTAAAGCAGCAGGGTGGCGAATCTTTTCGGCTGGCCACTGGCCACTAGCCACTGACCACTGGCTTTTAGCCTTTTCTCGTCTTCTTCTTGGGACGACGCTTGCGCTTCGTAGGACGTTTTCGCGACATGCCTCGACGCTATCGCCGCCCGCAATCAGTGTCAACCGGAAAGCGTTGTGACGGTTGCGTGGCGCGGGCGCCCTCGCCCGCGTAGTTGCGTAGCGACGGCCGGATAATAGCCCGGCACGGAGTTCCGGGTAGGCGCCCCCCTAATATGACAGCGTCCCGTAGGGACGCTTGGAACACCTGGCTTGTCATATTCCTTGACATCGTTTCCGCGCGGCGGATAATCGCAGGCAGTTTTCCCGTTCACAATCTATCTTTCCCCCAGGAGACGCCATGAAGCGTTTACTCGCTGTCCTGTTGTGCGTCGTAATTCCCATTTCCCTCATCGCCGCGGACACCGGATACAAGGTGAAATACGACGGCGGTTCGTTGCCCGACGCGAAAAGCGGCAGCGACATGAAGCTCTACGTCGCGGAAAAGCAGATTCGCTTTGTCCCCGAAAAGGGCGAGGCGGTCATCGTTCCCGCCTCCGCCATCACCGAGATCAGCTACGGACAGGACGTCCACCGTCGCGTCGGCGCGGCCGTCGGCATCGGCATCGTCACCCTCGGCGTCGGCGCCTTGATGGCCCTCAGCAAATCGAAGAAGCATTTCGTGGGCGTCACCTGGGCCGACGGCGACAAAAAGGGCGGACTCGCCATGCAGTGCGACAAGAACGAGTATCGCGGAATCCTCGCCGGCCTCGAAGGCGTGACAGGGAAGAAGGCGGTCGACTCGGCAACCATGACGGTGAAGAACTAGGCTGATCTAGTGGATGGGTTCCTGAGGGTGGGCGTCGAGCCCACCCTTTTGCTGCGCAAAAGCATGGGCACTCGGCAATCCTCTTGATTCTCTGCCACTATGACCTATCCTTTTCTGAAGAGGATGAATCACGACGACATAATCATCGTTGAGGGCCAGATCTCCTATGTTTCGGAGACAGGATACATCCGGCTCAAGGGCGCTCGAATCGCGCTCGATCTTCCGTAGATTGCGCTTAGTTGCGTCCTTGTTTCCGAATGAACTCTCTCGCGTCCGGAAGCGGTTTTGACGGCAGAAATGCGTTCTCTCCGAACCGAATCGTACCCGCGAATTCATCGACCAATTCTTTTATTCCGCTGGAGTTCCGGTCGGCATAAGCAAACCGCTGAGCCGAACCAGCGACGAGTTCATTAACACAACGAACTTGATGTTCAGTCGCCGTACGTCTCCAGTAGCCTGCGGGACCAAACACAGCACAACTCCTCGGTGATATTGGGAAAAACACGAAGGCACGATTGAAACCAAACCCAGGAGCGAAGTTGTCGCCAACCGGCAACCCGGTAACGACTGGTGTATCACTGGTGATGAAGCACGTCTCGTCGGGAGCGTCCCAAATCTGTACCGACTTAGTGCCGATTGAAGCAGCGGTCACTCGAACGTTCAGCGCGAGCCGTGAGACAAAAGTGCGAGCATGTTCTTTGGTTGTTTCGTTCTCTGCGGCCGTCCGTTCGATTGCAGTTCGCACACCGTCGGCGCCGATATAGCGTCCGCTCTCATTTGTGTATCGTTCTGCCATTTCATTCAAGAACGCTGTGTCATTCGCCGCGTCGCGAAGGAGCGTGCTCGTCATCGTCGCGACTCGTTCAGTGGCTTTACGCCTAGACCAGTTTCTTGAATGCATTAGCGCAACGTATTCAACGACGCGGCTGTGGTGCCATGGCGACCACGCGAACAGGGGACTCCGAAGTAGCTCCACAGACGGTGACAGCTCGTCCTCAATGCGCGCGAGTTTTTCCTCGAGTTCCTCATTAAACTCGCCTTCGCCCGTTACATAGCCGAAGTATCCATTTTCCTTCGCTTCTGAAGCAGGACTGCTCCAGCGTGGCTGCCGATCTTTCGCGTAAACGCAGATTCGCTCGTCGTTGTTAGCGAACCAACGGAGGTATCTCCTCGGAATGACATGCGAACCAATCATCGTTTGCTCCAAAAAACTAACGGGCGCCCTCGGGGGCGCCCGTTGAATCGAACGCCCATGCCTACGAGCAGCCGCTCGTCGACCCACAGCTCCCGCAGCGGTAACACGATCCATTTCTGGTCATGATGGCGCCGCAGGTGGAGCATGACGGCGCGTCGCCCATGTCGACGAGGCCGCGCAGGGCGTCTGCCGCGTGGATGTGGCCGGAGTGCGCCGGAGTTTCCGGTCCCGAGTTCCGAGTTTCGAGCAAGGGCGTGGAAGCCGGTCCTCCGTTCATATCGTCCGGACCCGGCAGCTCGGCCGACTTCGGGCGGAGTCCGTCGAACAGCGCCTGCTGCTGTCCGCGGAGGAACTTGAGGTCGAGCCAGCGGAAGATGTAATCCATGATCGACTTGGCGTAGCCGATGTCCGGATTGTTGGTCCAGCCGCTGGGCTCGAAGCGCGTGTGCGAGAACTTGTCGGTCAGCAGGCGCAGCGGGACGCCGTGTTGCAGCGCCATGCTCAGCGCGAGGGCGAAGCTGTCCATCAAACCGGAGACGGTGGAGCCTTCCTTCGCCATGGTGATGAAGATCTCGCCCGGCTCTCCGTTTTTGTAAAGCCCGACGGTGATGTAGCCCTCGTGTCCGCCGATGTTGAACTTGTGGGTGATGGAGAGCCGCTCGGACGGCAGGCGATGACGCACGCCGCGCGGCGGCGCCTCGCTCTCGTCCATGACGGCCGGCTTGGCGTCGGCGCCCTGGTTCTCCTTGGTGGAGAGCGCGGTCTTCGATCCGGCGGCAGAAAGAGGCTGTGCCTTCTTGCATCCGTCGCGGTAGACCGCCACCGCCTTGATGCCGCTCTTCCAGGAATCGATGTAGGCGCGCTCGATGTCCTCGACGGTCGCGTCGTTGGGCAGGTTCACCGTCTTCGAAATTGCGCCGGAGATGAACGGCTGGACGGCCGCCATCATGCGCGTGTGTCCGGACCAGTGAATGCAGCGCGTGCCCTTCGACGGCTTGAAGCTGCAATCGAAGACGGCGAGATGCTCGTCCTTGATGTGCGGCGCGCCTTCGATGGTGCCGGTGGCGTCGATGTAGCTGACGATGGCGTTGGCCTGGTCGGAGGTGTATCCGAGCTTGAAGAGCGCGGCGGGCACGGTGTTGTTCACGATCTTGATCATGCCGCCGCCGACCAGCTTCTTGTATTTCACCAGCGCCAGGTCGGGCTCGATGCCGGTGGTGTCGCAGTCCATCATGAATCCGATGGTGCCGGTGGGCGCGAGCACCGTGACCTGCGAGTTGCGATAGCCGTGCATCTCGCCGTGCTGGAGCGCTTCGTCCCACGTCGCCTTGCTGGCTTCGTAGACGCTGGCGGGAACGTTCGTCCGGTTGATGTTGTTCACCGACGCGCGGTGCATGCGAATGACGTCGAGGAACGGCTCGCGGTTGATGTAGAAACCGGGGCACGCCGCGCCGGGCATCTGCGAAGCGACGTCGGTCGTCGGCGTCTGGCCGTCGGACAATCCGATCCCGAGACGCTCCTGCACGATCTTGGTAGCCGGCATCAGCGGCGGGCAAAGCTCAGCGATACGCGAGCTCTGCAAGTACGCTTCGCCACACATGATCGCGGTCACGCACGCGGCGTAATCGCGTCCGGCGTCGGAATCGTAGGGAAGACCGGCGGCCATCAGCAGCGCGCCGAGGTTCGCGTATCCGAGTCCGAGCGGACGGTAGTCGTGCGAGTTCTTGCCGATTGCCTCGGTCGGATAGCTCGCGCTGTCGACGAGGATTTCCTGCGCCGTGATCGTGATGTCCACCGCGTAGCGATAGCTCTCCACGTCAAACTGCCCGTTGGGCGCGAACTTCAGCAGGTTCAACGAAGCCAGGTTGCACGCCGAATCGTCCAAAAACATGTATTCGCTGCAAGGATTGGAGGCGTTGATGCGGGCGGTGTTCTTGGACGTGTGCCAGCGGTTGACGGTGGTGTCGAACTGCATGCCGGGATCGCCGCAGTGCCAGGTGGCGTCGGCGATTTTGCGGAGCAGGTCGCGAGCCTTGTAGGTGGTGACAACGTGGCCGTCGGCGACGGAGCGAGTGGAGAACTCGGCGTCGCGCTCGACCGCGTTCATGAACTCGTCGGTGACGCGGACGGAGTTGTTGGCGTTCTGGAAGAAGACGGAGCTGTAGGCTTCGGAGTCGGGGCCGGAACCGTCGTAGCCCTTCTCGACGAGCGCCCAGGCCTTGGCTTCTTCCTTCTGCTTGCACTCGATGAATTCGACGATGTCAGGATGGTCGACGTTGAGGATGACCATCTTGGCGGCGCGACGCGTCTTGCCGCCGGACTTGATGACGCCGGCGAAGGCGTCGAAACCCTTCATGAAGCTGAGCGGGCCGCTGGCCTGGCCGCCACCGCTGAGGTTCTCCATGGAACCGCGCAGCGGAGAAAGATTCGTGCCGGTGCCGGATCCCCACTTGAAGAGCATGCCCTCGGTCTTGGCGAGCGTGAGGATGGAGTCGAGCGAATCTTTCACAGAATTGATGAAGCAGGCGGAGCACTGCGGCGACTTGTAGCCGGTGCGTCCCCACTCGACTTTCTGCTCGGCGTGGTTCCAGTGCCAGTTGGCGGCGTCGGAGTTGGGCTCGATGCGATCGCAGCCGACGTTGAACCACACAGGTGAGTTGAACGCCATCTTCTGCTGGACGAGGAGATGGACGAGCTCGTCGTGGAAGACGGCCGCGTCTTCCTGCGACTTGAAGTAGCCGCCGGCGACACCCCAGTCGCGGATGGTCTCGGCGACGCGCGAGATGAGCTGCCGCACGCCGGTTTCACGCTCAGACGTGCCAACCGTCCCGTGCAAATACTTGGAGGCGACGATGTTGGTCGCCGTCATCGACCAGTCCTTCGGGACCTCGACGTCCTTCTGCTCGAAGAGGACGCCGCCGCCGGCGTCGTTGATGGAGGCGGTGCGGAATTCCCATTCGACTTCGTCGTAAGGAGAGACGCCCGCCTTGGTGAAGTGGCGGTGGAAGCTCAAGCCCGGGGCCTTCTTGCGAGACGCGGCAGCGCGCGACTCGGTGACGGGTGACTCGGAAGACTGCGTTCCGGCAACGGTTTTGGAAGAATACTCGGCCATCATCAACTCTCCTTCGGGCTTAAACGGAGTGGAACTGGGCAGCGGCGGCGCTGCGGCTTAAGCCCCGCTGATAGGTCGCGCGGGGCAAAGTCGAATTCCCGATCGTCGTCGGTAGGTGGACGTCGTGGCGGATTCGGCGGCGAAAGTGAGGCAGCGATCTTGATTCATAGGTCCTCTCCTTAAAGGAAGAGGCGGCTGGCACGGCAGGTTTAAAGTCTGCTACCGGCTGGCCGAATGGGCTGGGCGTTCAGCTTGCGGCCAAACGCCCGAACCTTGTCACCGCGATAGCCCGCACGAAGAACCTCACCTCTGGGATCCTCCGGGAAGGCTTACGAGGCTCGTCAAACTGGCTGAAGCCCCGTTGCGTTGGTGCACATTACGCCCGTATATAGGGGCTGTCAAGTAGGCACCGCTACTAATAGTATTTTACCTGTAAATGGATGACTCTGCATGGTTAACAGGTGACTCCCGCGAAGGTGTTCACGGGAAATTCACAGATGCGAAGCGTCGACCGTGCCCGCGCACTGTGGACCGCAAACCCAATGCGAATCTAGGAAGATTGCGAGTTGGGCGCAACGCCGGAATTTGGTGCAATTGAGGAAAAGCCATAGGAAAAACAGGGACTTACGGGCGGGGAGGCAAGCGTAGTGCGGGGCGCATGCGGATTGTGAAGAACAGGGCAAATGGCAAATGGAAATGGCAAGAGTGATCGATTGAATCGGCAGCGGCCTCTTTTCCCGGCCAGGGCTGAAGCCCTCCTTTCTTGTGCTTCTATTCACCGGCCTTAAGGCCGGTGCTCCCACCCTCTCGCGTCTCGGCGCGATTGCTCCGTTCGCCGATAGGGTGCGAAAGGATCGGGCACCCCGGTGAGAACGGGGCACGGCGCCGCTGGTCAGCGCGCTAGGACGAGGAGGGAGTAGCCGCCGAAGACCCGGACGGCCAGGTCGGGTGCGATCGGGAATGCCAGCCGGCGAATGGCGTCCAGGATGTGATGAGGAAGCCGCCTGTTGAGGATGAGTTCGTGCGATGGCGTGTAGAAGTGATCGACGACGTCGTATCCGGTGTCTGTCAGCGTCGCCAGCGCAGATTCTTTCGTGAAGTACTGCAAGTGGCCGACTTCTTTTCGCGCGACCATGTGAGCTTCTCGTAACACGGTCTGGCAGGAGAGATCGAGCGGGATGTGGAAGATGTAGTGAGTAGCGCGTCCGCGGATCGCCCGCAGGAATCCGAAATAATCCTCGACGTGCTCGATGACGTCCATCACCAGGACGACGTCGTATCGCACTTCTTTTGGAGTCTGGCTGAAGTCAGCCACACGAAAGCTCAAACGACTATGGGACCGGGGCTGAGCGAGGGTAATGGCGTGCGGCGAGATGTCGAAACCTTCGCAGCGGCAGTCGGGCAGGAATCGGGTGAGTTCATTGAGAATCTCGCCCGCGCCACATCCGATTTCCGCGATTTTGCCCCCCCGCAAATCGGGTGCCGTTCCAACATCCGCACAACCTGGCGAGCCTTCCAGGGAGATCCTTCGGCATGCCAAGTCGGATTGGCGTCGAGGTATCGGCCGTCTTCGTAAATTGAGATCGAGTTGGAATGCTCAGACATGAGAATGTCACCGGAAGAACTTCGCACTTTTATTCTATCGCTCGGTGGAAGGCGATCCAGCTTTTGGTGAAGCCGGCGGCCTTTTCTGGAATGATCTCGGCGTCGGGGAAGAGGGCGGCGACGTCGCGGCGCGAGAGCAGATTGATGCCGTAGGTGAGCGAGTCGCATTCGGAGTGAGGGAAGCGCTCGATCAGGCCACGCACGGTGAAGTTCCGGACCAGCCTGCGTTGCCACTTCTTGGAAAGGAACTGAAAGAACGGCGTGTGGACGTGCGTCTCGACCGGGAAGTAGAGGTTTGGGGTCTGTACGTAATAAGCTTTGCCGACGCGGCGGACTTCGCGGGCGAACGCCGCCTGGTCGTCGCGCCCGCCGACGTGTTCGATCACGGAGCTGCTGATCACGACGTCAAACTCGCGGTCTGGAAACGTCATGTGACGACCGTCTCCGACCACGTGAGTAATGTTTGCGGGGGGGGGGGCGCTTCCGCAGCGAGGTTCATGGCATCTTCCGTGACATTCATGATCGTGACCTGCGGCAGCCACGGAGCGTATCGCCAGAAGTTGCGCCACGAACCTCCGACATCGAGCACGCGAGTTTCCGGCGAGAGGTTCAGCAGGGCATACATCTGCCGAATCCGCTTGGTGCGGAAGTGGCGCATGCCGGGCCGAATGAGGCGGTGAATGTCCATCGGGAAGATTGGCTTGGATCGAAGCCATTCTATCTTTGCAACCGCACACGGCTGAACTGAATAAGTGTGCAGAGGGTTGACACCTCGAGGAGACAAGTCGGCACAAACCTGACCCCGCCGAGGGCGGCGGGCCTCCAAGCCCGAGCAGTTAGTTGGTCCGCGGGGACGTACACGATCGTGGTGAGCGCGGTGTCGGGGTCGACGACGCACACGCAGAATCTGACGCTGACGGTGAATTAACTGCCGAATTGCCGAACTGCCGAACTGCCGAATTGAAAAACAAATGCAGAGATCCTGAGCGCGGTCGCCGCGGCGACCGGCGCGCTCAGGATGCATTTGCGTGGCCGGCGAGACGCCGGCGGTACCAAACACGCGGGCGAGACGCCCGCGCCACACGACTCACTCGCTCCGAGTCCCGGAACGGGAATGGCTGACGTTCGTGTGATGAAAGCTCGCGTGTCTCACTGACAAAAACCTTCCCAACATTTAAGACCAGAGAAACCCAACCGGACTCGCGGCCTCAGGTTCGCGGCGCTGTGTTCCTGGCGTCGATCACCTGGATGCAGCAAAGGGCACGGCATGTCTCGCAGTGCGGGAGACGCTAGTGGTGTTTCGGTCATGGGAGAAACAGAGGAGAGTCTTTCATGAGGCGACGCGGACTTTTTCTGCTGCTTACTTTTCTGATGACGCTGGGGCTGTCGTGCATGGCGTTCGGGCAGGGCACGACGAGCCGTATTACCGGTCTGGTGACAGACAAGACCGGAGCCGTGATCGCGGGAGCAAACGTGGCCGCGACCAACGAGGGAACGAACCAGTCTTTCAAGACCACGTCCAGCGCCACGGGCGTGTACGTGTTCGACAGCCTGCAGGTCGGCAAGTACACGGTGGCGGTGGAGTTCAAGGGTTTCAAGAAATTCATGTCGACCGGCAACGTGCTGGAAATCGGCTTGCCGACGACGGTAAACGTTGCGTTGGAGGTCGGTGCGACCGGTGACGTTGTGGAAGTGCAAGGCGGATTCGAGCTGGTGCAGACGGCTTCGTCGGGCAACTTCGGCGGTGCGGTCGATACCAAGACTTTGACGCAACTGCCGGTCGTGGGCGTGCGCGGACGCAGCGCGCTCGACCTGGTGCAGCTGGTGCCGGGCGTGATCGACGGGAACTCGAGCATCGGCGGCTCTCGCTGCAATATCGGCGGATGCTCCACGGTAAACGGTTCACGCGATCGCGCGTGGAACCTGACGCTCGACGGCATCGACAGCAATGAAACCAGCATGGGCGGAACCTCGCCGACGCGCGTCAACCCGGACGCGATCTCGGAGTTTCGCGTCATCACCGGGCAGACGACGGCCGAGTTCGGCCGCAACACCGGCGGCCAGGTGACGATGGTCACGAAGTCCGGGCAAAACAAGATGCACGGTAACGCGTTCTGGTTCTACCAGACGCCGTCGATTACCGCGAACACGGCAGCGAACAAGGCTGCGACTCCGCAGATCGGACGGCCGCAGTTCGTGCAGAACATCTATGGCGGTGACGTGGGCGGCCCGGTGATCAAGAACAAGACCTTCTACTACGTCAACCTGCAAATGCTGCACGCGTTGAATACGACCACGCCGACGCGCACGGTCTACACCGATTCGGCGAGAAACGGGCTATGGCGGTACGCGCTGGGCCAACGCAACGCTCCGGCGGGCGTGAGCGGAGCGTCGGTCGATATCAACGGAAGCCCGCTGGTTCCGATCGTCACGTACAACATGGTGGCGAACGATCCGCTGAAGATCGGACTGGATCCGGCGGTGAAGGCCTACATCGGGATGTCTCCGCTGCCCAACAACTTCAGCATCGGCGACGGGCTGAATCTTGCGGGATACACGTTCGTGGCGCCGCAGATGGAAAAGCAGGTCGACCTCGTCTTCAAGATCGACCAGGTGATCAACGCGAGCCAGACGATATTCGTGCGCTGGGCCGGCGGCCATGAGAACACGATTGGAGATACGACAAACACCGGCGCACCAGTATTCCCCGGACAGCCAAGCGCTGTCGACACGAAGCGCCGTCCTCGCAACCTGGCGATCAACTGGCGCTGGACGCCCACGGCGAAAACGACGAATGAGTTCGTGCTGGGGATGAACCGCTTCAGCTATGACTTCATCAGCGGATTCGACTTGCCGGGGGGCGGACAGCCATTCCGTTTCACGAACATCACCAACCCCCTGGAGAACCGCTACAGTAACTCTCGTTTTTTGACCACTTTTCAGTTGGTGGACAATTTCACGCTGGCCGCCGGGGCGCACACCTGGCGCTTCGGTACCAACATGCGTTACGGGCGGCACATCGATCATCGCGGCGATGTCGGTGCGGTGAACGCGTTGCCATGGGTCAACTTCAGCCGTTCAGTCAACCCGATTTCCGACAGTACATTCAATTTCCCGTCCAGCGGCGCGAACGCGATCAACAGCAACGACGCGAATACCCTGCGGCAGGGAATCAATGAATTGCTGGGCCGGATCGGGCAGATCCAGCAAGGCTACGTAGCGCAGGACGACAACACGTGGAAGCCCGCGGGGACCTTCAACATCATGGACCACCGCTGGCCCGAGTACGACTTCTACGTGCAGGACACGTGGAAGTTCCGGCCGAACCTTACCGTCGACCTGGGGCTGCGGTTGGAAGCCCGGTTGGCGCCTGACCTGGTCAGCTTCCAGAACCTGGTTCCGGATCAGCCGTTCGTCTTTGGTCTGACGCCTTCGAACACGCTGAAGTGGGTTCCCGGCAAGTTCTACAACAACGACTGGAACAACTTCGGACCGTCGATCGGATTCGCCTGGGATCCTTTCAAGGATGGGAAGACGTCGATCCGCGGCAATTACCGGCTGGGATTTGACCGCATCAACACGTTCTCGTTCTCGTCGACCGTATTCCAAGGTCTGCCTGGACTGACGTACCAACTCACCGATACGTCGCTCGGGCAGAACGGGTTACGGGCGAAGGATTGGCGAGTGCCGGCGCCGCCATCTACGCCGGCGGCTCTGCGCCTGTTGCCTCCAACCAGCACCAACGCGCTTACGGTCGCTGATCCCAACATGCGCACTCCGAAGGTGAACATGTGGGGCCTGAGCATCGAACGCCAGGTCATGCGTAATACCGTGTTCTCGTTGACCTATAACGGGCGGCACGGGGTCGGGTTGTTCGGTTATTACAATGCGAACGATGTCGACATCACGAACAACGGGTTCCTGAACGCGTGGAAGACGGTTGCGGCCGGCGGAACCAGCGCGCTCATGGACCAGTTGACGGCGCCCGGCAGGTCAAGCGGGCAGACGTCGGCGCAGTACATCCGAGGCATTGAATCGAACGCATTCACGATCAACGATGTCGCGTACGTGGCGGGCGTGATGGCGAACCGAGTCCTGGCCAACGGCAAGACACTGGCGGAAGCGGCGGGCTTGTCGCCGTTCTTCTTCCGGCCGTATCCGCAGGTACTTGGCGGCTTGAACGTGCTCGATACGCGCGACTACTCCATCTACCATGGACTGTCCGCCCAGTTGCAACGCAGGTTCAGCAGCGGCCTGCTTTATGAAGTGGCGTGGACGTGGTCGAAGTCACAAGACGTGAGGTCGGCCGATCCATCGTCCTCCACGACGATGGCGACGGGCAGCGGCCAGGGTGCATCGTCAACGCCATGGAACATCAAGAACCCGCACCTGAACTGGGCGCCGAGTGACCTGGACCGCACACACGTACTGCTCGGACACCTGGTGTACCAGCTGCCTTTCGGCAAGGGCAAGCGCTGGGCCACGAGCACGAATGGAGTGATCGACCGGCTGATCGGAGGCTGGGAGATCGCGACGTTCGGGACGTGGCAGACAGGGCGTCCGTACACGATCTACAGCGGCACGAACAGCATCAGCGCGACGGTGGTCACGCCGGCGTCGTGCTTCGGGCCGTGCAATCCGTACACGGGCGGCGTGTACCGCGATGCCACTACCCACAACCAGTTCTTCTTCCACACCACTTCGTTCGATTCGACGACGGGATGCCGTACCCTGACCGACGGGTCAAAGCTCTGCATTCCGCAGCCGGGTGAGTTCAGCAACATCGGACGCAACTACTGGCGGTATCCGATCTATGCGAACCTGAACGCAACGGTGTCGAAGGACTTCCGCATCGTCGAGGGACACACGCTGCAAGCTCGCCTGGAAATGCAGAACGTGACCAACTCGCAGATGTACGACTACCTTGCAAGCATGGGCATCCAGAGCACACTCTTTGGACGCATGAAGCAGGATACGGACGGCGTGTCCGGCGGACCTCAACGCCGGGTGCAGCTGTCGCTGAAGTACACGTTCTAAACAATAAAGAGGGCTAACGGGGAGGCGAGAGCCTCCCCCTTTTTATTGGTGATTTGCGATTTCTGATTGGTGATTGGCTTGCGCCTGCGGCGCAATGACCGGACGAGACGTCCGGTCCCACGTAATTACGAACGTCCGGTCCCACGTATTTACTGACGTCCGGTCCCACGTGATTACTGGTGGTAGCCCGGTCCATGCAGGACTTTGCCCGGCAGGGCGTTCGTCTGCTTCCCGCCGTCGATGACGGGGATGCCGTTGACCAGGACGTATTCCATTCCGACAGACAGTTGGTTCGGATTCTCGAAGGTGGCGACGTCGTGGATCTTGTCGGGATCAAAGATGACGATGTCGGCCCACATGCCTTCTTTCAGCACGCCGCGGTCGGTGAGGCGCATGCGCTGCGCGGGTAGCGAGGAGAACTTGCGGATGGCGTCTTCGAGCGTGAGCTTGTGCTCGTCGTGGACATACTTCTTCAGGATGCGTGGGAAGGTTCCGTAAGCGCGCGGATGCGGATGTTCGGCGGCGAGCGGGCCGGTGGGCGCGGTGCCTTGCGAATCATTGTCGACGGCGACCCACGGCTGCTGAAGGGCGAGCGTGACGTCGGGCTGGTCCATGCCGAAGACGGCGACGTAGGTGAAGGCGTCATCTTCGATCAGTAGGTCCATAAGCGTGTCTATGGGATCCTTGCCGCGCATCTTCGCGATTTCGGCGAGCGTCTTGCCCTGGAGCGGAACGAGCTTCGGATTCTGAAAAACGGCCAGCATCACGGCTTCCGGGCCGGGGATTTCCTGCCACTCGTTGTCCCACTTGCCGGTGGGGTCGAGCATTTCCTTGCGAATGCGCGCGCGCATGGCAGGGTCCTTGAGGCGCTCGATCATTTTTGCGCTACCGCCGTCGTGCGCCCAGGGCGGAATGAACGCGGAAAAGTCGTTGAACCATGCGGTGTAAGCGTAGGTGTCGGCAGAGATGTCGACACCGGCGGCGCGGGCGGCGTTCACGCGCGCAACGATTTGCGGCATGCGTCCCCAGTTGTGTTTGCCCGCGGACTTGATGTGCCAGATCTCGACCGGGATGTGGGCTTCGCGCCCGATGCGCACAGCTTCGTCGATGGCTTCCAGCACGCGATCGCCTTCGTTGCGCATGTGCGTGGCGTAGATGCCGCCGAACTTCGACGCTTCCGAAGCGAGCGCGATCAGCTCTTCGGTTGTGGCGTAGGGCGCGGGTGCGTATTGCAGCGACGTCGAAACGCCCATGGCGCCTTGCGCCATCGCGGTGTCGACGAGCGCGCGCATCTGGTCAAGCTGCGCGGGAGTGGGCTGGACGTCGGCGTCGCCAAGTACGACGCGTCTAACCTGCGTGGCGCCGACATAGGTCGCGAGGTTGATGCCCATGCCCTGCTTTTCGAGGCGCGCGAAGTAGCCGGAGAGATCGGTCCAGTCAGGCGTGATGCCGTAGTGGCGGTAGCCGATGGCGTCGGCCTGGATGATGCGGTCGTTGAGCGGCGCGATGGAACCGCCCTCGCCGGTGATTTCGGTGGTGATGCCCTGAAAGATTTTCGACGGAAGATGCGGCTCGACCAGGATGGTCATCTCGGATTGCCCGAGCATGTCGATGAAGCCGGGCGCGACGACCATGCCGCGGGCGTCGATCTGGCGGACCAGCTTGGCCTGCGTGATCTCAATTTTTCCGATGGCGGCGATGTGACCGTTACGTATGGCAATGTCGCCGGAATACCAGGGCGAGCCGGTGCCGTCGATGATGTGCGCGTTGCGTATGACGAGATCGTAGGCGCCCTGGGCGAATGCGGCAGTCGCGAACAAAAGAATTGCGATCAGAGAAAGAGAGCGGCGCAAGAGGCCTCCTGGGTGAAAAGGAAGCCTAGTTTCTGAGATGGCAAATGGCAAATGGCAAATGGAAAGGGCAAAGGGCAGGGGAAGGGGAAAAACAAAATCAACTTCTCTCCCGCGGATTTGCGCGGATGATCGCGGATCAGGAATATAGAAAGAGAATCGGTGGAAATCGCGTTTGATCCGGCGCTGGTGAAGTTCGCGCTGTAAATAAGAAACGCCGGGCGAGGACGCCCGGCGCTACATGAGAGTTCTATTTCCTTACCGCTGCGGCGGCTGGGAATTATCCGGCGGCGGCAGGCGGTGGCGATTGTTCTGGTACGAGCCCGGCGTGACGTTCACGCTATTGGACAGCTGGAACGTGAGCTGGGTCTCGGCCGGGATGTTGACGTTCTTTCCCTTGGTCAGGACCTGGGCTCCGGCGCCGGCGGCTCCGCCGGTGATCATGCCGATGGCCGCGCCCTTGGCTCCGCCGGCGAGAGCGCCGATCACGGTGCCGGCGAGCGCGCCTCCGCCGACATACTTGGCGGTGCGCTTGTTCTTGCCGATGCCCTGCTGCTCAGCGTTGCTGGCGGTGGTGCCGGTTTCAGACGATAGGTTGATGCGGTTGCCGTTCACGTTGACGGAACGAAGATCGACCGTGACGTCGCCGGAGTTGTCGCCCGCCTGCATGACCTGAATGTGCGCGGGCGAGCCCGCGGGAATGGCGACCTCACCGTTGGCGTCCATCACGTCCTTGGAGACGGTGGCGGTAAAAGTTTTTCCGACATTGGCCGACGTGGCCTGGATGGCCTGGTCGGTGCGGACCTGAATTTGTGTACCGCTGTTCAGCATGTGCTGCTGCGGCTGCGCAAGCGCAGCCACGGTGAACAGCGCCGAGATCAAGAAGAGTTTTGTTTTCATCGTCAGCCTCGCACAACTGGGGTTAGCCAATGTGATGCGCGAGAACGGCGGAAGGTGGGCAGGCGGGAACCGCCCGAATCGGGGGCACCCAGGACATTCCCAAAGCGGGAGGGACATCTGCCGGCGTCACGGCGGCGGGAGCGGGGCGGACGTAAAATACGCGTGAGTATGGAGGCGCAGCATGCCGCATTACGATTTCCAGTGTCACGAATGCAAGCTGGAGTTCTCCAAGATGTTGACGCTCGCCGAGTACGAAAACATGGAGGAGGCGAAGGAGCAGGTCCGGTGCCCCAAGTGCGGGAGCATGGATGTAGAGCAGGCGTGGAGCGAGTCGTACGTGGTCACGGGCAGGAAAAGCTGATCGGGGAATCTTTAATCGGGTAATCGGAAGGCCGGTGAAGAGCCGGCCTTTTTATTTGCGAGTTGCGATTGGGGATTTGTGATTGGAACAGCACGCTCGCGCCTGCGGCGCGATGACCGGACGAGACGTCCGGTCCCACGTGATTTGTTACAGCCGGAAGAGTTCGCGCAGGCGTTTGGTTTGGGCGCGGGAGACGGGAATTTCGGTTTGCTTCTTGTCGTCGAGGCGAAGCTGGTACGACGACTTGAACCAGGGCACCACTTCCTTGATCCGCTGGATGTTGACCAGGTAGGAGCGGTGCGCGCGCCAGAACATCTTGGGATCGAGCGACTCGAGGAGCTCATCGAGCGTCCGGCAGTTTGACTGTCCTTCCATGCCCGCGTGGGTCACCACGGTGATGATGCCTTCCTCGATGGAGGCGAAGCAGATCTCCTTCTGGTCGACGAGGAAGAGGCGGCCGTTGGCGCGGAGCACGATCTTGTTGGGCGCGGACTGCTGCTGCTCGAGCATGCGAACCAGCGAGTCCAGGCGGTCGGCGGGTGACGTTTCGGCAGTTTGCGTCTGAAGGTTGCGCCGCGCCTTCTGCACCGCCTGGGTCACGCGCTTCTTGTCGAAGGGCTTGAGCAGATAGTCGACCGCGTTCACTTCGAAAGCCTTGACCGCGTACTGGTCGAAGGCGGTGGCGAAGACGATCTGCGGGAGCGGCTGCTTCTTTTCCGTCAGCTTGCGAATGACGCCGAAGCCGTCGAGGCCGGGCATCTGCACATCGAGAAAAACAAGGTCGGGATTGTGCTCGCCGATGAGCTTGATGGCTTCCAGGCCGTTCTTGCCGGTGGCGACGACGTTGACGTCGTCGACCGACTTGAGCAGGAAGGCAAGCTCGTCGCGGGCCGGCTGCTCGTCGTCGACAATAACGGTGCTGAGGGACATGTAGTGAAGAAAGTATAGCGGAAGAAGGGCAAATGGCAGGGGACAGAGGATAAGGCGATTATTTCTTATCGCGAGAGTAGATCAGCTGGAGGTTGGGACCGGTGAAGTCCCAATCGAGGGCAACGTGCTCGACCGGCGACATGAGCTCGAAGGCGACAAGACTGCGGCAGTTGCGGCAGGCCGGGAACGACTCTCCGCTGAGAATGATGACATCGTGCTCTTTGCGATGTCCTTGATGATAAACGCGATACACGCCGGAGACCTGCGCGGTATCTCCTGGACGATGCAAGTGCGCGTGCTTCTGCGCGAGACCCAAGGCCCTATCCCCAAATAAACCCGGTAAAAGTACGCAAAAAGAAACAAGCCAAGAATGCAGCTTAGTGGCTTAACTCAAACCGGATAGATGACCGCAGGGAAGCGGGGGTTGCGAGCGAATCGAGAGCTGGAGTCAGGAAGCTTGAGCGGAGGCAACTCAGCAGCGGCTCAGGCCAGGGTCACAGCCGCGGAACGGACAATGTCCACCAGGACCATCTGGAGCCCGCCGAAATCAGGGTGAGAGTTGTAGTCGAGACGATAGGCGATGTCGAGGGAGTCGCCGGCAGCGAGAGAACACGCAGCGGAGCTTCGCTCCGCCAGACCGGACGAGGCGTCCGGTCCCACGCGGTCTGGTTCGACCCGGAACTTCTCGGCCATGCGCCAGGCGACGGCGTCAAACGAACGCCCGGTGCCGTTGAAGGAAGAATGAGCGAGGCGGAGCTTGAGGTGCTTGTCTTTGAGGATACGGGCGGGCGAGACGAGGCGCGCGCGGCGGTCGCAGAAGATCGGCTCGGGATTCTCCATGCCGAAGGGCTCGAGATCGCATAGAGCGCGATAGAGCTCGGTGCTGACCTGCTCGAGCGAAAGCTCGGCGTCAACGGCGAGCATCGGCTCGAAGTCAGCCGGCGTGAGGCGGGCGCGGGCGAAGGTGTCGAGCGAGGAGCGCAGCTCTGGCAGGCGGTCGGCGGGAAGCGCGAAGCCGACGGCGTGGGCGTGCCCGCCGAAGCGGCTGAAGAGCTGGTGGCAGGCTTCGAGCGCGTTGAGCAGATGAAAGGCGTGGATGGAGCGTCCGGAGCCGTGGGCTTCGCCGGACTCGTCGCGCGAGCAGACGAGCGCGGGGCGGCCGTAGCGCTCCACGACGCGCGTGGCGGCGATGCCGATGACGCCACGGTGCCAGCCGTCACCGTCGATGACAATGCAGAAAGCCTGGCGGGTGTCGGGATCGGCGTCGAGGCGGGCGACGATGTCCTCCATGATGCGCGCCTCTTCCTGCTGGCGATCGACATTGAGCTGGTTGAGGCGTTCGGCGAGAGTGCGGGCGCGGTCGGCGTCGCGCACGGTGAAAAGCTCGACCACGTCCTGAGCGACGTCCATGCGTCCGGCGGCATTGAGGCGCGGCGCGAGCTTGAAGGCGACGTCTACGGCGCTGAGACGGCGCGAGAGGTCGATGCCAGCGACCTCCATCAAGGCTTTCAAGCCGAGATTGCGCGGGTCGCGCAGGCCAGCGAGGCCGAGTCGCGCGATCACGCGATTCTCGCCGACCAAGGGAACCGCGTCCGCGATGGTGGCGATGGCGGCCATCTTGAGGAACGACGGCACCAGGCGCTCGCGTCCAGTCTTTTGGAGCAGAGCTTGCGCGATCTTGAACGCGACTCCTGCGCCGCAGAGCGCCTTGCAGGGATATCCGCATCCAGGCTGATTGGGGTTGAGCACGGCGAGCGCGGTGGGAACACCGCCTTCCTCGGGCAGGTGGTGATCGGTGACGATGAGGTCGAGGCCGAGGCGCTGCGCGGTGTCGGCGGCGGCGAAGGCGCGGATGCCAGTGTCGACAGAGATGATGAGCCGGTAGCCGTCGGCAGCGGCGCGTTCGAGAACTTCGTTGCGAATGCCGTAGCCTTCGCGGATGCGGTGCGGGACGTGGAAGCCGGCGGATCCGCCGCAAAGTTCGATGGCGGTCTTGAGGATGACCACGGCGGTGGTGCCGTCGACGTCGTAATCGCCGTAGATCAGGATCTTCTCGGCGCGCGCGATCGCGGCCTGGATGCGCTCGATGGCACGATCCATGCCCATCATTAAATAAGGAGAGTGGAGCTGGGAGAGCGTAGGCGCGAGGAAGTCGGCAGCGGCTTCCGGCGTGGTGACGCCGCGCTGCACGAGCAGGCGCGCCACGATGGGATGGACCTCAGCGGATTTGGCGAGCTTGGCCGCGGCGTCGGCGTCGCAGGTACGGAGGTCCCAGCGCATGAAGGTGAAGTTTATCGCGAGCGGGTAGCGATCTACCCGATTTGTGATTTGCGATTTGTGATTTGCGATTGAAGTCGATCCGTAATGCCTCAGAATCACAAATCAGAAATCGCGAATCGCAAATGGTTCAGAACGGGTCTTTGTCGTCCTGGTCGGCTTCGTCGAGGGCGATGCCGCCGAACTCTTCGGCCATTTCGAGCAGGCGCTGGTAGCGCTCGTACCAGGGAGTGGAGTTCTCATAGAGAAAGATGACGCCCTGGTGGGCCCAGCCGAGCTGGACGAACCCAGTATGGCCGACGTGGCTGCGCAACCACTTGGCCTCGTCGAGCTCTTCTTCATCCGCGAAGTGGGAATTCTGGAGGCTTTCGACGATCCAGTCGATCTCCTCGCGATTGAGGCGGAAGGAGTTCATGGTGAGAAACGGAGCGTTGGAAGCCTTGGCGAGCTCGACGAAATCCTTCCAGCTCTCGGACTTGTCGCCGGAATCCCACAGCACGGTGGGGACTTCGTCGGAGTGGACATAGCCGCAGAAGCGGCGCATGCCATGGCCTTCGATGAAGGCGACCATGTCGTCGCTGAGTGTAGTGAGGTCCTCTTGCATCTCGACCTCCATCATACTCCGATGCGCGAGCCGGACGTTTCGACACGATGAATCTCCGGCTCGCGCCGCGGATCAAGGCTTTGGCGCCTCCGGCTGCGGCTTGGGAAGAGTGGACAGCGACGACTTCCGCAGCTTGGCGATAATCGCCGCATTGCGGTCGGCGAGTTCGCCGATCGAGTATTCCACCGAAGTGCCGAGGACCTGCGCGATCTCCGACGGCTTGAGCGCGTAGTCCTGTTCGAGCCACTGCACGAGCGAAGCGGTGGCGACGTGCAGCGCGTCGTCCAGCGAACCGCCGAGCCCGACAGCCATGATGTGCGTGTCGTTTTCCACGCGCGGTCCGATGATTGACTTGCGCGGGAGCACGTTGACGGTGAACTCGACGTCCATCGAAGTTTCCAGCGCGTTGCCGTTCAATTCGCCGTCGCCCTGGGCGGCGTGTCCGTCACCGACGTAGAGCAGCGCGCCCGGCACGCTGACTGGGAGATAGACAGTGGCGCCTTCGTTTATCTGGTTGAAATCCATGTTGCCGCCGAAGCGGCCGGAATCGCCGGCGATGATCGGAGCCTGGAACGATCCGGGAGCGGTCGCGACGCAGCCGAGCATCGGTTTCAACGGGACGGTGAAGTCCTTGAGGTGCTCGCCTGGTTCCATGGAGGTGGCGACGCCGCGTTGGCGGTCGAGGCGCCAGCGCACGTTCTTGCCGACGTCCTTCATCTTTACCGCCAAGCCGGGGCCCATGGCGCGGCCCACGAGGCTGTCGTCGGAGACGGCGTAATCGCGGTTGAGCTGGATTCGCGTGAAGTGCACAGCGAGGACGTCGCCGGGCATGGCGCCGACGATGTAGAACGGGCCGGTTTCGGGATTGCCGCCGAGGACGCGAGTCACGCCTTTTTCGTCCGCGCCTCCAGCGTCGACGGTGGTGGTGTGGATAGTGTCTCCCGGCGAGACGGTGAGGACCGGCTTGAGCCGCTGCGAGAATTCGCGCTCAAAGCGCGTGGGCGTGAAATCGTGGCGCTGCGGCGGGCCGGCGTGCGGCGCCGGCAGGCGCTCCGCCGTCCACCGGTAGTGCTCTGGCGGATCGTTCTTCGGCGTGTGCGTGAAGTTGCCGGACAGGTTCGCTCCGGAAAGCGCCCCCACGTACTCTTCTGTGGAGTTGGGATGCTTGACGGTAATGTGGATCTCGCTTCCGGCGACGGTGACCTCGGCGGCGGTTCCGTTCAGGTTGCCGGTGAGCTTGCCGCCTTCGACCTTCAGCACGAGGCGGTTGTAGTCCGGGTATCCGAAGATGTCGGAGGTGATGATCCAGTCGCCGGCGAAGCTGGAGGCGTCCTGGGCGAGGGCGATGGAGGCGAAGGACAGCAGGATGAGCAGTGCGAGCGCGCGTTTCATCGGTTCTCCTGAGAGCAACGCTTATAGACGAACGAAACGCAAATTGGGCAGGAAAAGTTTCCGGCGAGGCAGGCGTCGCGGGAGCAGGGGCTGGAGGCCGTCCGCGCATACCCGTGTGATAAAATTTTCCATTCCATACACCTCATGATCTTCTCCAAGGAATACGTCGGATATCTGGGCAAGGAAGTGACCAAGCGGCTGGTTGCCGCCCAGATGATCGAGACGTCGAACCCGGCGGCCACGACCGAACGCGTACACGCGGCGCTGCTGGACGAGATGTCGCTGGAAGACCGCATCAACGACGAAGTGCGGAACATCCTCGAAGTTTATGGCGACGAGATGCGCAAGAGCGGCGCGAACTACCAGGAGATGTTCAAGAAGGTGAAGATGGAACTAGTCCGCAAATATAAGGCGGTGCTCTGAACCATGCCCCCGCACGAGGAGCGAAAACCCGGCGACCTCCGGCTGAGCCGCGACAAGATCAACGTGCTGGCGCGCGCCGTCGCCGAATCGTTGAAGCAGGCCGATGAAGTCGAGTTCGTCGAGGATCCGGTTACGATTCGGCAGGAAGTTCGCAAGATCCTGGAAGCGTTGCTGAAAGAAGAAGCCCGGATCGATATGGCGGCACGCGCGAAGATCGAATCGCAGAAGCGAACCATCGCCGAGGGTACACAGGAGTGGGACATCCTGTATCGCAAGTATTACAACGAGGAAGTGAAGAAGCTGGGGATCTAGTTGTCAGTTGCCGGTTGTCAGTTGCCAATTTGCGCGGCCCAGGCCGTGCGTTTTGTTTTTGGGGGCCGAACGCGGACTCGCTGTGAAGGGAACTCAGGGTCGGACGTTAGAAAAAGTCGAGCCAGCTTCCAAAACAAACGATTTGTTCCGCCTCTCCCGTGGATGTGACCTGAAAGTCGGAGTGTACTGTCACCTCGACGTTTCCACAGTAACCGCCTTCGGTGTATCCGATGACGTTTTTGCGGAGGAGCCGTCCACCCGGCTCGACCAGTTCCAAGTCGATGTCAGCTTCGCCCCTTCCTAACTGAATGAAATTGCGGACCCGCCGACCGGGCGCCAACTCCCCGAGCGCAATGTCGTCGCCGGCTCCATTCAAGCGGAGCGTGGGACGGATCGGCAGTTGAGTTTCGTTTCGGACGGATATCTTCAACTCGAAGTGGGTACGCACAGCGACTCCCAAGACATAGAGGAAGACGATTGCGAACCCGATTCCCGAGATTTTCCAGCGAGTCATGCGCATCTAGCCTACACACTTGATGGTCGGGAAAGCCTCAGCGATACAGATCTACGGTCATGGCAGCGGTCAATTGGTGGCGAGACGTCCGGTCCTACGCGGGTCGCTTATAATTCCCTCGGCTATGAGAGCTTACGTGTATGTCTCGCTGAAAAAGACTGTCCTCGATCCGCAAGGAAAAACGATCCAGAGCGCGCTGCGCAAGATGGGATACGGGTCGGTGGGGGACGTGCGCCAGGGGAAGTATTTCGAGATCGCGCTCGACGGCGCGGACCGGGCGCAAGCGGAGCAGCAGGTCCAGAAGATCGCCAAGGAAGTGTTGACCAATCCGGTGATCGAAGAGTTTTCCTACCGCCTGGAAGAGTGATTCCGAGACATAATTAAAGAGGCGTCCAGAGCGGGTTTTGGACATCCAATCATAAAGAGCTGCTCTGGAGCGGTGCTTCGCGCCGCCGCCGGGCGATGACGCCCGGCGCTACATGAAGATTTCTTATGTGCGGGATAGTTGGGTACGTCGGGAAAAAACGGGTTGTGCCGGTGATCCTGGATGGATTGCGGCGGCTGGAGTATCGCGGATATGACTCCGCGGGAATCGCCGTGTCCGGCAACGGGGAAGGGCTGCAGATCCGCCGGGCTGAAGGCAAGCTGCGCAACCTGGAAGAAGTGATCCGGCTAAAGCCGCTCGACGGGACCTATGGGATCGGACACACGCGCTGGGCGACGCACGGGCGTCCGACGGAAGAGAACGCGCACCCGCATCGGGACTGCACCGGCCACGTTGTGGTGGTTCACAACGGAATTGTCGAGAACTACCTGACGCTGAAGAAGAAGCTGCGCGATAAGGGCCACATTTTCTGCACGGAAACCGATACCGAAGTCATCGCTCACCTGATCGAAGACCACCTGAAGCACACCGGCAACGGCGCCATCTCGCTCGAAGAGGCGGTGCGGCGTTCGGTACGCGAGCTGACCGGCGTGTTTGCGGTGGCGGTGATCGCATCGGACCAGAAAGACAAGATCGTGGCGGCGCGGAACGGCCCGCCGGCGGTCATCGGACTGGGCAAGGACGAGTACTTCGTGGCGTCGGACGTGCCCGCGATTCTGTATCACACGCGCGATCTGTTCTTCCTCGCGGATGGCGACGTGGCGGTGATCACGCCCGACGGCGTGCAACTTACCGACTTCCACGGCAAGCCGATCCAGCGCCAGGTGCAGCACGTGACCTGGGATCCGATCATGGCGGAGAAGGGCGGCTACAAGCACTTCATGCTCAAAGAAATCTTTGAGCAGCCGCGCGCGGTGCGCGACACCATGATGGGACGCGTGTCGCCGGATACGGGCAAGATCTACCTCGAGGACATGGAGATCAGCGAGGACGAGTTCCGCGCCTGCAAGAAGGTCAACATTGCGGCGTGCGGAACGAGTTGGCACGCAGGCCTGGCAGGCAAGTTCCTGCTGGAAAAGCTGGCGCGGATCCCCACCGAGGTCGATTACGCGAGTGAGTACCGGTATCGCGATCCGATCACTGGATCGAACGACATCACGCTGCTGATCACGCAGTCGGGCGAAACGGCCGATACGATCGCGGCGCAGCGCGAGGCGCAACAGAAGGGATCGAAGACGCTCGGCATCTGCAACGTGGTGGGATCGGCGATCGCGCGCGAAGCCAACGGCACAATCTACACGCACGCGGGACCCGAAATCGGCGTGGCGTCGACCAAGGCGTTCACCGCGCAGCTCACGGCGCTGTACCTGCTGGCGATCCACCTGGGCGAAATTCGCGGAGAGCTTCCGGCAGAAGAGGCGCGGCTGCACCTGGCGGAACTGCGCATGATCCCCGGGAAGCTGGAGACGCTGCTCGGCCGTCACGAAGAGGTCGAAGAGCTGGCCAAGCAGTTTCAGCGCGCGCAGGACTTCCTGTTCCTCGGGCGCGGCATTCACTATCCGATCGCGCTGGAAGGCGCGCTCAAGCTGAAAGAAATCTCCTACATCCACGCCGAGGGATATCCGGCTGGCGAGATGAAGCACGGGCCGAACGCGCTGATCGACGAGAACTTGCCGGTGGTGATTATTGCCACGCGCGACCCGAACGATAAGGGTGCGATGGTGCGGTACGAGAAGACGCTGTCGAACCTGAAGGAAGTGAAGGCGCGCTCGGGCACGGTGATCGCGATTGCAACCGAAGGCGACGACGAGATCAAGGAATCGGCGGACCACGTGATCTACGTTCCGCCGGCGCCCGAACTGATGCTGCCGATCCTGGAAATCGTGCCGCTGCAACTGCTGGCGTATCACATTGCCGTGCGCAGAGGATGCGACGTCGACCAGCCAAGGAACCTGGCGAAGTCGGTGACGGTGGAGTGATCGGGTAATCGGGGAATCAGGTAATCGAACGGCTAGACGAAAATCTGGCCGTTTTGTTTTTGGCGCGAGTGCCGGGTTGGGGTAATGTCGGCTGAACCATGCAATGCCCGAAGTGCCATTTCGAGCATCCTCTGCAGACGACGTCGTGCCTGCGGTGTGGCGTGGTGTTCGCGAAGTACTCCGCGGAGACGCAAGCAAGCGTGAGTCCTCCCGCCGAACCGATACCGCCGGATCCGGAGACCGTGCTGGTGGTTGAGCCGCGGCTGAGCCCGCAGGAATTAGAAACGGAACGCAGCGAAGCAAAACGGGAAATGATGTATCGCTGGTTCGCGTTGCCGGGAGCGTTGATTCTCGCGCGCTGGCTGGTCGGAGTCACTTCGTTCACGCATTTGATCCGCTCCTGGACGCACGAAGGCGGTCACGCCGTTGCCGGATGGCTCTGCGGAATGCCTGCTCTACCTTCGGCCGGCGTCACGTCCGTGCCGGATCGCAGCCGCATCTTCGGGTTGCTGGCGATCGCCGCGCTCGGATGCGCGGTTTACTTTGCATGGCGGCGACGGCGGTGGTTCTGGATGGTGGTGAGCGCGGTCTGCATGGTCCTGATGATCATCGGGAACCTCGAGAGCGAGTTCCAGTCGCGCGGCTTCGTTTACTTCTTCGGAGAAGGCGGCTCCTTCGCGCTTGCCACGGCGCTCATGGCCACGTTCTATGCGCGTCCGAGTTCGCAGATAGTACGGCAGCAGCTGCGCTGGGCGCTGCTCCTGTTCGGCGCCATCGCCTTCATGGACGGCTACCAGATCTGGTTTGGCCCAGAGCACACGGAGAATCTGGTCGCGCAGCTCGAATACAACGACGAGGACGCACGCGGTCCCGGCGACGTCTTCCAGCTGACACAGCTCTATGGATGGAAGGCAGGACAGGTGCAGGATCGCACGCGCGGCATGGTATACCTCGGCTTTACCGCAATGGCCGCCATGTACGGTGCGGGACTCTACTCCGCGATCCAGCGAAAGAAGGAGCTGGAGAGTGAACCGGAAGCAGAGGGAATCGCTAACAGCGCGGCTGCGGGCGATTGATGCGCTTTGACAGCGCGGACGACGGCGGAGCAGAGACCTTCCAACGCATAAAGCGAGGACGCAGACGATCACAAGGTATTTGTGATCGTCCCCTGAACTGAGATGTGACGTGTCCGGCACCCTCTAAGCGCCGTGTTCGAGCTTCGGCGTCATCAGCCCGACCTTTCCGATGCCGGCGTTGTGGGCGATTCCCACTACCTGCGCGGCAAAATCCCAGTCGATGTCGTTGTCCGCTCGGACGAAGAGCACTTTTTCCGCCCGGAGCTTGTAGATGTCCTGCAGACGCGACTGGAGCTGGTCCCACGAAACATCTTCGTAATTGATCTGCACCCTCGGGATCTTCGTGCCGGAGTCGGTGACCTGGACGACGATCGTACGATCGGGAGCGGTGGCCTTCGTGGGATCGCCCGGATGCGGCGCGAGAGCCTGCTCGCCCTCCGAGTGATACGGCATGGCTACCAGGAAAGTGATGATCAACGTCAGCAAAACGTCAATCAGCGGGGTAACGTTGATCTCGGCCTGAATGCCCTTGGCGCCCAACATCATCGACATACCATCCTCCTGCCAGCTGGATTGACACCGGCGATGTTGGGCGAGTTCCGGCGAGATGACAGAGGATGAGCGGGAACAATTTTGCAGGCACGGTGTCCGCGCGAAACGAGAAAACCAAACAAGAAAGCCCGCCGAGAGGGGCGGGCTTTCCGTTGTCCTGTCTGGACAGGTGCGCTCAGTGAGCGCCGGAGAAAGCGAGGACTTTGTACTTCTTTCGGCTATTTACGCGACGAATGGTATGTACGAGGACTTCTGGTTCGACCAGTTTAGAGCGAGCGATGTCACTAAGGGTGACAACGCCCATGAGCCGGTCGGAGTTGTCAATGACGGGGAGGCGGCGGACCTGGTGCTCTTCCATCAGGGCGAGGGCCGCTTCCAGAGTATCGGTTGGCTTGCAAGCGATGGGATCGGGCGTAAGGCAAAGCTCGATCGGCGCCTTGTGGGGTTGGAGATCGGCCCCGAGGACGCGCAGGCAAAGATCACGGTCGGTAACCACACCGGCCAGACGAATGTAACCGCGGATGTTCTTCACGACAGGAAGAAATCCGATGTTATGGTCCTGCATCAGCTTGACCGCGCGATCGGCGGTCATGTGTGGATCGCAAGCCAAAGGTTCGTGTGTCATCACGTCTTTGACGAGCATCGGAACTCCTTTCGCCCACGCTGATTAGAACGCAAGAGGGTTCACAAGTAGGTGACCGTTATTACCCGCGGGGGTGATAAGAGTCACGAGCGCAATGCGAGATGCAGCGGAGGGCGCGGCTTTCGAACGGACGTTCCTTCCCGGAATGGGCAACGGGGGTCACAGGGAGTTGTGACGCGAGTCACGGTGGAGAAGTGACGCGGCAGAGAGACTGACAGTGACTCGAAATGTCCGGGGCGGCGTGCTGGGCAGCACGTCAACTGGAGCAAGTTTGTGATGCGGTCACCGTACGGCCTGGAAATCATAGAAAGTTGCGTGGCGTGCCCGCTGGCGGCGGACACGTTTTTTTGTAGCATGTCAGCGGCGGCGCGTCGCACGCTGAACTCGATCAAAGCGACGGCAGCATATCCGCGGGGCGCCATTCTTTGCCTGGAAGGCCAGCCTCCGCGGGGCGTGTTCATGCTGTGCACGGGGCGGGCGAAGGTCTATTCCACCTCGAACGGCGGAAAGAACATCATGCTGCGCATCGCCGGTCCCGGGGAAGTCATGGGATTGAGCGCGGTGCTGGCAGGAAAGCCTTACGAAGCCACCGTCGAAACGCTTCAGCCGACGCAGGCGAGCTTTGTTCCGCGCGCCGACTTCATGGCGTTCCTGCAACAGTATCCGGAGCTGGGGCTGAAGATCGCCGACCAACTGGTGCATAACCTGAAGTGCGCGTATGACGAAATTCGCTCGCTCGGGTTGTCGCATTCCGTGTCGGAGAAACTGGCGCGGCTGCTGCTGGAATGGGCGAACCATCCGATCCATAAAGGCGGAACGAACGGCGAGATCCACGTGAAGGTCCTGCTTACGCAGGACGAGATTGCGCAGATCATCGGCAGCTCGCGCGAGACCGTCACGCGGCTGCTGAGCGACTTCAAGAACAAGAAGCTGATCCGCGTGAAGGGAAGCTCGCTGGTACTGCTGAACAAGGGCGCGCTGGAGAAGATGGTAGCGGCGTAGCCAACGAAGAACTCACCGCGGAGACGCGAAGGCGCAGAGGTCACAACCTCGGCGAACGCGTCTCCGCATTTATTTGCCCGCAGATCGCGGGCATACAATGTCATTTGTGACCCAGGACACCCCAAGCCGCAAGACCAAGGCGTTGACGCGCGTTCCGATTTTCTCCGGGCTGGCGGAAAACGAACTCAGCTTCCTGTCGCAGCGGTCGGTGATGCGGCAGTACGGAACCGGCGAGCAGATCTTCGGCGAAGGCGACGCCTGCCAGGGGCTCTACGTGGTCGAAACCGGGCGGGTGAAGATCTACAAAACATCGGCGGGCGGACGCGAGCAGGTGCTGTCGATCGACGGTCCGGGCAGCTCGGTGGCCGAGTTGCCGGTCTTCGACGGCGGGAATTATCCGGCATCGGCTTCGGCGGTGACGGATGCGTCGATGGTGTTCGTCAGCCGGCAGGACTTCCAGTCGCTGTGCCTGGAGTATCCGGCGGTGGCGCTCAAGGTCCTGCGCGTGGTCGGAGGAAGGCTGCGGAGGCTCGTCGGGATCATCGAGGAGTTGTCGTTTACGACGGTGAAGCACAGGCTGGCGGCGCTGCTGCTGAACATGGCGAAAGAGTCGGGCCAGAAGAGCGGCAAGGGAGTGGAGTTCACGCTGCCGGCTACCAACCAGGACCTGGCGGCGATGATCGGCACGGTGCGCGAGCTGGTGTCTAGGAACCTGAGCCGGCTGCAGGCGGAAGGAATCGTCTCGATCGACGGCCGTACAGTCACGATTTCTGACATCGAGAAGCTGGAAGAAGAGCTCGCGGAGAGCGAATAGCATCATCGCCGTAATCGCGCGAAATCGCCGGAATCGCCGGAATCGGAACACCCTCACAACAAACTGTCGACCCGCAAATTCCCCCTGTGACATAAGTCATCGGCTTCGTATCAGGCTGCCGCTAATCTCGAATCATCGCGATGGCGACAGGAGAAATCATGAAGCTGGAACAGCAAATTACGGTTGGTGAAGTGGCGGCGGCGATTCCCGAAGCCACGCGGGTCTTCGAAAAGCTGGGCATCGATTACTGCTGCGGCGGTGGCAGCACGCTGGAGTCGGCATGCAAGGCGCACGGACTTTCGTATGAGGACGTGGCCGCATCGCTGGCGGCGTTGGAAAAGCATGCGCCGGGAGGGGAGCGCGACTGGCAGACGGCACCGCTGGCGGAACTGATCGGTCACATCGTGGCCAAGCACCACGCGTTCGTACGCTCGGAGACGCCTCGCCTGGCTGCGCTCATTGCCAAGGTTGTAGGGGTGCATGGCAAGAATCATCCGGAGCTGGCGCGCGTACAGCAGGTGTTCGCGCAGGTCGAGCAGGAACTGACGATGCACATGATGAAGGAAGAGCAGATCCTGTTTCCGGCCGTGATCCAGATGGAAGAAGCGAAGCAGCGCGGGGCCGAGGCCACGCCACCGATGTTCGGAACCGTACGCAATCCGATCCGGGTGATGGTGGCGGAGCACGATTCGGCAGGCGAGGCGTTCAGCACGATGCGCGAGGCGACGCAGAACTTCAGCGCGCCCGAGGACGCGTGCATCAGCTACCGCACGCTTTACAACGCGCTGCTGGAGTTCGAGGCCGACCTGCACCAGCATATCCACCTGGAGAACAACATCCTGTTCCCGCGGGCGATCGAACTCGAGGGTCAGCAATAACTCGCAGCCGAAGTTGGGCGACGAGGGGAGGCGCCTCCGGACACACGAGTGTGCGGAGGCGTCATGTTTTGCGCGCGGCAACGCTCTTGTTGACTTGCACATCGAGAAATGTCCGGTTCCGGACAGCGGCGTCCCAATGCCGCAACAGCCGCGGCTGTCCGATCCTCTGACACTGCCGTAAGTAGCTGGCATAAGGCGACTTACTCGGCACTTCGATGGAGCGGCAATTGCTTTATTCGTCCTGCTCTTCCTGCATCTCAACGGGACGGTTTCGATGGACACACTGGCAATGGACATCCGATATGCGGTGCGAACGCTGTTGAAGTCGCCTGCGTATACGCTGATCGCGATCCTGACCTTGGCGCTGGGCATCGGCGCGAACTCATCCATCTTTGGCATCATCAACGCGGCTCTGCTGCACCCAGTGGCGGCGATCCCGGAAGCGGACCGACTGGTCATGATCGGCAGCACTGCGCCGACGGGAGGGTACGCAAACGCGCGCGAATTCGACAACCTGTCGTATCCGAATTATCTCGACGTGCGCCAGCAGGCGACAGACCTGGAGGGCGTCGCGGGGCACACCGGAAACATCACCAGCGTGCGCGCCGGAGATGCCGCGGAGATGGTCAGCGCCGAGACAGTGACCGGGAACTACTTCGATGTGCTGCATCTCGTCTCCGCGCGCGGCCGGCTGATCCAAAAGCAGGATGACGATGCGAAGGCGGCGCCGGTAGCGGTACTCGGCTACGGCTTCTGGAAGCGGATGGGCGGCAAGGAAGACATGGTGGGCAGCACGATCACGGTGGCAGGGAGAAACGTGACCGTGGTGGGCGTGGCGCCGCGTGGATTTTCCGGACTCGATCCGACGGACGTGACCGAACTCTGGCTGCCGTTGCCGATGGAATCGGCGCTCATGATGGGGAACTTCAACTATCTAGAGCATCCGGAGATGCGCGGTCTGAAGTGGTTGCAGGCGTTTGGACGATTGAAGCCGGGCGTGAAGTTCGAGACCGCGAAGGTGCAGATGGAAACCATCGGCGCGCGGCTGGCGGCGGCCTATCCGAAGGAGAACAAAGACACGGGCATGACGGCGGTTGCGGGAATGGGGCTCGATCCGGGAGAGCGCGAACAGATTTCCCGGTTCGGCCTGATCCTGCTGGGCGCTGTCGGCCTGGTGCTGCTGCTGGCGTGTACGAACATCGCGAACCTGACCCTGGCGAGGGCGGCAGCGCGGCGCCGTGACGTTGCCATTCGCCTCGCGCTGGGCGCGTCGAGAGGGCGGCTGATGCGGCAGTTCCTCACCGAGAGCACGCTGCTGGCGGTGATTGCGGGAGCAGTCGGGCTGCTGCTGAGCGTCTGGATCAATGCCGGGCTTCAGCGCCTGACGCCGCAGGGCGTGGCCATGCCAGTAAACGTCGCGATCGATCTGCGGGTTGTCGGATTCACGTTTGCGATCTCGGTGGTCACGGGATTGTTGTTCGGGCTGGCGCCTGCTTTGCAAAACTTCGTGCGCGACATGGTGCCGATGCTGAAAGAATCGAGCGCCCAGGTCTCGGGAACCAGGTCGCGCGTGCGATCCGTCCTGATCGTTGCCGAGGTGTCGGCGTGCCTGGTGTTGCTGGCATCGGCGGGCCTGCTGATGCGGACACTCGTCCAGTTCCAGAAGATCGATCCCGGGTTTCGCGCGCGCAATGTGGTGATGGTATCGATGTTCCCTGCGCTCGAAGGATACGACGAGGCGCGTTCCCGCCAGTTCTACCAGGAGCTGCAATCGCAGCTCGAGGGCACACCGGGCATCGTGGGCATGACCGCGTCGCGCGTGGCGCCGGTCACGTCGGGAGGATGGGGTTCGAGCTATGAGGTGCAGGAGTTGCCGAAGGCGCACCGTCAGGAGCAGTTCAATACCGTCATGCCGAACTACTTTGACGTCATGGGTATCGACATGGTGGAGGGGCGCAAGTTTTCGGCCAATGATCGCGAAGACGCGCCGCTGGTAGCGATCCTGAACCAGACGATGGCTCGCAAGCTGTGGCCGAACGAGAGCGCGATCGGCAAACATATCAAAGTGGGCAACGACAAGCAGTGGCGGGAGATCGTTGGCGTAGCGCGCGACGTGAAGACACGATCGCTGACAGAGGACGCGCACCCATTCCTGTGGCTGCCCATGTCACAGCCCATGCCTTTCTGGAAAACGTCTGTCACGCTCGAGATCAAGACAAACCTATCCGCGCCGGTGGCGCTGGCGATCACCAAGAATGCGGTGCGGAAGATCGATGCGCGCCTGCCGCTCTACGGAATGCGCACGCTGCAACAGCAATTCGGATATTCGTACTGGCGGCAGCGGATGGCGGCATGGCTAATCGGATCGTTCGCCGCGCTGGCGCTGCTTCTGGCGGCGATTGGCGTGTATGGCGTGATCTCGTACCAGGTGGCGGCGCGCACGCGCGAGCTGGGAATCCGCATGGCGCTGGGCGCGAGTCGAGGAGACGTACTGGCACTCGTGCTGCGCAGCGGAGTCACGCTGGCCGCGATCGGCGTTGCGGTTGGAACGGTGGGCGGACTGGCGGCGACGCGCGCGCTGAAGAGCCTGCTGTTCGGCGTCGGCGTGGCGGATCCGGCGACGTTCGCCCTGAGTGCGTTGTTCCTGGCATGCGTTGCGATGGCGGCGTCGTTCGTCCCCGCGTATCGCGCCAGCCGCGTGAACCCGATGGTGGCGCTGCGGTACGAGTAGGGAAAACAAGCCGATCTGCTCGAGATCCTCGTGGCCGGCGAGACGCCCGCGCCACAACAACATAGAAAAGGCCGGGTGGGGATCCCGGCCTTTTCTGCGCGCGCGAGTTGGCGGTAGAGAGTCATCGCCGGCGCCGCGACAAGAGAGAGGGGCGGTCGCGACGCCGCGTGAAGCTCAATGCGCCAACGTGAAGATGACGCTGACCTGCGTTTCCACTTCCACCGGCTGTCCGCTCAGCAGGTAAGGGCGATAGCGCCACTGCTTCACCGCATCGAGCGCCGCCGGCACCAGCATGGGATGGCCGCTGATGACGTGCAGGTTCTGGATGGTTCCGTCACGATTGATGACCGCTGCGAGCACCACCGTTCCTTCCACCCGGGCCGCGCGGGCAATCGCCGGATAGACAGGCTGGACCTGGTGAACCAGGAAGCCCTGTTGCACGCCCGACGAGACGACGAGTCGCGTGGCCGGCTTCGGTGGAGGCGGCGGAGCGGCCGCGATAGTCGGGATCAGGTTTCTTAGGACACCCGTGCCGGGCGAATTCGGGTCACCGGTTCCTCCGATCACGCAGACCACGCATGGCGGCCCTTCCGCTACGTCGTTCCGCGGCGGGTCGGGCCTCATGTCGACGACTGGCGAAATGCTCGTCGGGGCAGTGAACGCGTTATCGGTTGTGGCGATTTGCCGGTGCGCCGAACTGTGCGACGGCTGATGCCCGGTCTTCGGCGGTGGTGGGCCGGGCGGCGGCCCCCAAGTCTCGACATAGACGACGTGCGGCAACGCATTGGTTTGCCAAAGCGGAAACACAATGGCACTCGCGATCAGCAACGATTGCAGGACCCAGGCTACGACCGTGGACCAGCCACGGCGGGAGCTTCCCGCCGAAAATTCCAGGAGAGATTCGGAGAACATAACGTTCCCTTTCTCCCCACCGCGCGCGGCGCCGGTGTGGGGGCCGTCGCCATGCGCTCGTTTGTGCTGCTAATGACACCGGTCCGCGAGGAAAGGTTCGCGTATCGCGGAAGACATGCTGGTTACGCCCGTTCATGCGACGTCGAAAGGGGCAGAGGACAGGGGGCAGGGGACAACAGAACGCGGATATACTCAACCAGCAAACCTCATGAAGCAGGCGGCGCGGAAGATCTTCAGCAGCATCGACAAGTCGGCGTGGGCGCGATTCTTCCTCGCGCTCATCGGCCTGATCGTGGCGTTCGCGTCGGCCATCTTCTCGACCGTATTCCACGACGCCGGAAACATCCTGCTGTCGGCGGCGCTGGCGTCGCTGGCGCTGCTGCTGGCCGGCATCATCGGAATCACCACCGTGCCCTACCTGGCGCGCCGCGTGGTGGTTCACCGCGTGCGTGACGCGTTCGACTACGACATCACGCGCGAGGGCATGGGCTATCTCGCCATGATCCTCGTCATCGGCGTCGCGGCGCTGAATACAGGAAACAACCTGCTGTTCCTGGTGGTCGCGGCGATGCTGGCGGCGATCGTGGTGTCGGGCGTGGCCTCGGCCGTGCTGCTGCGAGGCGCGGAGTTGGAAATCACGCTTCCCACGCACGTGTTCGCAAAGCGCCCGGTTTGCGCGCAGTTCCGCCTGCGCAACAGTCGAAAGCTTCCCGCGTTTTCGCTGAACGTGATTCCGCCGAAGCCCAAGAAACTGCGCGAGCATTGGTCGTGGGAGCATTCGGTTTTCATCTTCCCGGGGAACCGGCCGCCAGGAAAAGAGTGGGTGCGGTTGCCCGACCTCGCCCTGCACAAGCGGATGGAGACGCCTCCGGGACCGGCGATCTTCGACGGGTCGGTCTACTTTCCGTATATCTCCGGCGGAAGCACCGCGGTGGCGGACGTGGAATTGAACTTCCAGCGACGCGGCAAGTATCACCAGGATGCGCTCGGCCTTTCCACGCGCTTTCCGTTCTCGTTCCTGGTGAAGACGCGGCGAATCGCGCTGGCGCGCGAGGTCCTGGTTTACCCATCGGTGGAGGAGACGGACGAACTGATGGAAATCCTGCCGATGATCACGGGCGAATACGAAGTCTTCGTGGCAGGACGCGGGCATGATCTCTATCGAATCCGCGAATACGGTCCGGAAGATACGGCGCGGCACCTGGACTGGAAGGCAAGCGCCAAGTCGCAGTCGCTGAAGGTGCGCGAGTTCACGCGCGAAGACGAGCGCAGGTTGCGGATCATCTTCGATAATCCCGAGCCGGACTCTGTGCAGGAAAGCTCTTACGAGCGAGGCGTCGCGCTGGCGGCGTCGTTGTCGTGGCATTTCGCCGGCGAAAACACGCAGCTCACGTTCCTGTCACAGGGGTACGGCGGCAGCCGTGACGTTTACGACTTCCTCGCCTACCTGGCGCTGACGCAACCGGCGAAGGGAAAGTCGATGGTCGATGGCCTCGCCATCACCGACGACTTCAACATCGTGCTCACAACGCGCGCGCGCGGCAGCATTCCCACCGGGCTGTGGTCGTGCTCCTACTTCATCTTTTTGGACGAGCGACCGTGGCAGCGCGGAAAAGCTCCGCGCACGGAAACCGCGGAGCTCGCGCAAAAGAAGTAGATCGAAGTTCAGTCGCCGGAAGTCGCGTCGGCGGTTTCTTCCTCGAGAGAAGCGTCCTGCGAGCGTTGGTTGCGTCGCGCCGGCGTGCCATCCTGGTAATAACTCCCGAACAGCACCACGCCGAAGCGCGCAAGCGCGTCGACGTCGATCGGCTCGGAAAAACGGGAGGCGTCGTACTGGGTAATGCAACGCAGCCCCCATTCCCGCGTCGCCGAGCGCAACAGCGATTCCAACTCGAAGATCTGGCCGAAGTGGACCTCGCCGCCGAAGTCGGCGAGCAAGACCACGTTGCGGTGACCCTGCTGGGAGTGCAGGCAGGCGTCGAGCAGGTGGCTGATGCCGCGGCGCCAATCGGGCGTGATCTCCACCAGGTTCACCCGCATAATCGCAAGTCCTGACTCGCGTAACCCCTGCGAGAAGTATGGGATATCAGCGCGCGGCACAGCCAGGACCACGCCAGTCTCGGACTTGGGCTCCCCGAGGGCAGCAATACCGCGATGGCGTTGCGCCGGGTCGGAATAAAAGTTAAGTAGGTCGCCGGCATGCGCCAGGTCCAGGGGATGTTGCGGGTTGGAAGACGTCCTCATGGTCACTCCGGACGATGAATTACGAAGAAGAGACGCTACTCTGGGTGTCGGCGGTTGCTTGCCAAAAAACGTCAGGAAATGACGTTGGTAACAATCGACGGTTTGCGCCTAAACTGCATCTATCCAGGTGAAACGGCCAGGTACTCTCAATCTTCAGCCATGCCTAACCAACATCTGCTCATCGTCGACGACGAACCCAGCGTCGCTATGACTTTGAAGATGATCTTTGAACGCGAGGGCTACGGAGTCGTCACCGCCCCCAGCTGCGCCGACGCCCTCAAGGCGCTCGACGGAAAGCGCAGCTTCGACGCCGTCATCACCGACCTCAACATGGAGAAAGAGGATATTGGCCTCGAGGTGGTGAAGGCGGCCCAGCAGAAGACGCCCAAGCCTGTCGTCGTGGTCTGCACCGGGTACGCCAACCTGGTCAACAGTTCGAAAGCGCTGCAACTCAAGGTCGATTACCTCGCCACCAAGCCGGTCGACCTGGGACAACTGCTTGGCGCGATATCGGTGATGTTGCAGCGGCGTCGCGACAATGCCAGCCGCGCGGGAGCGTCATGAAGAAATCCGCGCCCAACAAGCAACTCGTGCTGATTGTCGACAGCGACCTCGCTCGCGCGACGGCGCTGCACAATGCCTGCGTGGAGCGGGATTTCCGTACCGTGGTGACTCGCGACCTGCCGACGGCTCTGCTTATGATCAGCCAGCACGTGTTCGACGCGGCCGTGTTCTCGTCGCGCGTCAGCGAAGAAGCTGACGGCTGGTCGCTGGCCGCGGTCTTCCGACTTGTCTTCCCTCGTTCCTATGTGGCCGTGATCGCGCGCGAGCGCTCGGTGACCTCTTTGCAGGCGGCGATTAACTACGGCGCGGACGAGCTGTTCGAGTCGGCCGAATCGCCCGACCACGTCGTCCGAGGCGTGTTGGCTGCGCTTTCCGGACGAAGCAGCTCGGTGCAGTAGCGCCCCAGATCCCCCTAAAAACTGATTTCCACAATTTCCACAGGGCAAGCTTATGTCAGGGCAGGGCATAGCTTCGTCCGAATCTCGCCGGTAAACGCAAGCAGTTGTGGTCGCGGACATCCTCCACCGCAAGCCGTTGCGCTTTTCCCTGTATAGCCTTAGGTAACGGTACGACCTAAAAAAAGGGTATTGACAGGTAACGGTTTAGGCGTAGGATGTGGTCCGAAGTGGAACAAAGTGGTCAGGTGGTATAGGCCGGTGGTTGCGAATGGCAATTTGGGAGCCCGGACATTGATGCCCGAGAAAAACCCAGCAAAACGCGACTCCGAACCGCAGATGCAAGAAGTTCTGACCGCTTTCGCCTCCCTGGCTGCAGTAGCAGCCATAAAGACTTTAGGCCCCAAGAGGGGCAAACCGTATGTTTCGCGGAAATCACCCAACGCGCGTAGACGAAAAGGGACGGCTCAAGGTCCCAGCGGAATTCAAGCGCGTGATCGACGAAAAATACGGCAATCAGTTTTACATCACCAGCCTCGATGGCAAGAGTGCCTTGGTTTATCCCTTCGAGGAGTGGCAGCAGATCGAGGAAAAGCTGAGCCGATTGTCCACCTTCAATCCCACCAAGAAGAAGTTCCTGAACCGCACGAACTACTACGGGCAGGTGGTGGAGATGGACGGACAGGGCCGGCTGCTGGTGCCGTCGATTTTGCGCGACGCCGCCGCGATTAAGGGCGACGTAGCGGTTTTGGGGAACCTTACGTTTTTAGAAGTGCGGAACCTGGCTGGGTTCCAGAAGGAAATCGAAGAGAACCCGTTCAGTGGTGAGGATGAAAACACTCTCAACGAGCTGGGGATCTGAGACAAGGGTTGAAGCGGCGGCCCGACGAGGTCGGGCGTGAATGCCGGACGCGGATTTGGAAGCACAAGGCCCCGAGGGGCCGCATGGGCCGCATGGCCATGTAACGGTTCTTTTAAAAGAAGCGATCGAATTTTCAGCCGTACGGCGCGGTGGAACCTATATCGACGCGACCGTGGGCGCGGGCGGACACAGTTCAGAACTAGCAAGACGCCTCGGCGCACAGGGTCGTTTGATTGGCTTCGATAAGGATCCGGACGCGCTGGCGATTGCCCGCGAACGTCTGTCGTTGGTCGTTGGTCCTCGGTCGTTGGCCGAAGACGGCGGCCCGCAGATCGAGCTGAGACGGGGCAGCTTTCGGCAGATCGACGAAATGCCGGAAAGGTCAGCCGATGGAATCCTGGCGGACCTCGGTCTCAGTTCACTGCAATTGTCGGACGCACAGCGGGGATTCAGTTTTCAGGCGGAGGGTCCACTCGACATGAGGATGGACCCGCGCGAAGAGCGCACCGCCGATCAAGCGGTAAATCGGATGGACGAGGTCACACTCGCGAATCTGATTTACGAATTCGGTGAGGAAAGGAGGTCGCGGAGAATCGCCAGAGCCATTGTTCGGGCGCGGCCGATAAGTTCGACCGCTCATCTAGCAAAGGTTATATCGGCCGCCGCCCGGCCAATGAAACTACCCCCAGGGCACAGGCAGATTCATCCCGCGACGCGTACTTTCCAGGGAATCCGAATTTGGGTAAATCGAGAGCTGGACGATCTGAAGGCGCTGTTGGAAGCGGCGCCACGGGTCCTGAGGTCCGGCGGGAGGCTGGTGGTGATCAGCTTCCACTCGCTGGAAGACCGGATGGTGAAAGACGCGATGCGCGACGGCGCGCACGCGGGGCTGTACCGGCTGCTGACGAAAAAGCCGGTCACCGCCGGTAACGAAGAGATTGCAGTAAACCCGCGAAGCCGCAGCGCGAAGATGCGAGCGGCAGAGCGGATTGGGTGATCTTTGAAAGTTTATTGGCGCTAGAGGTCCCTCGCTAACGCTCGGGATTTCGGCGCGCGGCTCAGACGCCGCGCAAGCGCCTCAAGTTCGGGACGGCATCGCCTCTCAAAACTAGGGCGAAAACAAGACCCTCCCCGGGTCGGCCGCCGAAAGGCGGTGAACAAAACCTTCATCCGGTGCCGTCCCGGAAAGGTTCGAGGTAAAGCGGTACGGCGCGCAAGCGCCGCGGTGACAGGGAGCACGATCGGAGGCGGTCATGTTCAAGGGAACAACGGTGGACGAACTGATGATGATGGTCGAGCAGGCCGAGCAGCATGCGCACATGCTGATCGAAGAGACGCACGAGCTCGAGCTGGCGATCATCGCGCAGCAAGCAGTGGAATCGGAAGCCCTGGCGGGGGTGGCGTAATGGCCGTTGGAAGCCTCAACTGGGCGTTTCCGGCGTCGCAGCTCTCGCGCGCGTGGTCGCGCCTGCGCCCGGTCGTCGTCGTCGTGGAAGCTCCGCCGCGCAAGGGGCCGGTGGTGCATCGCGGCACGCCGGAGATCTACTTCGCCAAGACGATCGACAATTCGCGCCTGGTACGCGTGGCCGATCCGGCGCGCTCGCGCGAGATGCGGATGTTCACCGCGGCCTGCCTGGCGCTGTTCGCCGTGATGATGGTTTATGCGTGGCAGCATTTCAGCGCGATCGAGTATGGATATCGGATTGAAGCGATGAAGGCGCAGCGCGACAGTCTTGTGGAAACCAACCGCGAGCTGCGGCTGGACGAAGCGGCGTTGCGCGATCCGGAGCGGATCGACCGCATCGCGCGCAGTCTCGGCATGCAGTCGGCGCAGGTTGGGCAGGTTTCCTCGCTGGACCAGACGGCGCCGGCCGAGCCATCCACTTCCGTGATTGCAAGCGCGGCTCCCGTAAGTGGGTTCACCGCGAGATAAGGATTCGGTCTGAACTTGAACCAGGGTCTCAGTCCGAGAGAAGGCGGCCGGTAACGGCCGCTTTTGTTTTTAGAAATTAAAACGGAGACTCGGAGACACGGAATATCTGATTCCGCCTCCGCGCCTCCGTGTCTCCGTTGTGAATCGGGATTCGATGGCGAAAGAGAACAAGTCGAACGGCTCCGAGCTTCGCCTTTACATTTTTGGCGGGCTGATGCTGTTGTGGGTGGTGGCCATTGGCGCGCGGCTGCTCGACCTGCAGGTCTTCCACTACGGCGATTTCGAGCATCGAGCGCAGCGGCAGCAGCAGCGTACATTTGAAATCTCGCCGCGCCGCGGCCTGGTTTATGACCGCAGCGGCAACGAACTGGCCATGTCGGTGAATGTGAACTCCGCATTCGCCGTCCCGAGTGAAGTTCCGGACCTGGAGAGTGCGATCGGGCTGGTGGCGCGCATCACAGGCGTCGATCGGGAAGACGTCCTGACGCATTGCAAGGCGCAACGCGCCTTCTGCTGGGTGGCGCGGAAACTCGACCCTGAGGTCGCCGAGCGCGTAAAGGCGCTCAACCTGAAGGGCATTTACTTCCAGAAAGAGCCGAAGCGGTTCTATCCCAAGCGCGAACTGGCCGCGCAGGTGCTGGGTTACGTCGGCCTGGACGACGCCGGTTTAAGCGGCATCGAGCGTGAGTTCGATGACCAGCTTCGCGGCACGCCCGGCAAGATGATGATCCAGCGCGACGCGCGCGGGCAGTACTTCAACCGCGTGGAGCACCAGCCAGATCCGGGCGAGAACATCGTGCTCACGCTGGACGAGCACATCCAGTACATCGCCGAGCGCGAGCTCGAACAGGCGATGCAGGAGACCAAGGCCGTGTCCGGGACGGTCATCGTAGAGAACCCGCACACCGGCGAGATCCTGGCTCTGGCGAATCGTCCGACCTTCAATCCCAACCAGGCGCGC
>Ga0157369_10000560_pt1 | contig 48924 bp, 57 predicted proteins | sample C25metaG_FD_113461 | JGI IMG/M metagenome (GOLD analysis project Ga0157369, IMG submission 113461) | Corn rhizosphere microbial communities from Kellogg Biological Station, Michigan, USA - C2-5 metaG | ecosystem: Host-associated > Plants > Roots > Rhizosphere > Soil | place: USA: Michigan... | reverse complement strand
CTGCGGGCCGAGCTGGCGATAGGTTTCCGGCAGATCGTCTCCCACCAGACCGAGCAGCAGCGATTCGACTTCCGCGTACTCCAGCAGCTCCATTTCCAGGCCGTCTTCGAGGTCGATCAGCGCATAGCAGATGTCGTCGGCGGCCTCCATCAGGTACACCAATGGGTGGCGCGCCCAGCGCTGGTCTTCCAGTTGTGGCAGGCCGAGCTTGTGGGCGATCTGCTCCAGCAGCGGCAGCCCACTTATGGCAATTTCACAACCATTCAGCGATTAACTAACCTATTGATCCATATGGGTATTTTAGGAATACGTCTAGAGAATCACCGTTTTTAGGGTTCAACGCTGATGACCTGGGAATCAGCTCAAAGCCTCGTAGAACCTGACCTACATCCATCGAAGCTTGTATATTGTCTGATTGAGAATCGAATGTGAGGATGAGCATGAGCAGCATGAGCTGGGATAAATTGCTGAACACAACCCGTTTAGGCGGTCGTCCTCCAAAATCAGAAGTAGGCCGTTCTCCTTTCCATTCTGACCACGATAAGGTCATCTTCTCCGGTGCTTTCAGAAGGCTTGCTAGGAAGACACAGGTTCACCCTTTAGCCACGAATGACCATGTGCATAATCGTCTCACACACAGCCTTGAAGTGGCTTGCGTAGGTCGTACCTTGGGTGTTCGTGTAGGGCAAGAATTGCTGAATGAAAGGCTCATTCCTGATAAGCATTCAGCCTCTGATATTGGTGATATTGTCCAGACTGCTTGTCTAGCTCACGACATAGGAAATCCACCATTCGGCCACACTGGTGAAGAAGCTATAAGACATTGGTTTTCTAGTGATTACGGCTCAAGATTGATAGAAAATCTATCGTTCAATGAAGCTACTGATTTGCGGAGATTTGAAGGTAATGCCCAAGGATTTAGGGTGTTAACAACCTCTGAATATCATCCTTATGAGGGTGGTATGAGATTGACTTATGCGTCCCTCGGAGCATTTATAAAATACCCGTGGTTGGCTGGTGATGCCTTAAATAAGAAACGTCCAATAGAAACAAAATACGGAATTTACGCCTCTGAAACTGAATTGTTCAATGAAGTAGCTGATGCTACGGGAATGATTGAGAGAGGTGAAAACTGGCGGTGCCGTCATCCTTTATCAAATCTCATGGAAATATCAGATGATTTTTGCTATGCCATTCTTGACCTTGAGGATGGTGTAGAAATGAGTATTTTGGAGTGGAACAAGGTTTTCGAGATTCTTTGTCTTGTTTTGGATGATTCTCAGAAAAATCAGCTTGTGAAAGATATGGTTGGAATGAAGGTAAGTAGAAGACTTTCCATGGTTAGGGGAAAGGTAATTTCTGCTTTTGTGGATGCAGGTGCAGCGGCATTTATGCGAAATCACAATGAAATAATGTCAGGCAAAGTGAACGGAATTTTAGAACTGTGTGATAGCAATGTTCGTGATTGCGTCAGTGCTGCAAAGGCTCTAGCTCGGGATGAGATTTTTCAACATCCGAGGAAGGTTGAGCTGGAAATTGGGGCTTACAGCACTATTTCTACATTGCTGAATGTGAGTTGCACAGCCGCATTGGATTACGTCAGAAAGGGCGGTGTGACAGATTCCAAGACTAAGCGAGTGGTAGACCTGTTGGGGCTTGATTTGACCATGCTGAATGGCTCTCCAGCAGTCTCAAAGGAATACGGTATTATCATGCAGGTATTGGATTACGTGAGTGGTATGACCGACAATTATGCAATCCATCTGGCCCGTCAATTCAATGGGATGGGCATTGAACGCTAGACATTGGATGTAAAGAAGCCCCTTTTCAGGGGTTTTTTTTCGTCCGAACTCACTACTAGTTTCTAGTAGCTCGCCAAGGTTTCACTCCTTCCAGCCAGAAAACCGCTCAAAAAAGGCGGTACGGTCTTTTCAAAAATAATTTATTTTCCGCAAAAATATCTAAAATCATTTCACCTAAATATTCATAATATTTGATTGATTTCAAAGGCTTTTCTGTGGGTAATCCTTTCGCAATGATTGAGTCTACGTATCAATTCTTTTAAATTAATTAGCAAATATTTGGCGTAAATATTTGACAAGAATTAAGCAAATGATAAGATTAAATTATCTAAAAGATTTAAATAAATTAATTAATTTGAAAAAGGATTTGGAAATGTCAGACGTATCAGAAATTAAGAAAAAAACATTGGTTGCAGCTATCGCAAACGCCAAAGGTGGGGTTGGAAAATCTACATTTATTATCAACCTTGCTCATTGGTATGCAACGCAAGGTAAGTCTGTGTTGTTAGTCGATGCTGATATTCAAAAAACTGCAACAGCCTTTGACTTGATTAATGCTCAGAACAAAGCTGAAAGGATTGGTAATGGTAGCGTTAAAGTCACATCAATAACTACGTCTATCCCCGAAGTCGTCAACGACAATCTTGGTCAATATGACGTGATTTTGATTGACACACCCGGTCACGAAAGCTCACAGATGAAGGCGGCATTGCTCGTTTCAAACATTGCCCTTTTCCCTTCTGCACCATCCGCGTTTGACATTAATGTAGTTCAAACGGTGATGAGCATCATTCATGAGGTTAAATCCAGCAATCGCAAACTTAAAAGTTTCTTCTTTATGAATATGGTTGATAGGCGTGCTACTTCAAGCTTGAGAAAATCACAAGGTTTCATGAAGACAATTATTTCTGATTGTTATGTGAAGTGGAATTCAGATTCAGATAAATCTGGTATTTATCAGTTGGATAGTTTTATTTCGTTGAAAGAACAATACAAAAGCATGGGCTTCACCGGAAAGACAATTTTTGAAATGAAGGGTGGAAAAGGCGACCCCACTATTGAACACAACGCTTTGATGACAGAAGTTTATCAGACACTAAAAAATGCAGTAAAGGTTAAGGAGGCTGCATGAATTTATTTGAAGATTTAAATCTTGATGATATTCAAGAATCTGAAACATTCAGCACCACAACAAAAAATGCTGATGAAATTATTGGTGATAAAACGCCAACATCAGCCACTGAAATTGCTCTGTTCAACTTGAATCAAATGTCTAGTTCTGAAGCTAACAAGAAAGAGCTAGACAATATTTACATTTCGCCAAAAAACCGTGAGCAAATTAAGTTTCTTTTGTCATTGCCTCACTATGAGTCACTGAATGAAGAACACGGTAACGGACACAGAAGAAGTGTTTTGTTTGGCAAGTTGATTAACGAGCTTTTTAAGCTTGAAGAAAAGGCTTACAAGGCCAGTAAAAAATAACCTTTAACCTCTTTGCAGGGTTTGGAAATGAACAGGGAAAATGAGTTGTTTCGTGATGCAATTATTCTGACAAGAAGGCAAAAAATGCAATTTGAACTGCTTATTCTGAAGTATCAGCAACAAGCTTCTGAGCTACCAGTTGCACGGCAATACGCTTTTCTGATTCAGATGCTTTTCAGGCTGGAATTCAAGTAGAAGCGACTGATGATATACAAAACTAAAAGCCCCGATTAAGGGGTTTTTTATTGGGTAGAATTTAATCCTGATAGGAATCAACCAAACTCTTTCTATAGTCTCTTGCTTCGTCCTCTATAGCACGTTCTACGTTGGGCCATTGCTCTGTGTAGATTTCGCTGTATCGTTCAGCCAAGGTCATTACAAGCTGTCCTAGGTTCTTATGCTTCTCTCTATTACCCTTAATACTGAACTCATCAAACAAAATATCATTGCCAATGGATTTTGAACCAGTGAATTGATAAATTAGCTTTTTAGCTAAAGTGGATGAGAGTCTTAAATCCGGAAATTCCTGTATTTCAATCATCCTTAAAAAACCTACTAAAAACTCTTGACGTTTCTTTCTCTTAAATCCACAAACTAACCCTCCTATCTGTCCTCCTTCTGCTCTAGTCATATGCTAAATCCTAATGTTATTAATATACAAATAGCACGGTTTAATTAATAGTCAAGCTTCGGGGATATATCCGTGAAGCTAATAAGGTGAATTCTTATATATATCCGTGAAGCATCAAGCCTATATTTACAACATTTCTTAAACTTTGAGGCTTAGACTGTTACCACTTGTCGGGAAGTTTTATAAATCTTATTTTTGATTAAATATAACGCGGCTGGTTTTATCAGTGTTGTAGGGTGAATGTGTTTTTTGTTATCTAAATATCAATATGTAAATTTTGTTTTTATTTGACAAGAATTATATTCATGATAATTTAATATTATGAATATAAACAATAAGGAGTAATTATGGCTAAATTAGATAATCGACATGATATGAAAATACCTGTTAGAGAAAAATTCTCAAAGATTAACAGAAATGTTTTCGATGCTATTAATGCTAATCATGAAGAGTTCAAGTTAAAGGCAAGTGATATAGTAAAGGAATCAGGTTTGATAGACACTGATTACAACAGAAGCATCGTTAAATCAATATCTGAGATATACAACAATAAACCATCAGGAATTTCTGAATCGGATGTGAGTTTAATCATTAATTCTTCATGCCTTGATGCTCATGAATATGATGATATTGAATTGATTGAAGATAGGATTAAGTTTAATTTGAGCTATACACCGTCACCCGCTGCTGAACCGACTGTTTTTCAGCAGATAGCTAAAGGTGTTGATTATGTTGCTCCTAGTCATACAAACGAGTATGAGCAGATAAAAAGACTTGGATATGATGTATCAGTGTCTTTGAATTCTACTCGCCCAAACAGATATGTTGATAAGTTATTTTTGGTTAGGGATTCAATAAATACTGGTTTTTATATTGAATATAGTAGGAATGCTACTAAAAATGAAATGATGGATATTATTAAAAAGGGTGAGTTCAAAGATAATACGGGTATAAAAAGAGTCATGAACGATTTGCTCAATCATGCAATCAAGCTGGAGGGCTACAACGTTAAACAGGAAGAAGCTAGCGTCAACAAGGTGAAGCCAGATGCTGGAAATACGATTAAAGCACCTAAATTTAAAATGTAATATTGAGCTATAAACAATTGCCGGGATGAAATCCGGCTGATTTTCTACATGCGTGTAGGCTAATTCAAATTTCTACGGGTTCGTAGTGAGGTAGCGAATATAAACAAATAGGAGGCAATAATGAACAAATACGAGATTATAAAAAAGATGGGCTTTGATGTAGAGATTAAATCTCAAAGAGAGGGTATAAGCAGGATATATCTATTGAAGGGTGGTGAAAGGACTGGTGGGTTTGTCAATTTCTATGATAATAGATTACCTACAGCGAAGTCATTAGAAAAGCTGGTAGAAGGTAATTTTCAGGGTAATTCATATTTAGACTTAGCATCAGAAAAGCTTGTTGCACTAGCCTTAGTGACAGCTAAAGCTTCTACTGAAAAGAAGAAGAATCCTCTAATGAAACCACAGTAAACTAGATATGTGTTGAATATAAGAAAGCCCTGTAGGGCTTTTTTAATATATTTTATATTAGGTATTGAATTGGCTTTTTGTTATGATAAGCTATTAGTGAGGGATATCCTTTTCTCAATTTATTTTTGATACAGCAAAGTAATAAGTTTACGGTTTTCTATTTTGGCGAATAGAGTTTATTTATTGTTTTGAGTAGTACAAATTATGCTCGCGAAAGCTTAATTTGGTTATGAGGGGTTTGTATTTTGTAAACATAGTTAACTCCTTTTTAACATTAATCACAGATATTGTTATAAAATAACATGCATTTTAATATTCCCGTATTAAGATGCTTTTTTATATCCAGTTTTTGACTTTGTTTTTTGTGATGATATATTGATTAAATACAATATTGGTTTAATCATGAGCGATAAGAACAACGGCAACAGAATTTATTTAGTATTCTCAGATGCTGAGCTTGATTTAATCTACAAGCATCAGAAAGAAATTGATGTTGAGTTTAGTGAAGACGAAAAGAATTTCTCATTTGTACCGGGTGAGGCTTATTTCAATAAACCTGAGTATGTTGAATCTTCACCCTTAACTGATGAGCAAAAGAAAATCCTATCTAAGGCGTTTGTTGGTAAATCCAAGCTGACAGGGAAGGGGTTTTTAAATTCAATAACATCTGATGAGCATTACTTTAATCAACCCGAATATCTAGCGTCTTCACCATTGTCAGAAAATCAGAAAGAAGAAATGTCTAAAACCGAAGTGGGTGAAACAGACTTTGAAAATCTAGGTAATTTCAAGTTTATAAAAAAATAGCTGGATATTTGACTTAAGTTTTTCTGTTGATACAATAATATAAATAACATCAGGAAAGTTAATGTCAAAAAAAATAACAAAAATTACAACCTTCGGTTTTGCTCTAATACTGGAACCTGCTTTAAAAAAAGAGTTTGAAGATTCATTATCCTTTAAAAGTATTGATAATGAAGATAAAGAATATCTTATTGCTGGCTATACTGAGTTATGTGGTGAGATTTGTGAGTTCATAGATAGTGGTAAATTTCGTAATGTACAGTATTTATTTGATGCTTGTATTGTTAAGCTCGAAGATGGATTTTATAAAATGTTCATTTCTTTATTGGGAAATTCTAGGAAGTCAGATAAAGAAATTACTAAAGACTTTAGCTGTGTTTTGAATGTCAATGAAGTTAAGGCGGGGATTGAATATTACCAGAAGTGGGTAGAAGAAGAAGAAGAAAGGCATGGAGCCATTATTTTAGCGGAAATTGAAGCTGAAGAATTAAAACAAAAAAATAATACTGAAGAAGATTTTGCTGATGATTTCAATTTTGAAGAAGTTCTAGATGAGTTAAGCAACGATATGCCGCCTTCTGGTCGTGCAAAGAGAAAATCCTGAAAGAGCCCGTATGGGCTTTTTTATTATCCAACTTTTACCTTCAGTAATTCACTCCACTTGGTTGTATAAGCCGGACTAAGAAACTCACGTTTCATTCCCCAGCTAGCCGCTTCTGGTTCTGCTGCAAATCTTAATGTTCCCCGGCCCTGAGTTTTGTTCACAAGGTCGATTAAACTCATTAAATTATCTGCATTTCGCCTAGCAGGCTTTGCGAAAAGGTCAGGGATATACCCGGATTTAGGCTCAAATTGGCTTAGCATGATTCCTGCCTTCGCATAGGGAAACCCTGGCCTAAAGATACGGGTTAAACCGGCCTGAGCGGCTGCTATAAGCTCTCTAGTATCATCTGTGGGTGATTCCAGACCTACTATGGTTCCGTTGCTGTACGGCCTGTCATCGAACCTGCTGGTCTGGATAAAAATCTGTAGACAACTGGTCAACATTTTTTCTTTTCTGAGCTTCACAGCAGCTCGGGCCGCATAGGTTGCGACTGCTTGTCGTAGCTCTAGAAGCTCATAGGCACGTTTCCCAAACATTCGTGTACTGGCTATGTTCTGTTTAGGTTCTGGCCCTTCTGAGAGGTCAAAACACACTTGGCCGTTTAGCTCCCTTGCCGTCCGTTCTACGTTTACGTTGAACATTTTCCTGAGCATTTTTGAATCATATTGAGCGAGCTGGTTAGCTTTGGTGATTCCTAACAGCTCCAATCGTTTATTCGTTCTTGAACCAATCCCCCAAATTTCACCAACGTCAGCAAATTTAAGAAGCTTTTCTTGGCGTTCTGCATCGAGCAAAACCACAACGCTACCTGTCTTGGCTTTCCATTTTTTGGAGGCCCAATTATTCAATTTGGCTAAAGTCTTGGTTCGACCTACGCCAACCCCAACGGGCATACCTACCTGACGATAAATCTGATGCTTCAATTCTTTGCAAAGCTTTTCTAAATCTTCATTGATTCCGGTTAGGTCAATAAAACTTTCGTCAATCGAATAAACTTCATACGCCGGAACAAACTCAGAAATGACTTTTGTGATTCGATTTGATATGTCTTGATAAAGTGCATAATTGGAAGAACAGGCTATGATTTTTCCACTTTTTACTTGGTCTTTGATTTCAAAATATGGGGTTCCCATTTTCACACCCATAGCCTTGACTTCATCTGAGCGAGCAACAACCGCTCCGTCATTATTTGAAAGAACTACTACAGGTTTTCCAACCAATTTAGGATTGAATATACGCTCACAACTGACATAGCAGGTGTGACAATCCACCAAGCCAAATACTTTAATCATGGAGTTTATGCAAATTCCATAAAACTACTCCCCAAATTTCAGCATCACCATATTCATCAATATAAATATTTTCAAAGGCTGGATTAGCTGGTTTTAGAACGGGAATACCTTTTTCTGTGGAATAGATTTTAACTGTGAAATCAGCATTAACCCTTGCTACAACAACGCTTCCAATTTTTGGTTCTTTTGCTCTGTCTACCACAAGAAAATCACCGTCAAAAACGCCCATTTCTGTCATCGAATGACCCCATGCTTCAAGCATGAACAGTGACGGTTTTCCTATGCCGCACAGCTCATCTAGGCTCAGTGAGGGTTCTTGAAATTCTTCAGCGGGACTCGGGAAGCCACACGCAACAGGCCCGTAGAGCTTGAGTAGAAGCGGTTTAAGACTAGGTTCTATTGGGATTGGTCGCTTGAGCATGATGCACTACCTATAGCTGTATGTGCATACAGTAGATGGTGCCGTTGGTGAGTGCAAGACGTGGTGACGGGCGGGCGATGAAAGACTTACTCCAGAGTTCTCAAAAGCTCAATTACTTCTTCATCTGTTAAAGGTATTCCCTTTGCGTTTGGATCTTTGACTTCGTACTTCACATGAATGCTATTAAAAGGTTTTTTGGAGTTCTTTAAATTTCTTGCTATGAGTTGTTGTATAGTTTCTGATTTTTTCATGATGTTTAATAGATGTTGGTTATATTCAATTTAGCATTGGGGGAATTATTGTCAATAAAAAAGCCCTTTCGGGCTCTATTAATCTTTTCCTTGGTTGTAATGTAGTAATACTAAATATTCGACTTCTGGATAAATTTCGTTCAATGGAATGTCTTTAAGTATTTTATTTATGTGGTTATTCAGTGCGGAAATTAAAAGAAGTTCTTTTGAAATATCAGCGTCTTTGTTAGAAGCTATCACTGACAAATCTCCAATGAGATAGTTAATGTTTTGAATCAAAGCGAACTTTTGATTGTTGATGATTTCTGGAATGTAATTTTCCATTATGTGATGAAGATTTGAAATGTCGTCGAGAACCAATGAATTTGCATCAATAGCGTCAGTGGCTTCGTAAATAGTATTTATTAAATTAAAGAGAGTGAAAGAGTTAGATATATACGAGTTCATTTGTAATCCTGTTGTTATTAATATATATCTTATAATATAAATAATTTATGTCAAATAAAAACACGAAAATAATTAAATATTTATACGGCTGCTTTTCTCACTAGTTGAAATTATGGCTTAAATAAGCCATTACTAGATTCTAGTAGTAAGAATAATAAATATATAATCGGTACGCTCTTGAATAATGTTTAATCAATGATAGGCTGTTATTAATAACAGCTAGGAATAATATGAAACAAAGAATAGTATTTGATGCGATATATGACAGACTTGAAGAGTTAGAATATGCAGAAGTTACAGAGTTTGGTCACTACCCTGAATCGTTTGTGAAAATGACAGATAGATTTTTTGCAACTGGATTAGAATCTGTGAGTGTGAATGAAAAATCTAGAATACTCGTTTTTATTATTCTTCATTTTCTCAGAAGAACTGAATATAAAGAGATTTTGTTTGATTCTTTAGGTGATGATATTGAGTACCGTGCTGCATATGATTTTGTAAATTCCACAAAAGATGGAGTGAAATCAATTCTGAGAAAATCACCAATTTCGCTTTTGTTAACTAATAAAGATACTAACTTTTGTGGTGAGTACTGTTCAACTTTAGAAGTCTATCAAGATAACAAGATATATAGAATGTGGGACTTTTCAGGAACTGACGAATTTTTCTTTGATTGTCAAGGCTACCCAATTGCTACAAAAATAAATATTGGTGAAAAGGAATTGGTTGATGTAAATGAACAAAATATAATTTTTTACGAAATGATGCATGAAGCTATTCGTGTTGATGTAGACGTGGAATTTTACGAACAATCAGTGAGCTTATATAATCAAATATCCACGGCAACTTACGAAAATTGGGTAAATAAACCTGAAGTAAATAGACTCCTGAAAACGTTCGAAATACTTGAAACGACTGAATCTACTGCGGTTCAAAATTATATGATTGGAAAGAAAGAATATTCAGGGAATATTTTAGATATTTGGACAATACTTGAATATCCTATCGTTGATATTTATGAAGACAGTTTGACTTTTATAGATGAGCTACTTAAGCCATGCATAGGCTCTGATAAAAAGGGCCGTGAATTTGTAGATGAAAGATTACTCGAAAAGGTATTTAGATTAAAATATAAGCGTTCTTGTATCGGATTAGAGTTTGAAATTTTCAGACCTGTAAGGGATACGTTTTTAGCTTTATTTGAAGACATAAAACTGACAACAGTATTTGAGGGGATTACGGACGAAACACGGCTAATAAGGGAAAGGCTAAGGTCTTTGACTGAAAATGATAAGTGTAGATATGACAATCTTCTGGAATATTATTTGACATAAAGTCAAGTTTTTATCTTGTTAATATTTGACAATAATTATTCAATTGTTATTATTAAATAAAAGGCAAGGATAAATATGCAATTAAAAAACATAATAATGAGTATGTTAGATGCAAACGATTCTGATGGGATTCAAATCAGAAGAAACCTCATGGCCGGTAAGTATGAAAGCAGTCTAGTAAAGCTCTTACCAGAAGATGCCGCAAGGTTGAAGCTTAAAGCCGAAACAGACCTTTACCTACTGGATTTCAAGGATGAAGAATCTGATGAATCCGGCGGTGGTCGTTCAAAAACAATGAAAATGAAATAGGAGGAAAAACAATGAACAATACTGAGTTAAATCTAAAGCAAGAAACGCTGATAATTAAATTGCTATCTGCCATGGTAGATAGGTTCAAAAAGGATGGCTCAAGCGTTGAGGTATGGAAAGACAATGACAAGCTTCTGAGTGCTGTGGGAGTGAGTTTGAACGGCTCTAATAAGGTCGTTCAGGAAAGGGTAGTGTATGCAGCTCTACAAGCTGAGAGGGTGCTTAAAGACACGAATAAAGCTCTGAATGTCCTCTTATCAACTATCCCTTCCAACGGTATAGAAGATTTTGCTTTGAATGCTGTGCATAAAGCTTGCAGTGATTCTAGAAGATTTAAACATGCGGAGAAAAAGAGCAAAATTTCATATGGTGTTGTATGAATAATAAAATGCCAAATTTTATGATGCTATTTGTTGACTATTTTTTAGACTGTGATGTGAGTATTGAAAGTATAATATACAACTATGAAGACGTAAAAAGGTTTAAAGAATATGAGGTTTATTATTCAAGTATAAACAATACTGCTTTTTTTACATGTTCAGATAAGGTTGAAATTATTTGGAGTGATGGAGAAATTAGCGGTTGGTATTATCATTTTGAAAAAGATTTTATTTTTAATAATATAAAATACGCCGAGGGTTCTGCTGTTGGGTTATTGATACAAGACAATTTATTTGCGGAAAGAGTAAAGGTTAAAGATTTATATGAGAAATGTATTATAAGCACTGCAATTAGCAACTATTTTAATGGTTTAAAACAAGGTGGAAAGCTTTATGTAAAGGACATTGCAAGAAATGAACTTTGTTTTGAGATTTTATCTCTGTTGATTTTTGATGAATATTCAATGTTCGTTTATCAGTCTGATACTGGGGAAGGGTATTTATCCAACGGTTCAGTTTATTTGAGTCTAGATGATTTAAATCATCCTGATTTCAAGTGTTCTGAAGCTCAGAAATACTTTAAGACTGATTTTGATTATAAGTGGTTAAATCCCCTGAAATGTAAAGAAGAAGATGATTCAGAGTAATCAAAGGAATTAGAGTCATTAAAAAACGCCCGAAGGCGTTATGGTTGAAACGTATTTTTCTTTTTTGTAGGTTCAAAGTTTTCTTTTATTTTGGGCATTAATACCGCTAAGTCATCACGATATTGATATTTCATCGCTGTGGCTAAATCTTCGTTACCGATAGTGCTGTGATTCTTCTTAAACCACTCAGTAACGTCTGAGTCTTTCATTCCTTGAAACCTGTCAGTAGCTGGTGAAAGGGTAGGGTGGTAAACATCTTTCCCGATTTTGTACAGCATGATTCCTTGTTCATCCTTAGCGGCTAGAAGGTCTGTGCTTCTATCAAGATGCTTTGCTTTACCCGCTACTAGCGTGACCTTGAGGCTTTGAACAAAGTCCTCTGTGTTGTCTATGAGCAGGCTGCTACCGGCGATTTTCTTGAACAGGCTTGGCTGATTCAGTAAGAGGATGGGAGCGATTTGTTCAGCATATGGCTTCATCTGCTCGTTGAAGCTCTGATTGCTGAATAGGTTGTCAGTGATGCCCTTGAGATACGTTTGAAGCTCTGGTGTGTTCGTTTCCGTGGCATGAGCCAAGCCAACCTTTAACTCTGTTAACTGTGTCCTGGGACTGCTTAGAATCGAGTCAAACCGACCGTTAAGGAACGCTGCAAATTCGTCTTTGTTGGTTACGAGTAACATTGAATTGCTTTCTTTATCTAAAATTACCGCTTCAATATCTTTTAATAATCCTGTTTTACTCATGTCAATTCCCTCTGTTGGTTATATTAAATTTTATATCATTTTAAATCTAATCAGTCAAATCACTGATTATTCTTTCTTCTTTGATTTTAAATCCTTGGCACTGTTATTAGCTTGTTTTGTGTGACTTTCAGCTTCTTCAGCACTTAATGAATCGTTGATTTCATCTTCAACAACATAATTTTGAATTGCAGTCGTAAGCATTTCGGATGAACCAAACGTCAGTGAAACAATCAAGGTGCTTAAAGCACATTGAAATATCAAGTTCGCTATCATTATAAAGATAAGAGTTAATGAGATTGTCCCAGTTAGAATTGAATTTCCTGAAAAATCAAAGAATGAGTTAATGTCATAAATAGTCATTCTGTAGGCAAATTCTGCCAATGGAATACTAAGAACATAAAATACAGGTTTTATTAAGCTGATAAATAAATCTCTTATCCAGACTAAAACGTCTAAATGACCATCAAAATCTTGGTCTAAAACCGAGACTGCTAATTTTGCTGGAAGAATAAAAGAGTTAGCAATAGTCCTCGCTCCTATCCTAAGCACAGTCGTTACTAAACAAAGGAAAATACTGAAAGGGATTACATAACCTTTGAATATACCTAATACAATTGCACTTCTGCCTAGATTGTCAACAAGGCTTTCTACCGCTTTGTTATTGATTAGACTGAGTGTGAGTAATGCATAAGCTTCGTTTTGTTGCATGGTGATTTCTGATGTTGTCCAAGCGTTGCCTACTTCATTAGCTGCCGCAACTCCTAAATATGGTAGGATAATTTTCACGCCGAACATCATATTTGGTATCGAGAAAAATGAAGTAGAAGCTGAAGCTTCAGCAGCTTTATTTCTTGTACCTTTGTTTAATCCTTTTGTGAAACTCAGAGTAGTGGCGGCAACACCACATTGAAGGATTGCATTGGCATAAATTGCATCTTCTTTGAGTTCGCTTTGGCAATTGTATTTGTCAGTATTTTCATAAGCTCTTGCTGAGCAATATTTATATCTTTCTTCTCCGCACAATCCATCTTTACCAACAAGCATATCAGTCACTAATTTAGAAACAGAGACCTCAGAGAATGTACCTCCATCTATTCCTTCTAATTTCTCGAAAGCTTGATTCTTTTTTTGAAAACCAATAGTGGTATTTGAGACGTTTGAAAACGGGATTGAAAAAGCTGTCCCTTTATATCCGTTAGAAAAGTCTTTTTTCTCAATGTCAGTTGAGTAGGATATTGACAGTGAATTATAGAATATACCTGAGTTAGTGGTGACTTCAGGCATTGCTCCTTTAAAAAATAAAAGCGGTAATTCCCAAATTGAAAGGCTTCTGTTTTCTTCTTGGTCTTTCACATACTGATAGAATTCTGTAGCTACTCCCCCAGCATATAAACTCTTGTCGTATGCAGCTCTAACACACGCTTCAGCCGTTCCAGTGTCAACAACGCTAGCATCACATAGGTTAGCTTTTCTTTCGCCGCCGATGTCATTTAAGGCGTAATTCACAGCTTCTGATAAACAAGCACCTTCACGTATAATATATTTTTGCTTCACGATTTCTGACACATTATCCATGTTGAACGCTCTAGTTTCTGCACAGGACATTGAATTGAAATTTACGTCATTTGTGGTTAGAACCATTGTCTGAGAGTTATATAATTTTCTGGCTACAAATTCAGCGTCTTTGAACATAGCGGTGATTATCGGTTTGAGTTTATTTACTTGGTACTCTTTGCCAAATCCTAAATTGTGTTTATCGCTTAATTCATAAGCGGTGCTATTCAACTGCATTTCAAAGTCGAGTTCATTTGTTCCATAAATTATATTTGCTAGTAATTTATCATTTTGTTCATCAAAGTTTATGACCGTTTCACGTTTCTCATTCAGAGATATAGAGCTTGTATAAAACGCTAAAAGGTTAGTCATATCTGCTGAAAGATAAGTGTTGGGTGGCATATTAACGCTGATGTTTTTAACCAGAGGGTCTTTATCCGATATGAAATTTATAGACACGTTGGCTGTGTGTATGCCAAAAAAACCAAACATTTGAATTATTGCAAAAAATACACTGCCTATATATGGTAAAGGGTATATAAGAAAAAGAACGACAGATTTATAGATGAATTTAGTCCAATCAAATTTACCGTGTGCTGAAGTTTTCTTTATATTTATTAATGATGCATAGCTAATAATGGTTACAAAAATAAAGACAATTAAACTTTCCCATAGGGTGTAGAGCTGTAAAAGTATTGGAGTAAATTCACTGTTAAAGGGCTTTAAATCCTCTGGACATGTTACGTCTCCAGAAATAACTAATCCTATTATGAATTCAGCTCTAGGCGTTGAGTTCGTTACACAATAGTATTTGAAAGTGGCGTTATTAGCCGCTAAGGCTGGTTCTGTATATTTGAGTTCTTCCGCTTTTTTCGCATTATTATAGTCGTCGTTTATGTTTCCACAACCGGCAAGTAAAAGAATTGAAAAGAGTAATGCAATAAACTTCATATTATTATTGTTAGTTGTATAATTATACAATAGCATTGTATAAATTCATGTCAAATATTAACGCATTAAAAAGCAGCACTGTGGCTGCTTGTTAACTTATGATGTTTGAGAATCAGCTTTTGATTCCTTTGGTTTTTTACTGATTAATTTCTTTGCACCTTTAGCTACATTGATTCTGAACATCAAGAATAGAAGCACAACCGGGCAAACGATAGCAATAATGTAATCAATGTAATTCAATACTGTGTAAAGCTTTTCAAGATTCTCTGTAGGTACATGCATTGCTCTGAGTGTGGCTATTATCATCGCTAGATTTAATCTGATAATCATCATGGTTAAAGAGTAGGGTAGGACGAAAAGCCACATGATTAAGGCTAAACTGTTCGCCATCAAATCCCAAATATCACCCTTCATTGCTTCATCTAAGAAAGCCTTAGTGGATAAAAGCATCATTTTATTAATCACTTGTCCATTTGTTGCGTTTATTATGTAAAAGCCTATTTCTAACAAAAGGGGTGCGACAAAAATAGTAGCGAAAACGCCCAATAATGCTGTGATGATGTATTTCCAATTATTGGAATCATTCTTTCTGGAGAATCTTGAGAGAATTAAACTGCTAAAGATAAAGGCAATAATGAAGTTCATGAAAAATAAAGATTCGATTATGTTGAATGCAATGGATGGTATATTTGGAATTAGAATGGCAATAGCAATTCCCGACATAATCATAAAATTTGCAATAGGGTCAATTGGTGCAAGGGCTGCAATTAATCCATTTACTAAGCCTTTAAGGCTACTCATTGCTTTAACAGTTTTGACCATTTTTATAGTGCTAGTCTGATTATTTTTTGCATTTGCTTTAGATGATTTTACGTCATTAGACGTGTCCATAAATGACAGAACATATTTCGTAGACTTTAGCATCACACCATAATTGATAAGCATTGAACCAATTTTTTGATTCACAATTTCATTGTCTAACTCAATGTAGCAATTGTCTGTGCAATCGGCTGGTGGTGATATGATTTTCCTCACTTCTTTACTAATTGTTTTGATTGCCTCAATTAGTGTTCCTGAATTATCATTATCACTAGCCATATTTGATTTATTAGTAAGATATTCTTTAGAGCTTTCAGCTAAGTCAACATCCATCATGGATGAAGGTTTAGCGTTGTAAATTGATACAACAGATGCATAGGCATCATTTAGATTTAAAATATCCTCAGAGTTTTTTCTACTATGTAATGCTGCATCATCTATAAATGAATCACGCCCAATAGCATTGAATTTCATGTTGTTGTTGAGCAAAACAGCTAAAACGTTATCAGTCTGTTTAACGTATTTTATTCTTGCATAGTTTGAGAAATAAAATTTTGTACCATAGTGAAGTGCATCAACTAGAAGGTTGTTAGTGTCAGTGTTTTGTAGAGTTGAGAAAAATGATTTACTGGTTGTAAATCTCAAGCTATTGTTTTTTTCATAAACCGCAGTAATAATTTTTTGTGCTGCTTCTTTATTTCCTGCTAAGTTCATCAACTTGATTGAATCGCCTGATTTAACCAAGCAATAATTATTTTCGTAAATTCCTGATGAAATAGCTTTTTGAGCTTTTATTCTTCTTTCAGGTTCAGACTCACAAGCTACAGCTTCAGTAAATTCAACCGCTTTTACTTGAGCAAGAAAATCTTCAGTGATGTTTTTCTTCACTACATTGAGGACGGAATTGTTATGAAAATAAAACATGGCTATTTTTAAGTGTTCTTCAGTTACTTTGTTTTTTCTAAGCTCTGCTTCATATTCAGAGGCTTTTTCAGCTATTAAAGCTTGGTCATCGACTGGAGTTATCACCACTGGATAAATGGCATCTACTGTGTTTTGTGGTAGCTTCTCGATGAAATTTAACTCTATGCTTCCACCTTGGAAAAGATAAAGTGATTGGCCTTGGTAGCCATGGCTCGATTGAGGCATATAAAAAGATATGAGATTGTCAGTGACATGAACAAAATCTTCTGCTCTTGCATAAATGTCTGTAGGGTCGTTATTTCTGAAATAGTATTTTGAGCTTTCTAAATATTGCAACGCTATGTTATGAAGAGTCTTCGTGTAGAGTTCAGCAATTACATTCTCACTTTTACCTTGATAATCATCTTTCGTTATATTGAACTGACCGACCTGTTCGTCTGCCAAATTAGTTGATAGCCCTGTTTGACTTATTTCTAATCTCCAAAAAGCAGTTTTATAAATCAACAATTGGAAAGTATTTGTTCCGCCGTCGAAAACTGGCAATGTTACTGCAACGCCAGTAATTGACATGAGCAACCAAAATAATGCTGATATAGTTAATTTTTTTGCTAAGCTTTCTTTAATAACATCTATAAGGGAAAGTATAAAGTATAAAAGCATTAACAGACTGAGAATGTAAGTTGACACAACAAATATTTTAGAAATTATGCTGTGCTTTTCTTTAATGACGCGAAGTGCTTCGGGAGAATATGCATTTCCAAGGCTATCTTTTTCGTCAATTACGTTATAAACCTTAGCCATCCTGTCAGCTAATTCAGGACTCAATTTAAAGAGCTTATGAACGTAATAGTTAAATGCTGAAATTTGTGAGTTATAGCCGATTATTTGACCGTCTTCATGCCCTTGATTTTTGTAGCGTTCAACAAATGCTGGCTCAAAAGGTTTTTGTTCAGCAAATGAAAATGTTGAGAATAAGAGCAAGATAGCCATTAAGAATTTTTTCATTGTTATTATTATTTGTGTATTATTTAAATATTATCATTAAAGAAATTTTAGTCAAATATAGACGCTAATTTAAATCTTTTAATATTTGTATTTGTCCCGTGGTTAACTAATACGGATTTTTGACATAAGGGTGATATTCATCAGATAGTCACTGATGGATAGGGAAGGGTAGGAAGCTCTGTGGTGTCGTCACAGCGATTCCCAGGGTTGGACGCTAACGAGCGTATAGACCTGTAGGTAAGTCCGTTCCTGTGAGTGCCTGACGTGATTTACAGGCTTAAAAAAGCCCCCGATTAAGGAGGCTCTTTAGAACTGCTGATTTACTTCTTGGTAGCGGTGAAGCCTTTAAACATAGGTGAGGATTGTTCCTCGATGGCTTTCACAATGGCTGAGCGGCCAGCAGGGATGTTTGTCTTACCATCGTTCAAGGTAATCACGCCCGGTTCAAGCACTTCTTTACCGTCCTCAAGGACGATTTTGAAGCCCAACAGGTCAAATGCTTCCTTGTCGATACTCAGAGTTACACGACCACGACGAAGGGGCAATTCTGCCGATTTGTCACCTTTGGTGATGGTATACACCGCCATTTCAGCCTTTTCTTTCGGCTCGCCGCTATCGTCTTTTGGCTTGTTCGGGCCACGTTTTCCCTTGGAGCCAGAATTAGCGATAGCTACATGGGTGTTGGTCAGAACGGTGTAAGCAAGCTCATAGCTCACAGCATCAAATTCGGGTTTGAATGCATTCAGAACGTCAGCAAAGGTAAATTTGCTGCGAAGGTCGGTAATGTCTTTGCTGTGCTTCTTCTGGTTGTCCTTAATGTCCTTCAGTTTGGAGCTGAGCTGAAAAACAAGGTCATCATCAGAGTTAGCCAAGGCTTCGGCCATCTGAGAGCGAACGTCTGCAATGGCTGGGGAAACGGTCAGAGAGGTCAGTGTAGAAAGGACTTTATCCGAAAGCTTACGAGCTTCTTCATTGTGAAGATTTGCGGCGGTTGCTTTGGTGTACTCAGATTTGAAATCTTTTTCTGTTTCGGTGGTCATCTGTGAATCTCCGATTTTTTGAATTCCGGTGAAATCACCGTTGAGCTGAATCGTAGGTGAAATTTCAAAAGAAATCAAATAAAACAATTCGTAAAATATTCTCTAAAAAAACCTTTGGTTTAGCTTTAGTGAGTCAATTTCTCTGATGAACTGAATCATAGTTCTTCTCTTATATATGCACGCCCGCACGCGATAACATAATTTTTCTAAAAGTCAAATAGGCGTTTATAGGTGTTGTAAAGCGAAGGTCAAAAGCTTTTCTGATAATTAAAAGCAATAGCTTAATATTTTAATATGCGTTTTTATTTGACAGAAAGTTATTATTTGATAATGTAATAAGTATATATAACAAAAAAGGAAAATATGGCTAATCAGAATATTACTCGTGAAGCTCTTGCAATAAGAGATAAAGTGCTTGATTTAAATTTCAGTAATCCTAAGCGAACAACTGTAGAAGTAATGCAGATTGCGGAAAATGAAGATACTCTTCTGAATATCCATAATAACAACAAAATCTTAGAGATTTTAAAGGATAAGGATTTCATAAAGGGAATCAATAAGAATAAAGAGAATTACAAGTTCGTGCTTGATTACAAAGACAAAATTGCAATTGTTGATATGTCCAATAGATTGATTGCCACAATTAATACAGCAAGTAGAGACGTTAGTTTTACTTCTCATGCTCTAGCTTATAAAACACACAAGCAATTAGTCAGGGATTTGTATCTAGGTTTATGCGACAAACCTGACGCTAACGATTTGAATTTCAATGCTCAAGGTTTGAAAAGTTTTGATTACAGTCCACACATGCTGTCATTGAGTGGTATGAAAAAAGACTTAATGGACGATATTAAAGAACAAATTCTTTCAGGGAAGCACGCAAAGTACAAAGACATAGATATTGATGAGATGGAGTCAAGAATTAGAAAATCACTAAAAGTTGAAGATGGTTCAATTGCTTCTATTTCAACAAGCCCTACGCTAGATGAAGATAATTTTGAGAAAGAATTAACTACTAAAGAATTTTTTAGTAAGAGTTTTCAAGATAGACAAAAAATGAGTGATGAACATCAACTTGAAGTTAAGAAGCTTAAAGAATTGCGTAGACCTGCTTTACAGAAAATAGCTGATGAAGAAAATCTTTGGTTGAAAGACTCTACATTTGGCTACAGATTTCATAGTAAGGATACTAACAAGGTTGTTCTTAAATGTGATTTTGACCCTGTAACAAAGCATTCAAATGTGAGTACCAATTCATTCAATATTGAAGCTACTAATTTACAAGCTAAAGTTTGCATGGCTAGCTGTAAGCCTGACCAAAAAATGTATTTCAAATTTACAAATATGAAAGAGCATATGATTATTGAGTATGTGAATAACTCGCTTGAGTCATTTACTAATGCTGGGTTTGACGTTGAAAGATTGGTTTATCCTAATGACCCCGATTTTGTAAGAAAAATTGTTGATGAATTTATTAGCAAGCAATCATCTGTAAAAGTATCGAATAACGCTGAAAATGAAGCTGATTATGTGAAGCTGGATAAACCAACTGAGTCTGTACCAACAAACGAATCTAAACCCTCTGAACCAGCTCCAGACGTTAAAGAGCCTGCACCGTCTGTACCAGTAACAGAAGCAAAATTACCCGTCACTGATGGACCTGGGCCAGCAAAGGAAAAACCTACAGTAGCCAAAGCAGAAAAGCCAAAGGTTGATTCACCTTCTGAAACTCCCGCTAAGGCTCCAAGAAAGCCTAGAGTTAAACCGCCTGCTGAGATAGACGGTATGGACATTTCAGCCGCTCAAAATGGCTTAGAAGAAGCCAAAAAGACGGTTGTTCGTCAATCTGTCCTATCTGATGCTCAGAAACTGAAAGCCAATGAAGCTGTTAAGAGTAAAATCTGATGGCTAGAATCGTAGTGTTGAAAGAAGAAGAAAAGTGCGAACTCTTGGCTTCAGTTAAAAAAGATGATGAACATCGTGATAGATTTTTTGACTATGAGACTTTTATAGAATTGCTGAAATTCTATCGTCCGTTTGAAGTGGTCAGTAATAAGACTGAAGACGTATTCAAATGGGTAACGAAAGTTCCTGATAACTTGATTAAAGCGATTTATCAAGAAGTAATCAAAGAAGGGTATGCAGAAAAATTTAAGAAATTATATGGCGATGAAGTTTATCGAGTAGTGAATTTTGCTTATACAGAATTCGATAAAGTGATAGCAAGAAATTATAGAGAGTATACAGACTTTGAAAAGCTTCCTAATTTGGCAGTAGTTTTGTGGGAAGAAATTTATACCGTGTATGCTATTGAGTTGAAACAATTGGTTGATGACCTATGTGAAGAACTTGAAGATAAAATAATATCTCAAGCAGAAGATGATATTTCAGACATGGTTTTTGAAGATGCATAAATATATTGAAAATATTTAATATGTGACTATTTACATAGTCAAATTTGATGATACGATATATTTATGAGTAAGATTTCATATTCCTTAACTCATATGTTTGTGATAGTAATTTTGTTGTTCATATTGTTGTTATTGCTTAATCACCCTTTGCGAAGGGTGTTTTTGCATATGAGGTTTAATAATTAATGGAGTGTCAAAATGGATAAAGAAAAATCAGAACAACAAGAAGAAAAGGTAGACAAGTCAGCTAATGAAGTTTTGACAAGGCTTACGCTAGAAGAAATTGAATCAATAATACAATTCAATCCTACTAACATAGATTACGATTACATCACCTTTCAGAATTTCTAAAAATTATTTTTAGTGTATGAGTGACCATTGTTTTTTAGGTATATCTCATTTAGAAGTGCTTCAGCCCTGATGCTACATCTTATAAATCCTGTTCTTTGCTTTAAATACTCGATAATGTGAAAAATCCATTTTATTGAATCATCGTATTTTGCTGCATGATGGATTATCTCGGTAGAGGTTACTTTTTGTTTTTCTAACATTAGTATAAGTATTTTCAGTTTAGATAAGTTATCCAGTCTGCAAGTCTTGATGATGTTATTTAAATCCACTGTCTTTGCTTTGATAGCGTCCTCAAGTTCTCCTAATATCATAGAATAAAATTCCCCGTGAAGTTTACTTAGAATCTTAATTTTGGTTATTTCATTCATTTTCTTTATTTCCGTGTTCGTCTCTGACTTATCATCGAATTCTTCATCAGGAAGATAAACAAATGCATCAAATATTGTCCTTTTGATGGTTTCATCAACTATGAATTTTTTTAGGGTACGGAAAAACGGATTGTCATCGTTGTTCATTTTTATCTCCATAAATATTGTTTTAATTCTTCTCTGTCAATTGCTTCTGATATGAATTGTGTGAAAATCTTGATTATGAAGCTGATAGTGTTGGTATCTAAATTAACACTGATATAAATTTCATCGTCGCAATCAACCTTATGTTCTTGTCCAGCTATATAAATTTTGAAGTGCTGATAGAGATTTAATTGTGTCGAAGCTTTGTATTTTGATGATTCCAATCTCAATAAGTATTTCAGAGTTTCAATATCTGGATTCAAAATTAGGCGGGCGGTTTTATCAGTCGCTGACATTATCTCAATATCGTTCATCTTCACAACCTTCATCATAGTGAGGTTTCTTTCTAGATTCGTGGTAATCGCTCAATTCCTTTTTAGATTTTTCAAGCATTAGCTGAATGGTTTGTTTCTCCAAATATTTATAGACTTGGATGTTGTACCGCTGAGTTTGGATTTCTAAGATTCTTTTGTCGGCTTCAGCAATGAGCTGTAATAGCTTTTTCTCTGTGTCCAAGTCTTTGGCAATACTTTCACTGAGCATCTTATAGAACATCTTCCCTGATTTCATATGCCACTCCCTAGCTTTGCCATGCCATGTTTTGGCTTGATAATCCATGTATCAGCAATAGATTTAACGGGATTGTTTGGGTCTTGATTACGGTATTCGTAGGTCGATTTTAACAACTGCTTTAAGTAGTTATCATCGGACATGATTTTTGTGTAGTTGGGGCTTTTAGGTCTGAGATACATTTTCAAATCTTCATTGGGTATAAACCTAATGAAAGGTGGAAGTTCAGGACATTTAGCCGCAAGAGCTAAAGCTTGTTCTGGATAAATCAAAAGCTCTCTGATAGCTGAATTATTTTGAACAGCTTGCTCACGCAAATTAAACCAATCTTTTTGACTGATTTTGTTTTTAAGAATGGCTTGTTCTATTTCTTCAAGCTGATTTTTTATTAGCATAGGTGCTAATGCATCTATATAGCTGAGAATGTTTAGCTCGATGTTATTAAAGTTCTCCATATAATTTCTCGTTGTTATATTATTAAAATATCACAAGCAATATTTTAGTCAAATATAAACGCTAAATATTTGACTAAGTTTAGTTTATTGATAAGATGAAATAAACAATATTATAATAATATGGAGGTTGGTCATGGCTACTAAAGCATCAAGAAAAAATTTAGGATTGTTGTTAAGCGGTAGGTTTAACTATTACGATTTTGAAAATGACTATGTGACTGAGGTTGAACAATCTTTATCTACTAAATATCGTTCAGATAATGATTGGTCTGTTATTGAAGAATTAACTGAGTTAATGAGGGAGAATGACTTAACTGAGTTATACACATTCAAAGAATTGATGCAGAAAATCAAAACAATTCCTGATATTCCGGTAAGGCAATCTTACGCACAAGAATTCATGAAGATGTACCGTGAATAAACGAAAGAAAAGCCTCTGATAAGGGGCTTCTTTTTGGCTTGCGTAAGGGCTTTATCAGTCCTTGGGCTTGATGGCTGGTCGCACTGGGTGTGTCTGTGCCGGGTGTAGAGTAGGAAGGGCTGTAGGAGCTGGTAGCGGCTTCGCCACTGGTGTTTGTGACTTGGCTTCAAGCTGAGCAATGTAGGTGTTAACAACCTGGTTGTTCCCGTGACGTAATGAAGCAAGAACCTTCAGCTCGGCCAGCTCCTGCATGGCTCTAGCTTCGTTGTAGTTGATAAGTTCTGTAGGTTTGAGTCCCTTGCTCACTGCATAGAGAAAATTGAGCCTGATAGCGGTAGGGTCTATTTCAATTTGGTACTCTTGAAAGGTGTGTACCCATAGACGTTCTTTGAATTCTGTCCCGGCCTGCTTGGACTTGTCACGCTCGATGACGAATTTATCTAGAGCATTGATGAAGCTGCTTTCTAGCTTGATTGTCTTGAGCTTTATCTCCTGAGCTACAGCTTTTTTGACTTCACTGGTAGGGGTGTACCCGGCCACTTCTAGACCTTGCAGTCTCGCGTAATGGTAGATTTTCGCCCTATCTTCTGTTGAGCCTGAAGTGATTTCTATGCGGGTAGAGCCAGCGGCAATGAGATACTGAATGGATGACCTGATAGCGGCTGTACTAGTGAACCTCCCATCCTTCGCAATAGTGATTTCGTTCTGGTCACGTCTCACAGTGAACAAGAGTTTCCCCTTTTCAGAGTAAGCATGATTATCAACCATTTCTGCTTTAGCCAAGCTACAAAATGAATTCTCTTTCTTGATGGTTTGAAAAAAGGCTTTTTCACTTTCATAAGCGGATATTCTGAAAGGTAGGTATTTCTTTCTACGCTTGAAAATCTCGGGGCTGGTTTTCTCAAAATTCTTTTTATTCCCGCGACCTGCAATCTTGGCTGCATATTGAGATTCACGTTTATTCTTTACTTGGGCTGCTTCATTTTTCAAAGCATCTGAATGATTTGCTAGGTTGAATCGTTCTGACATGTAGGTAAGGTTGAATTTTTCAGATAAGGAAGCTTTGATTTCTTGATGCCCGTTTCTGGTGTCAACGTATGAAATACCATTGATTTTTCCTGAGTTGTTCACGTTACCTATGATGTCAAATCCTATGAGCTTGAGTTGTTCTTTGAGTTCTTCAAATGTTGAGCATGGGTGTGATTCAAGCATCATTTCAACTTCTTCTAATCTAGCTGAAGCTGATATTTCAGAACTGTACAAATCGTTTAAAATTTGAAAATCTACAAGCTTTCTGAGTTTCTTTTTCAATTCCTCATTGGTGATTTCTTCAATGGGGAAATTGGTTGTGTAGACATTAGAAAGGAAGGTTTGTCTAACCTTTTTTCCCGACTCACGTTTGTAGTTCAAGACTATTTTATTAGCTTTGTAAGCTGCTGCTAGTGCTTTTTTATCCCTATGATTTTCTTCAAAGATTCTTGATAGTTCTTCAAACGTTTTTTGCTGTAGTTCTGGTGTGAACAGTTCACGTTTCTGAGCTAGGCTTAACTCATCATTGTTGAATTTTTGGTGAATGTCTTCGGCCTTGATTTCGAGGTAATTCATTACCGATTCATTGCCAATAAACTCGTTCATTTGCCCACGCAAAATATACTCTCTTGCTCTAGAAATATCCTCTTGATGAAGGTCGAAAAGCTCAGGGTTTCTAAGAGTTAATAAGACTCTTGCTTTATTGATTCTACTGACTAGTTTCTCTGGATTAAAATCTATCAATTCGTGCTTTGTTGACACGCCATAAATCAAAGGATGGTTGTGTAGAACCGAGTTTTTGTTATCCATTTGGGAGCCTGAAATGTAATAAAAATCCTCGAATTTACGGCCCAAAACTTCAGGTAGTAACTCTTTCAATGTGAAGTCAAAAATATGCTTTCCAGCAGCCTCTAAATCACCTTCATGCTGTTCTAAAACAAAGTTACGGGTTAGCTCTCCATATGACACAATCGGGTCAAATGCATACTTATATTCAGCTTCTTCACCTTCTGGTAACTCAGATATTCGTGTGTCTGTCTTAGCTCGTTTCTTAATGATTTCGTCCAGTTCTTCCATTTTTTCTAGAACGCTTTGGATGTATTCAATCGACTTTGTTTTGAATAAATCAGGGTCTGATAAGTACATAATTGGACTGGGAAGGGTGGTCATATTCGTGTCTAGATAGAGAAATCTAAGCTCCTTCAGGTTCTCTTTTCCTTTCTCAATTTTCACAAGATATTTTAGATTATTCACAAGCATTTGCTTGGTGCTAACGATTGGATTTACCCGGTCTTTAACCATGCATGTGAATCCCTTTTTAGGGGTGCTTTCCTCTTTATGCGTGACTTTATTCTTCTTTTTATAGGTCATTTTTTACTCCGTTATTATGTTTATCGCAGAATTTTTTAATAGGTTGCAAGCAACGTGCTGTAGCTCTCAAAACGTCAGAATCTGAGACTGGTTTACCATCCTTCTTCTGAGTGTTTAGGAGGTGTACAACGTCGTTAAAATTGCTGAAATGGATGCTGATATTACGAAAATCTTTATCACTGATAGCGGGCGTTTTAAGCAGTATCACAGCTTCATTTATGAGCTGAATTAGGTACTGGTTTTTGTTGTTGATTCTGGTTCTGATAAGGTCATCGTTCAGCTTGAATCGAGTTGCGTTATCTAGCCTGAGCTGGAGAAAATGTTTCTTGTAATGACTACCTGTTTTTGTGCTTCTGAATGCCTTGGTTTCGTAGTCCCTTAGCTGTAGAAAATCCCTGAAAATCTCATCACTTTCAGTAGCTGTTTTGGTGACATTTCTTGAAGCATTTTGAACGTATTTATCTAACGATGTTCGGGTGTCAAAGTAGAATTTTTCTACCTTGTTTTTGTTCGCCGGGTCGCAGAGTTTTAGGACGTAAAATTTATAGAATTGGTCGAGAGAGGAATGAAGGTTTTTCACCTTCCTTACTATGTCTAATTCCTTGTTGATTGTTGCGTGTTCGTAGTGACCATCCAGCACCAATTGACGTACAAATTTAGTGAGCTGTATGTCATGTTTTTTGAGTGCTTTTTGTAGGGCTTCTTTCCATTCTGTGTTGGTAGAAATAGTGATTAAATTGTTACTCATTTTTCTCCTTTTCTGATGTTGATTTGGTGTCCTTTCTGCTAGCTAAAAACTGCTTAAATTCTTCCTTTTTTGCTCTGAAAAAATCAACGATTAAGCTCATGTCGTACACGTCATTTTCTTTGATAATCGTGTTGATAATTTCTACTTTAGTAATGTCTCTGGTTAATGCTCTGAGTCTTTTAACCACAAGTCTTTCTTTCTCATAGAGAGCTTCGTATTCCTCAATGATGGCTTTGTATTCGTCCATTAATGCTTTTGTGTCAGCACCTGACTTTGCAGCTTCCCACTGGTGTTCTTTCATACGGCCAATCTCAGTTTCGAGAGGTTTGGTTTTTGAATTCAAGTCTTTTAGTGATTCGTTTAATTCTTTCTTTAATAGTTTCATTTTCATATTCCTTGTGTTGTTATTATTAGTTCATATATATAACTTACTATATTAAAACTTAATATCAAGACTTTATGTCAAATATATTTAATTTATGTATTTAAAAACCAAGTGAAACGCGATAGAAACCTTTAACTCTCAATATTTATATTGAAAGGCAAAATCCTACTTCTTGCATGTTTTGTTTTCCTCATTCTTATTAGATTTTGATTTATAGCCTTGCAGCTTCTAAAAATGTGAGTCATACACTAGACAAAACATCTTGCCTTTCAACTCTGCCAAATCTTTGCCTTGCAAGCAGATGAAAGCTTTATATTGAAAACTCAACAAAATCAAAATCATTCTGAGTTGAAAGTCAAAACTTGGAAATAATATATCTTAAAAATGATAAATATATAGCGTAAATATTTGACATTATTTAGTGCCATGGTAAAACATTATTAGAAGTTACAAATATAATAATAAACAACAAGAGGACAAATATGAATATGACAATAAACGCAAAAGAATCTAAAACTGATAAGTTCAAATTAGCTTCAATCGTCTTAGCTTTAACTACAGTCGCAAGCTTAGGATTATTCTTCATAGCTGCTACAGCTTATGAATCAAAAAACGCGGCTTTAATCGCTGAAACTGATAGCCATTTAGAGACAATAAAAAGTCTCCGCCAATCGACAGAATTAGCTAAAGTTTTTATTGCAAAAACAACAACACTTTCTGAACAGGTTTTACAGTTAAAAAACGCTCAAGTTTCTGATTCAATTGTACAAACAAAAACGGATGGAAAAGTGATTGAAATTTTAACGGAAAATTCTAATAAAAATTCTTACTTAATAGTTGACGAAATATTTAGTTCGACTGCTTTGGTAAGTAGTAAAAATTTAAGGGGGGTAGGCCATGAATAAGCTTAAAGGTTTTTTTTCAAAAATAGACACGTATTTTTCTAATATTTTTATATCTAGATTTAAAGGTTGGTTTAAGTCATTAAATAGTGATGTAAAACTAGCAGTTTACATTATAAATTTCATCGTTGTTTTCTGCATGATTATTTTTGTGAATAATCGACTAATGAATGAAGAAGTCACAAGAAGAGTAGCAGTAATAGAAAAGAATCATCAGATTGAATTAAATAGAATTAAATCTCAGTGTGAGCTAACAATTAGAACAATCAAGCGTGGAGTAAAATCATGAGAAAGATTAAAGATTTCATCTTCATGGTATTAGTTCTACAAGCTAAGTATTTTCCTAACAGATATTCTTTCGCTTTTGCTTTGCTTTCTGTTAGTAGTTTTGTTGTACTTTTCAAACTGGAATCTGAAAGCTTTCTATACGCTGTTTCACTGGTTGTTTTTGGTTTGATTACCGTTATATCAGCGGTAATGTTTTACAAGCAAATAAACATAATAAAAGAGGACATATGAAGCATGTAGCTTTCAACCAAAAAATTATAAAATTTGTTAAGATTATTTCTATAGCTTTTCTTCTATGCTCAAATGTCTCTTTTGCAGACATTGTTCCAGCAGATGAAGAATCAAGTTTTCACACAAACAAATCAGAAGATTGCAACAGTGATACTTTAAGCATCGGGGGCAAGATTTGTCCTGATGACTTAGTTGTTAATTTCACTGCCAATGCTGTCGGGCCAACAATACTAAAACATAATATATTAGGTTGGTTTGGATGGAATAGTTCTAAGCTACCAAAAATTACTGAGAATGCGAGTAACCGATTTTTTGAAAATATACTTTCATCATTCAAGTTACCAGTGTTCTATTTCGCATCTCTAATTTGTTTGATTTCATTGATTCAATTAATTCTAACAAAAGGGAAAGAAGAATCGAACGGAATTAAACATGAAGTAAGTTATAGACTTTCTATAAATTCTGCGTTTATAGTTTTGTTGTTTTTCATGTGGCCGGAGTTTTTAACAATATTAATCGGTTTCTTTGTTTTTTGTGCTAACGGAATTATGTCGGCGTACTTCTATTTCAATCTTAATCCAAGTGCTGAAGAAATAAAAATTGCTGAGAGTGAAAACAAAATAAGCTCAGAATCAATGCAGTCAAATATAATGGCAACAGCTCGTTCTACTTACCAATCAAAAGTACCTTATTTCCAAGCAAATATTTCAAAAGCTGCTGATATGAAATTAAGTGACGCTTTGGAGCAGTTAGACGATGAATATCAATTAGAATGGGTGAATGAAAAAGTTTCAAAAACAAACTTCGATTTTACTTACAAACTTTGGAATATGATAAATAGTTATGAGTTTGTTTCTATCATAAATTACAGATTCAAATCGCCTCCAGAGAAAAGAGTTTTTACTCCTTTAAAAATGGAACAACCAGTGGGTACTTATCTCGCTGACAATACTGTTTTCACTGACATTGATGGTTCATTGCAAGACGGCTCAGTAAATGACGGTTTCCTTTTAAAATCACTGTACCTAGGAACAATAGAAGCTTCTAGATTTCCAGTTAATGAAACCCTTAATGCTTACTACAATGTCATCAAAGCTGATTTGAAGGCAAATTCTTATTCTGAATTAAATACATATGATTCAGTGTCCCAGATTGTTTATGATTTTGCTGAGAATGTAGGTTCAACCGTTGCAAGCAATATTAAGTCAGAAACAACTGACCCTGCTGATGTTGCCACTTTAATAACTTCCAGCTTCAAAAAATTATCAGACGCAACAACTGGTAATAACACAAATATGACTATTTCTGAGTTCGTTAAATTTGGTGATGAAACCGCTCGATTAGAAAAACTTTCATTTTGTTCAAAAAATTATGATGAATACAGTTCAGCAAGAATTAATGTCGGAAAGTTAAATTACAGTGAAACGATTGCTGAAAACCTAAGACGTAATGCATTTTCTTTCAATAGCTGTATTGCTATAACTAGAGATAAAATAGAAGTTGTAGGTTTTGACGGTCAAAAAGAACAAGATAAATTACTCGACTTGGAACAATCAATTGAAGCTAGAAAATTAGCTTTAGAAAGATTAAAGAGTGCTATCCCAACGGCTTTTCAACACGCTGCTGATAATGCATTAAATGCAGATTCTGAAAAGGGTAGCTCTGTACTTCAGAAGGGTGATGAGCAATTAGCTGTAGAAGCTATGAAGGGTGGTTTTGTCGTAGGTATGTTAAAAGTAGCTGATATACAGAACGTCGCTCTTAACAGAATGAAATCAAAAGAAGCTTTCAAATCAACGAACGTGTATATGTTTAATGGTGAAATTAATCCCGATTCAGATTATATAGTCGGGGGAATCATGTTTAAAACCTCAAGCGAAAATGAAAAAAGTGAAGCTGAGAAAAGTCTCCGTGAAACTTATGTCAATCCTTACAGCGATTTCACATACACAAAATATGATAAAGCTGATTTCAATGATTTGAATTCAATTGAAAACTCATCTAGAAGTAGTAAAGATGCTTTCGACTATATTCAAGCTGAGATATTTGATGCTACACCTCTACAATTAGCGATGGGATTATCAACCAACAGAAGCTTCATAGAAGAAGTTAAGTATTGTAACGAGCATTCTAATTGCGAGCCTAAAAACATTAAGGTCACAGCATTCTTATCTTTAATGGGGGCTTCGATTTTCAAATCTGTTCTTAAGATAATCGTCATTAATGAAGTGGTTAATACACTGAAAAACCTCATTGATAACGTGGCTGATTCTGTTGAAAGCTCCGCTGGAGCTTCTACACAAGCAAAAGGATTCAACATTAAGTCTTTAGTCAAGGGTGTGAAAATCTTCTTGGGAGGCACTACAAAAGCCTTGCTAGGGGTCGTTTCGGCTGGATTGACCGCTGCTAGTGCATTGGCATGGCCGCTTGCACCAATCAGCTTTGCATTGATGGTTTTCCCGCCTTTTATCCCATTTTTCATGGCTGCATTTCTCATGTTGAGATTCATCAGCTTCTTTATGTTTTTTGCCCTCACTGGTCAATTCATAATACTGTTTAAATTCTGGAAAAAAGATTTCAACCTATTTTTATATTTAGGTAGTGTTGCAGTTAATTTTGCACGTTTACCAATAGGGTTATTCTTCATATTTACAGTACTTATACTTGATGATTTATTAGGTTATGGCCCTTTGTTAATGGCTTTAGCTGGAGCTGTAGCAATAGATTTTATGGGAATGATTGCGTTCGCAATAATAGCTACTGTTCTGATGGTATACGTTGCAAAATGGTTGATTGGGTTACAAAAAGATTTAGAGAATTCAACTGTTGAAGCTTTGGGCGGTGATAAAAATGAATTTGGTGTAGGTCTTGCCGAAATTGGTTTAGTCATGAGTAAATTAACAACTATCACAATGAGTGTAAAAAATGAGTTTACAGAACAAGTTGGTAAATTCAGAGCTAGTAGAGCTAAACCTTCTGAAACAGCAGGTGAAGAAGTAAAATTCAAAGATGCTCCAAAACCATAATCAAAAGCGTCTGATTAATAAAGCAAAGGCTCACTTATAATAGTGAGTTTTTTGTTAATATTTGACATGAATTATTGAAGTGCTATTGTATTATTATACAATCTTGAATTATCTATGTTTAGAATAATAATAACAGCAATTTTAATATTTATTTCAGTCTCAGTTAATGCTGATGATTTAAACCTTGTCCCGGACTACTCAGAAGCTTTTGATAAAACCTCTGTTTATATTGCTTCTATAAACTCACCAATTGTCCTTTATTTTATCAATATTTTCAAAGATTCACTTTGGGGGCTGGTTTATTTGGTGTTAGGAATATTGTTTTCCAGAGGCTTGCTTTCAAAGTTGAATTTCATGTCTATCAAAAGTAACTCCCTGTATGGCTTAGCAATGAACGTATTAGCGTGTTTATCATGCCCATTACAAAGCTATTTGATTGTCTATAGTGCCGCCTATGGATTTTATATTTCAATGAGTATGCTTGTTTTAATTCTGCCTTCATTTTTTGAAGCTTCGACAATTGATAAGTCTAAGTTAATGAGTGATGCTGAAGCTAAAGCAAAATATGCAAATGTCCTCTATTTACAAAAATCAGCTACATACAATCTGAATAAATTTCAGTTCATCAGAGAAAACACTTTCAAATATCAGAAAGACGGTTTCACAAATTGCTTGATGCAAAATTATGATTTGGATGTGGGACGAAATAAAGGAATCGTTACTGATGAGAATGCTAGAAATTTAAATAATTGTGCTTCTGTGAACTTAGGAATTAAAGGTGTTGGTTTAGGTTCCATTACTTACGACAGCACCTTATCTGCATCCTTTAATAATTCTATGATTGCTAAAAACCTTGAAATTGCTGACATGGTTCAAGATTTAGTTAGGACTGTCTGTGCTTATAATTACTCCAATCGTGATGAAACAGACATTTTCATGAACTGCTCAGAAATGGAAAAAGGAAAGGTACTTTTGAGCGGTAGTAAAAATTATGTTGTTCCAATGCAACAATCAAATAAAACGAAAGCTCAAGTTCAAGCTGATATAGAAAGACTTGTGAATTCAATGACAGCTATCACTCTTTCTGAAGTTGAAAGAACCATTGATGAAGAAGTTAAAAAAATAGATTCAGAAATTAAGAATGTTAAATTAAACCCTTTTACATTAATCCTCATAACTTTAAAAGCCTCTAATCTAAAATCAGATATAGAAGCCAAAGTTAACGCGATAATCTACAGTAATAACATAGAAGTTAAATATGAGAATATACAGAAAAACTCTGCTGAGAAAATAAGATATTCTGCTGAAAAATATCTGACAGATAAGACGATTGACAATTACAGCATTAAGCTTCAGTTAGATAAAATCATAAACGATATAGCAAATACAAAAGGTTATGCTCAAAATACTATTGATAAAACTGTCAATTCATTTACTGGTAACATTTTCATGAAAAATGGTTTTTCTAACGCTGAGTGTCGAACTGACCATGAAGAATGTAATATCCCTTCATTCAACGTTCTTTCTAATATCGTTCAGTTCAGTATGACTAACATGAGAACTAGTTTCTCGTATTACATGGGATATTCTGCGGCTTATGAAATAGTAAATAATCTCAAATTCGATAATGTTAAACAGCAATTAGTTTCTAAAGGTATTGCAGCAAGATTCAAGAATGCCGCAACGCTTTACAAGTGGCAGTTCTTTATTTCTGTTTATGGAACCATAGCTGTAATGATGGGTTGCATTCTGCCGTACATAGGTTATTTCCTAATGTTCATTAAGTTGATTTTAAACCACGCGATTACCGTTCCTTTGAAAACATTAGTAGATACCGTTAAAAAACCTATCGAGGATGATTCATTTAGTATGAAATGGGCGACGATAATACCTGTTGCTTTGATTGCACCAACATTATTCTTATTCTCGTTGATAATTCTCTTGTTCTTGATTTCCATAGGTGCAGTAGTAATTTCATTCAGCATACATATAGTAGCTGCAACTATATTCCCAATTTCACAATCAGCCATAGGCGTCTTTGAATTAATTGCCCATTTGATGTACTACATATCAATGACTTTCTTAGTGATTAAGAATAGAAAGATAGTTGAGCAATTGTTTGTTTTCGCTTTGATTAATGCAATTCTAAATAAAACCGAAAAGATGAGTAATGAATTTGCAGATGATACAGAAAACGCACTTAATAAAATATTTAATAAAGCTAAATAGTATTTGCTTTTAATAGAGTACGTGCTATATTAATCATAGGAAAAGAAAAGGAGGTTGAAATGAATATGATACTTAAAGGTTCAAGTTACATCTTCCATAGAATCTATGGAATTGCATTCTTAATGATTGCAATGGTCGGCATGGTTTTCGCTGCTAAGAGCTGGGAATCTTTGTTGATTGTATTTGCTGTTCTTCTGATGATTGGTGCAAGTAAAACTTTGCAAAATATCTTTGGTGCTGTGTTGCCTAAATTCATCCCTGCAAAAGCAAGTTATGTTTTTGTCATAGCAATGATTGTACTTGCCAAGCTGATTGAAATCTCAGACTTCAGTTTCGACAAATTTATATTCATGTAAATTCAACACTCCTTTTCTGAATGAAGCCTCCTTGACCGGGGGCTTTTTTTCGCCCGCAAGAAACCCACCTAACACCTCGTTCTGACTGGCTCAACCCAACACTCAAGCAAACCCTTCACATTGTCCAACCCGCTTTAGCCTGTAGCTTGTCGCCTCTACATGGCCGGTTAGGACATATCCAACCCAGCACCAATACGCCAGCATGTTTTTTTACACAGACGCTCTGTGTTGAAATCTGAGGGGTTCAGCATGGTCAGTGGTCACAGATTTTAAGCTAGTAGATTCTACTAGTGAGCATTTACGGGGGTAGGGAAGGGAAGTGGGGAAACCTCCCGTGTATTTTAGGGATAAATCAAAAGCGTCTGATAATTAAAAGCTTAAAGCTCAAGCTTGAAATAATTTGCTGCGAAACGAACATTTTCCTCAGTGAGATTGTTTAGACTTAATTCTTCGGTTCCAAAAATACATCTAAGACTCATATTGAACATTTCAAGATTATCTTTGTGAATGTATTTAGTTTCGTGGGCATTGGGTGTTTTCCACCCCTTTTTATAAAATATTATTCTTCTAAAATGTTTCGCAATGAAGAATCTATTTATTCCAGTATCTGAAATCTTAATTGCTTTAGAGCTACAGTGATAAGTTGACTTCTCTCTTAAATCTGCATCTAAGTGTTCAATCAAAATCGGTAATACAATTGCTCGCTTTCTTTCTAAAGGTCTATTTGACATAAAATTATCCGTGGTTTGATATTTATATTAAATCATGAATTTATTTTATTTCAAGAACGTACCGACTATTATTTTAAGATTTATACTACTAGAAACTAGTAGTGGCTTATTTACGCCATAAAATTGAATGATGATAAAACTCGCCGCATTAAATAATCTTGATTTTGATCTGGATTTAAATTAATCAGAGGCTCTTGATTTATTTCAGTAAATGTTATAATTAAATAAACAACAATATTATAACATTATGAATTTAATTAACGTAAGTAATGGTGATGTAAAATTCTTTGACAACATTCATTATGTTGAAAGATTAAAAGCAAATGGCTTGGATTTGGTCGTTGTCCAACAAACGGCAGTAGCTGACAACAGATTCAATCTGCTCATCTTGGATGACAAACGACTCGTTCAAAAAATCCAGACTGACCGTGTGACGATACCTTACACAGAAGAAGGTATAACGCTGAATAAGCCCGTTAACCTGGAGCAACTGACACAGAGTCTAGCGACTAACAAAAACGTTCCAGAAAGCATCAAGAACCTTCTAATAGTGGGTTTGGCTGACGCTTCTGAGTATCTACACAACAAGAAAAATAATCCTCCTTGCCCATTTTCAGAACCTAGTCAGATGCTCGATGACGTGTTTTCAAATCTCAAGGTAATAGAGAAAGCGGCTGGTGATATTTCTGGCTATATCGCTATCAAGGCTGCTTTAAGATTTGTTCAAGTGACGGGCGTTGAAGCTAACGAAATTTACAACACCACGAAATTCGACTACAAGTCCGAATATTCAATTATTGGTTTTGACGAAAGAACAACTGAATTGATTATTAAGAATCCTTCCAAGGATTCTAACGAACCGTACAGAGCTTTAATGATTTCTACTATTGGTGAAAAAGTAGCTATTAGACCAGTCCATGAAGTTCTAAATATTGATAAAGAGGTGATGGAGAATGTTTTGAATCCTTTGATTGAGAAACACAAAAAAAAGGATGAGTCAAAACCGGCTGAAATTAAATCAACACCCAAGAAATTCGCCTACAAATAAACTACTAGAAACTAGTAGTGCTGAAACAATAGGAAAATCCAAGGCATAAAAAAAGCCCCTGATTCGTCAGAGGCTTCTTTGTTGGCGGCTTAGCAGAAAATACATGTCACAGTATCAGCGTTTAAATATAGTATCGCTGCTGAAGCTGCAATAGCTGAGTAGAACATGCTTCTGTTTAGAATGTTTCTGCTGGTAGAAGTGAATTTACCAAATAATCCAGTTGTTTCTACTCTTTCTGATTTTGAGTAATTTATTATCGCACTCAATGCGATGAATACTAAATTGGTAAGCATTAATCCAACAAGATTTTTTTCAACGATACCTTCATTATTAATCAGCATGAAGGTGATGAGTAATACAGCTACATAGAAAACAGCATTCATGATTAAGCGAAGATTTTCTTTCTCTATAGCGTTTGAATTTGTAGTAATAGTTGAGTTCATATTTTTCCTTTTGTTTGTTATTAATTATAATTTAGCATGAATAAAATCTATTTCAAGAGCGTACCGTTAAAATAATTGAAATATTTACTACTAGAAACTAGTAGTGGCTTATTTAAGCCATAATTTAAACTAGTGAGAAAACCAGCCGCGTAATGTAATTGAATATTCAGGTGTAAAAAACAGCCCGAAAGCTGTGTTTTGATTAAACTATTATAAACTAATAGTGTTATTCTTTAAGTTTGAAAAACTCATTACCTCTTTCTATATCGTGTGTATCCATTTGTTTGACATTAATTAATTTACCAAACACTAAGCGAATAGAGTCGTTTATTTCTTTATATGTGTACCTTGAAATCCACTTTGTGAAATCTCTTGAGTTTTCAGTATTGGCACCATGTTTATCAAAAAGATGATTCAGGTTTCTTATAATGAAAAGTTTATTTTCAGCTATTTCTGAGGCTCTTATTCCATCCTTTAGCTTTTTATCGACTTGTCTAAAAGAGGCACGTTTACAGATGAATTTAACTAACTCTTGTTCTATTCGCACACGTTGTGCATATCTAATTGCATATTTTGTTTTTTGATTCTCCATGATTTTTCCTCGTTGTTTCTTATATTCAATCATGATTTGATTTTATTTCAAGTCTGTACCTTTAAATTATTCGTCATGATTACTACTAGAAACTAGTAGTGGCGTAAATAAGCCATTATTAGAGTTAGTGAGAAAAGCAGCCGCTAAATTTGAAAATATATTTCCTGTTTATATTTGACATAGAAAATAACAATGATAAATTAATAAGTAATAATAAGGAGAATTAAAATGCTAAAATTTCTAAAAATCACATTCATGCTTTTAAGTGCTTTCATTTTTGCTGCTGAATATGCAGCGTTGGACGTGAACATAACAATCAAATGTTTAATGTTTATCGGTATAATTTTTATTGGTTTTTTCTTGGTGAAAAATCCACACCTTGTAATATTGAAATCAGATATTGAGTGGATTGAGATGAATCCAAGTGTGTTAAAAATCATCCCGTTAACAGTAGGTGTGCTTTTCACAGTGTATTATTTATTCAGATTCACCATGATTTTCAGCTAATAATGAGCTTCATCATCCAAGCCTTCCATAGTGAGGGCTTTTTTGTGTCTGTCGTTTCATCCCTTCATTTTTCATCACTCAAGCTCCTATGAGCCTTTTTAAGACGTTTTACCCTGCGTTGGTGCATCTGTATCACCGAACGAAAACACAAGGCTTAAATGAGGCGTTTGAGTGCTTCTAAGGGTGATAGACCTGGCTCTATATCCTTCCCTGTGAGAGTTGATATTCATACTCTGCGTGTGGAGAGCTTTTCAAGAAAGAAATATCGCACTTGAATAATATTTGTAGTGAGAAAAGCAGCCGCGTTTTTTACGATTAAAATTCAAAGCAGCTAAGATGTTAGATATGAACAAGTAATTCAATATATCAATAAAATTCTCAGAATAAGCTTTTGATTTTAAAAAGTGAGAAAAATTCTATTTTTTGAATCGCTCTGACAATACTTAAATAATACTTAAGAAATACTTAGTTTCTGGAAGCCACGTATTTAAAGGGCTGTAGAGTAGGTATATGTAGCACCGGATGTAGGGTATATGTAGCACTGGATGTAGGGTATATGTAGCACCGGATGAAATTTTAATAAATATTCAGGTTAATTAAAGATATTTTAATATTTTAATAAATTGTATTTAGTATATGTAGTTCTGGATGAACTGATTTATTTGACAATTGATATTAATATGGTTTACTGGAGATATAAATTATAGGAATTGAAATGAATGATAAATTAATCTCAGAAGATATTGGAGTTTTGAAGTTTCCTAAAAAGGTTATAGTTACCCAAGATTTCATAGGTTTGTCCAATACCTTCTTAACCTTGCCTTTTTTTGTCGGTAGCAATTACCTCTTGAATGATGAAGAAGCAATAAGTGTTTCTTACAGTTCTGCTGACTTTGATTTCAAGTTTTACGATTATGAGAATATTTCTATTAAATCTAGATTTCTTTCTTTGGATTTCGATTTTGAGTTGGTAATGTTTCTTGTTAGAAAATATGTTCAGTCAAGAAGTAAAACAATTACCTTTACATTTGAAGAGCTTTTCTCTGCTGAAAATATAAAAATAGATAGAAGAAATTTTGCTAAGTATGTATTAAGGGCTAAAAAAACAGTTGAAAAATTAAAAGACTTTGAATTCTCGTTTTCAAGGGCAAATTACGACACAAGAGGATTTTTGAAATGGGTGACTGAGGTTGAATTGTTAGACGATGACAAAGGCTACACACTTCATTTAGGGCTTGGATTCATCATGTTTTATGAGTCTGATAAAGAAATAATAACTAACTTAGATATGTCGAAATTCAGACTTATAAAGACTGATTACGGGCGTATTCTATACATGCTATACATAGCCAAAAATGCTAATTACTGTAATGTTTTTTCAACAGAGGCTTTACATTTTCGCTTGCACAGTCTTCATGCTAATAAAGCAGAAATTAACAGAGGTATCAAAAAAGCACATACTGAGCTTTTAAGTCTTAACTTGTTATTACAAGCCAAGGAAATAAAAAAAGGTAATAAAATCATTCAATTCAATATAGTGCTTAATAAAAATCTTACTAAGAAAGCTAAGAAAGTTTCTGAAAAGATTCTTGCTGTAGAAAAACCTACTGAAGTTGTTGAACCTAAGAGATTCAGTATATTTGATAAAAGTAAATCAATTTAAGGAGTGGTAATGGATAAGCCGTTTGATTTTGATGAGTTCAAAGAGAAATACAAGAAAGTCAATGTTATGACTAGAGCTGAAATACTTGAGATTTGTAAAGAAGATTTCTTTTCTGCATATGAAATTGAATGCTTAAAGCGTGTAGTTCATAGGATAGGTGTTTCAGTATTAAGAGACGAAATAGAGGGTGATTTCAAATGATTTTAAGCGTCCATATTTGACTTAAATTATTTTAATGTTAGGCTGTAATAAATAACAACAATAATTATCATGACTAAAATATTTGCAGCATTAATCCTCTCGTTAATTTCTTACAACGCTTTCGCTGTGTACTCAATAAAAATCCCTTTAGAACTTCATAATGGCGGCACCTTGCCTACCGGGAGCATTATCATAGGCAATGGTAGTGATACAGGAAATGGCGGCTCTGGAAGCGGTACAGGCGGTGGTGGTGGCACTGACCCCACCAGTCCAGAAGCTAGCAAATCTAAGTGCTTAGCGAAATCCAACACAGCTAAATCAATCGTTACTTCTTCAGGTTATGTTTTCAACAATGTCGAGTGGATTTCAAAAGACGACTTAGGAACGGCTGATGATTACTGCATTGTCGATTTCTACAAGAATACTTGTTCACCTAATACTCAAGAAATATTTGCACTCACTGACAAACTCAATAAGTCGGGTTTTCAAGACGTAAAATATTATACCCAGTGTATTTAATTACACGGCTGCTTTTCTCACTGGCTTAATTAATACCTTAAATCCAGCACTACTAGTTTCTAGTAGTGTTTTCTATTAATTATTTTCCGGTACGGTCTTGTATTAAATAAACTCCATGCTAATTTATTAATACAATATGGAGAATTATTATGAACAAATTATTCCAAGCTCTTGCTGTATTATCAGCAGCTTTTGCTTCTAGCATTGTGAATGCTGAATCAATTGAATCTATCCCTTCTGATGTTTTTAATGGGCAATCTCTCAGAAAGAATTACTCAAATGAAGTAACTAAATCTGAGTTTATCAAATCACAAGAATCTAAAGCGTGCTATGACAGCTTATCCAAGCTGACTGATAGTCTTGAAAAAGCTCAGTCTGAGGGTAAATTCAAGAACGTCAAAATAGACCTTTATACTTTCCCAATAGGCATTTACATGCAAGATATAGGAAATGACAATTTCACTAAGAAATGCGTTGTCACTGTTCATTATGATGTGAAGACTGATAATGAATTGATTAAGGCTAATTCTGACTTCTATTTGTTTTCTGTTTATTCCACTGGCTACTATTTCACAATGCTACCAAGTAATTTTCCAAATTAATTTAGCGTTTTTATTTGACATTATTTTTAGAGTTGCTAAGTTATTTATATAACAACAGAAAAGGAAAAAATGAAATCACAATTAACAGCTTTATTCGTAGCAATGCCTCTATTATTCATAGCAGTACAAAGTCATGCTGAATATGTTTTTAAGTTTCCCATTGAAGAATCAGCCGGTGGCAATCTTCCAAACGGCTCAATCATAATCGTTAAAAATGCTGCTGGTGGTGGTTTGGTTGTTCCGCCAGTAGTGGTGGAACCTGACCCACTTGAACCTGAAATCCCAGCTTGTGACCCTTTTGATTTGACTAGTAAAAATAAAGACATTGGCAAAGAGAAAATATTTCCAACTGAGTTTAGACACACTAATGGCCTATATCGTTCTTGCGAATTGAAAAAAACATTGGATTCAAATATTTTAGCTAAATTTATGGACGGTATTTCTACCGATGCAGGCGATGGGTGTAAAAATGCTAAATACGAAAATGCTGATAGTAAATGCCATGTTAATACTCAACATTTTAGTGTTGAATTTAAAATTTCAAAAGACCCTAGTGGCAATATCGTTCTCAACCCATTCAATAATAATTTGAAAATGAATTATGGGTCTAACACTACAGCTAACTCAGTGCTCACTAATATGAAAAGAGTAGTAGTCAATGGCGTTGAATGTAATAATTATCAAGCATTTGCAGTTTGGCTTAAAACATGTACATACAATGTGTCTTATAATTCACTAGTTTCTTTGGTCGGAAAACCTTTCATTGTTGAATTTTACAAATGACTTTTAAGTCTCTTTATTTAGCACCTCTAGTGGTGCTTTTTTTTGCGTCCATATTTGACTTAATTTAATCAAATGATATATTGTAAATATACAACAATAGATTAAAAAATGAATAAATTATTTGCAGTCCTTTTATTAACCTCAATCGCTAACACAGCGTTTGCTGAATATGTTTTCAAGTTCCCCATGGAAGAAGCTACTGGTGGAAATCTCCCTAATGGTTCAATCATAATCGTTAAGAATTCGGCTGGTGGTGTAGTAACTCCACCAGTCGTTGCTGAACCTGACCCCCTTGAGAAAGAAGATAAGAAATGTGACCCTTATTTAGTTGATGATAGAAATGCGAATGTAGGAAAACAGATGGACTATTACACAGCTTTTCGTGAGACGCCTACTAAAGTTTACTCAGCATGTAAATTAAAAGCTGATACTAATCCTAGTTTAGTATTGAAGATTATTGATGGTGCTAGCGTTGAATTTGGCGATACTCCAAAAGCAAATTTCTGTACTTCTAAAACACTCAAAGAATCTTCTAAATCTTGTGTGTATCAGTCTGTCAACCTGAGTTATGTTTTTAACGTGAAAGTATCCAACAGTTCATACGATGTTTCTCCTGCTTATGTTGATGTTGGTAATTTAGCTTTTAGAATGAGAGATGCAGGTATAAATTTATCGGAGATTAAGAAAGTTATCATAAATAATAAAGAGTGTTCTGACTTCAGATTAAATAGAAGCTGGCAGACATTCAGAAACTATACTTGTCTTTATGATTTTACGCTTCAATCATTAGAATCAATGGCGGGCAAGCCATATCTAATTGAGTTCTATAGATGATATTTACTATTGTTAATTAAGCATCCTCATTGGATGCTTTTTTATTTGTAAATATTTGACATTAATAATTCATCTGATAACATTATTTATATATAACAACAATTCTTATTATGAATAAATTACTGACTGCTTTAATTCTGTGTTCAATTCCTTTCTGTGCATCAGCACAGTACATCTTTAAGTTTCCAATGCTTGAATCCCAAGGTGGCTCTCTACCTAACGATTCCATCAGGTTTGTGAAGCCTGGGGATGGTAGCGGGCTACCTCCAACGGTCGAACCTGTGCCGCCTGTAGTAATTCCTCAGACTGAAGCTGAGCTTGAGTATTCAGAGCAACAATCTTGCCTTACCAGCTCAAACGCTAGGGAAGCTAAAGCATACGTTGAGCAATTTCCGGGCGTGATTTACACGGGGCTTTACTATAATTTCACAGAAAAATGCATGGTTCATTTTACTGCGACTAAAAAGCGTTACTCAAACGAATGCAAAGCAACGGGCGATAACGCATTGAATAGAGTGCTTGAGGGTGTGCATACAACAAGGTTCGTCCCTAAGTATGAGCTTGTTGGCGGTTGCTGATTCAGATTGAAAAGGGAAGGGTGGCTATTTAGCTGCCCTTTTTTTGCTTTGGACTCTCTAAATATTTTCGCGGGCGGTTTTCTCACTCATTTATTTTATTGCTTAAATAAGCCACTACTAGTTTCTAGTAGTAAATAACTGTTATTTATTTTCGGTACGCTCTTGAATACATTAATTTTTATGGTTAACTATAATTAAGAGAATATAAAAGGAAAACATGTATTTTTATAATTATGAATTTGATTTATGTGTTTTGGAGTGTTTTTGTGATAATCAATGTTCTATTGATTGTGACTATGGATGTATTTGCGTTTGTGAATGTACCCGAGGGGTTAGTCATGAAATACATCATGATTCATGGTTTTGGTTATTTGTCTTATGTTTGTTAAATGGTAGTTTGCTATATGTAATGGGACTTTTCCTGTACTCGATTGTTCCTTTAATTAAATTTTCGTTTTGAGGGGGAGTTATGTATTTCTATAATTTTGAATTTGATTCATGTTTTTTAGGATGTTTTTGTGATAGTCATTGTTGTAAGCTCGGTTGTGAATATGAATGTATTTGTGAATGTATAAATGAAGAAGAATTTGAACTTGATGAAATTGCTGTCAACGTAGAAATATTTCTTATAATAGCACTGTATTTGACTTTGGTTTTTTCATCCTTCTATTATTTAGATTTTATACGTAGTAACTTACACAATACTATTATTTCTCTCATGTTTGTTTTTGTTTTTTTCCCGACATTCTCCAGAATAGTTGTTATTTTTGACTTAAATATATTGGAAGCGATTATTAGGGCATGTATTAGAATTTATCAAGGTTTCAAAATTGGTTTGATAGAAAAAACAAATAAATATCAAGAGGATGTAAAAAATGAAGAATAAAAATGCTATAGACAGTATTGAGCTAACAGAAGAAGAAAGAGCAATGTTGCTTTCTCTCACAGCTAGGAAAGTAAAAAGGTCTAAATTGAGATACGCCAAAGATTACAAGCCAACTACTAGAAACTAGTAGTTGTTTCTTATCTAGCTTTTGATTTCAAGATTACTTCAACACGATTCAGTAGATTGGCTCTTTTTGCTGGCTCTAAATACTGCTCGATATAAAGATTCACAGAGTGTTCAACATAAGCTCTCATGCTGAATTTCTTGACTAGATGCAGGTCTTCATTTTCATAAGCTTCTACAATCATTTCATAGACTTCTTCTGAAAGAGGCTTTTGTATTGCTACCATCTGATTACAGTATTTAAGCTTCAAGTCTGAAAGATATTCTTCATATGCTTCATCAGATGAATGGTTTCTTTCATCTTCAAATTCTTGATTCGTTAAAGCCATTCCAAACTTTAGTATCTCTCCTATTGCTGCATGTCTTTCAGCCCCCTTATCCACTGTTTCAGTGAGTATATTCAAGATGGTTGCTGTTGATTTGGTCATTCTCAATTGTTTATATTTTATTTGTTTAACTTCAGTCGTCATTTTATTTCTCCTTTCTTATTCTTATATGCTAACAATAAATAAATACTTGTCAAATTTGACTAAATTTTAAGTGTTAATATTTGACATAAATTAAAAGTATCGTATATTGAATATATAATAATTAAGAAGGTGGATTAATGCGTTGGTTTTATTATAGTAGTGTCATTGTTTTAGCTTTGGGTCTGTTGCTTTTTTCCTCAACTCCTATGCTATCCCCATTGTATCAGTATGTTTTAGCATTTGGATTAGGTTGGCTTGGGCTGAATTTAATCTTCATTGTGATTCTCTCTATAAGAAGTAAATCTTCTGCTGTGATTGATTCTAGAAAGAAAAATAAGGGTAAAGAAAAGTCTGTTGAAAAGAAGATTCCCGAAAAGTCTAGAATCAAATCTACTGCTAGTTTTATTTTTATGACTTTGATGGGTTTGAATCAAGATAAGGCGAAACCTCAAAGTTTCAAAGTAACAAAGTCAATTATTAAAGGTGCTAAATCAATATATGCAAAGCGTCGTGATAAATTTTTGACTAACTTGAAGATTTCACTGTGGTGTTCAAGTGCTTTAATTATTACTTTTTTCTTGAGTATTACGGGTTTCAGGGCGGCAGATACTGTTGATAGACAAGTGATTCAATTGGGTGAGGCAACACCGATTTTTGGTGGTGCTCCTTGGTTTGGTTTTACTTCTATTTATTCTGAATTTTCTTACTTCTTGCTCTTATTTATAATCAATTTATTTCTAATGCTTGGTTTGCTCAAAATTGCAAGAGTTCATTACAAATATAAGGCTTTAAAGCCAAGCCATAGTCTGAAATCCCTCATTATTAACGCAATCATTGTTTTAGTAATGCTTATGATGACAATTTATGTATTCGCTTGATAGGGTAGGGCAGTCACATAATCTGCCAGCATCTGAACACACACGCTTGGGCAAGCTCTGATAATTCAGAGTTTTTGTCTCTGAACTGAATCATCATTTCGTTGAGTGTTTTGTATAGCTTCAGTGAAATGATGTTCTTGGATGATTTGATATTTTCAATCTGTAGAAAAGCTTCTAGCTTTTGCTTCAACTCAGCAGCTTTTGATTCACCGCCCTTGATGTAATCGAACTGCTCGATAGCCTTACAAATAGCATCCTCTCTATCAGTGTTTCCCCATCCTGAAGCCTTCTGATAGCTCATCATGGCGATTTCGTACACTTGCCTTACTGCTACGCTATCTTTCTTTGCTTCGTGTGCTATGAGCAATCCTAGAGCCTTGATTTTCTGTTTGGTGAGGTCACTGTTCATGAGGGTGTCAAAGAAGAACTTTTGTTCCTTATCCCATCCTCTGAGTTCTTCCCTGAGCGACTTTAAACCTGGGTCATAGGCAATGATGGCTTCTGCCACTTTCTGAGCTAGAAACGCTTTACGTCGCTTCGGCTGATGGATGATTGCCGACTTTGCGTTATGGATGAACATAGCTGAAGGGTTAGTTTTGAAAAGCAGCTCAATTTGCATGTCTACGTTTTCGACAGTCAAACCTTCTTCTTTCAAAGCTCGCTTCTGTTTGGACAGAATACGCTTTTGTTTTTCTTCTTCTGAGTTGAGCATGATGTTGAACATTTGATTTCCCTTTCTGAAATGAAAAAGCCCTTACAACTTGGTTAACGTGTTCTGTTTATTGCTCTAGCTGAAAGAACATCAAAAGGGTATTCCCGATGTGGTGCATTTGCATCTTCTTCGGAATGAAGCTTATAGAATTCTGTTCCCGTCTGTTCTTCAAAGAAACGATATTCATCATTGGATATGTCTTGAATCATCTGACAGAAATTACTAGGAATCAAAATATCTACAACCGTTAGATTGTTTTTGTTCATTGATTCCAAATCACCCAATGCCCAAAAATCTTTCATAATGGCGATTGTGTGAAGCGTTGAAATTCCATTGTCTCTGTGCTTTTCAATGGTTTCAAAAAGTTCTTCAATCTTCCATTCGTAAGCTTCGTATATTCTATTTGCAAAGTCAGTGTCTTGGTTATGAGCTGCTTCATATTCCCTGATGGCTTTCAAAAGAGTTTCTGACTCTCTCTGAATATCATGCTGAATCTGATACATTGTTATTACTTCCTCATAATATTATTTGGTTTATGATTTATTCTTGCTGCTCATTATTTCAATCTTTTGTTGTTCTTCTAGTTTTTTACGCTGAATGTACAATCCTAAAAGCGAATTATCTTTGAAGCTCAAAATGGTGAATAAGGACATTAGATTTGCGGCCATAATAACAATAACGATAAGTAATTCGTCATTCCTTGGCATTCCTTTCTGTATGAACAGGTAAGTCATCAGACAGACTGAAGCGATGTTCAACAATATTGTGATGATTTTCATTTTCTTAAAGTCCTTTTAATCGTTTATATATTGACCTTCAAACAGGTCGATGTTCGTAGTTTTGAACGTTTGCATTATCTCAAAAAGCTTACCTTCTTTGTAGTCTTGGGATTTTTCTCTGAGAAAATTTATCACATCTACTTGTTTTTCAAAAATGTCACCTTGAGTTGGTGCAATTTCTTTTCCCCAACGACTATGTTTTTTCAGTTTAAATATTGCTGTGCCACCTGATTTTTCAAGTGCAAAACAAATATGCTCATCAGTGTAAACAATGATTCCCGCATACTTTTGTTTTAGGGCTACTTTGAATCCATTTCGGCCCCGGTCATCAGTAAGGTTAAAACCTCTCATATCTCCGACTTGCAAAGCTTCTTGAAGTTTTTCAGTTTGCAATTCTAAATCTTGAATCTTAGAATTCTTCAGGGCTTTATCATTTTCAAATTCACTGATAATGCTGATTGCAATGGAAGGTTTAATGTTTCTGTCTGTGCGAATCAATGCCCGATATTCTTCAATTCTTTCTTCTAGGTCTGCTACTTCACCTTTTAGAATGATTATTTTTTCTTTGCGTTTAAGCTCAATTTGTTTTCCTTCATCACTAAGCTCATCTGGATTTACAGGGTTTAGTAGATTTTTAACAACCTGTTCTTCAAATTGCTCGTATGGAAACATCTTTGCATCACAAGCATTATGCCTTGCTGCATAGCACTGAAGATATTTCCTTACATATGTTCCCTTTGACGTTTCTCTCTTGCTCTGAATCATGTGCAAGGAATCGCCACACCTACCGCAAAAAACCATATTTTGAAAAAGATTATCTGTTGTTGAACGTCCAGCTACTCGGCCTTTTTTTCTGGAATTAGCTCTAGCTCGCAAACCCATGATTGTTTTTTTATCTACAACCGCTGGGTAGTAATTTGGAATGTTTTCAATGTGGGTACGAACATTTACTTTCTTTGTTGCTGTTTCGCCTTCCCACTCAAATTCTTTATCCACAAACTCATTATCGTGCAACGCTAATTCGCCAAAAATAGAATCACTATTCACGAATTCGTTTATGGCTCGATTTGTCCAAATGTTCTGTCTTGAGCTTTTCTTTCTGGCGTTGAAATCTAACCTTGAAATTCCTTCACGATTCAATTGTGAGGAAACATTCATGTAGCCATTCCCATCGTTCAAAAGGGATAGGGCATACCTTATGATTTCTGCTTTTTCTTCATTGATGTAGAATTTTCTGAATTTCCGGCCACTGATGACTTCAATCTTTTGGTCAAGCCATGAAGGTACTTGGCTACTGAATTGAATGAGATTAATCAGAGGCTCATGTACAGGTTTAGGGCCAACCTTATTAGCTTGCCATTCTTCAATCTCAAGCTTTCTTTCTTCAGCCAATGCTTTAATCATTTTTATTTTATTGGTGTAAGCCCCTTTGATTCGGTCTGACTTTTTCAGGCTTTCTTGGTGAGCCTGTTCCATCAAGAACAGGGAGAAAACCACTTCCATAAAATTTGTGAGTGAAGCTTTTGTGTAGATTCGCCCGTCCATGAGCGTGATGATATTCACGTTCCTTTTCAGGATGCTTTTGAACAAATCTTGAGCTTTGTCGATGTCTTCCCGACTCATCCGGTCGAACTGCTCGATAGCCAAATAAGCCGTTCCATCAGTGGGAATCAGCTTTTTCTTGATGGCCGCAATGAACCTACCTAAGCCTTGGTCAACCTCTTGGTTGATGCCATGAAAGCCAGATTTTGCGAAGTCTTTAAGGTCTAGGGAGTCGTCAACTATGAACCCGTTTTCCTCTGCATACTTGTCCAACCGGGCATTTTGCCGTGCAAAGGATGACCCTTTAGCTTGCTGCATCGAGCTAAAACGGATGTATTTGTAGAGGATTTTTTTGGGAGATTCAGACATGGGATTGGCGAGACTGGAGACGTTTGTGGCTGACATGCTAGCACCTAAAAGATGGTTGCTGAATTGCCAGTAACTATAGTTCGCTCTGATAGCAGCCGAATTTGTGTTTCTTGTAGCCCAGCGAGTCGGCGTGACGTGCGGTCCACGGATATTTCAGATAAGTGCCGAGGGTGGCGTAGGTGAGGCGGGTGCCGCCGTCGAACTGGTGATACTCCAGCTGAGTCAGCACCCGGAAGCCTTGCGCGTTGCCTTCGAAATTGAGGAAGTCACCGCGCTCGGCTTCGCTCATGCCGTCGAGCCAGCCGCGCCCGGCGGCCTGCTGGAACCAGTGACGAATCGCGTCTTCACCGGAGTGGCCGAACGGCGGATTGCCGATGTCATGGGCCAGGCAGGCCGATTGCACGACCATGCCCAGGTCGCTCGGGTCGCACCAGTCG
>Ga0157369_10000559_pt1 | contig 48965 bp, 45 predicted proteins | sample C25metaG_FD_113461 | JGI IMG/M metagenome (GOLD analysis project Ga0157369, IMG submission 113461) | Corn rhizosphere microbial communities from Kellogg Biological Station, Michigan, USA - C2-5 metaG | ecosystem: Host-associated > Plants > Roots > Rhizosphere > Soil | place: USA: Michigan... | reverse complement strand
GAAACCGCCGTCCATGTATAAGGTTGTCTTGCTCAATGACGATTTCACGCCAATGGAATTTGTCGTGATGATCGTGCAGGAATATTTCAATAAAGATAGAGAGACCGCTACGCAGATCATGCTTAAGGTGCATCGCGAAGGGCGGGGGGTATGTGGGGTCTATACGCGGGACATCGCGTCGACCAAGGTCGAGCAAGTAGTTACCCACGCACGGCAGGCAGGGCATCCGCTGCAGTGCGTGATGGAGGAAGCATGATTGCCCAGGAACTGGAAGTCAGCCTGCACATGGCGTTCATGGAAGCACGCCAGGCGCGGCATGAGTTCATCACGGTCGAACATCTGTTGCTGGCGTTGCTGGACAATCCGACGGCCGCCGAAGTGTTGCGCGCGTGCGCGGCCAACATCGAAGATTTGCGCCAAAACCTACGCAATTTCATCCACGACAATACGCCGACGGTGCCTGGCACCGACGATGTCGACACGCAGCCCACGCTAGGCTTTCAGCGCGTGATTCAGCGCGCGATCATGCATGTGCAGTCGACGTCGAACGGCAAGAAGGAAGTCACGGGTGCGAACGTGCTGGTCGCCATCTTCGGCGAGAAGGATTCGCACGCCGTCTACTATCTGCAGCAGCAGGGCGTGACGCGGCTCGATGTCGTGAACTTCATTTCGCACGGCATTGCGAAGACGAGCAGCAGCGATCCGGCCAAGGCGGGCGACGCCAACGCCGAGTCGGAAGACGCCGCCTCGCAGAAGGAAACGCCGCTTGCGCAGTTCACGCAGAATCTGAATCAGATGGCCAAGGACGGGCGCATCGATCCGCTGATCGGGCGCGAGTCGGAAGTCGAGCGCGTCGTGCAGGTACTTTGCCGCCGCCGCAAGAACAACCCGCTGCTCGTGGGCGAAGCCGGTGTGGGCAAAACGGCGATCGCCGAGGGGCTCGCCTGGCGCATCACGCGCGGGGAGGTCCCCGACATCCTGGCCGATGCGCAGGTGTATTCGCTCGACATGGGTGCGCTCCTGGCAGGCACGAAGTATCGCGGCGATTTCGAGCAGCGGTTGAAGACCGTGCTCAAAGAGCTCAAAGAGCGTCCGCACGCCATTCTGTTCATCGACGAAATTCATACGCTGATCGGCGCGGGCGCCGCATCGGGCGGGACGCTGGACGCATCGAACCTGCTCAAGCCGGCGCTGTCCTCGGGCACGCTCAAGTGCATCGGCGCGACGACCTTCACCGAATATCGCGGCATCTTCGAGAAGGATGCGGCGCTGTCGCGGCGTTTCCAGAAGATCGACGTGACCGAGCCCACTGTCGAGCAAACGGTCGCGATCTTGCGCGGGCTCAAGTCGCGCTTCGAGGAGCATCACGGCGTCAAGTATTCGTCGGGTGCGCTGTCGGCCGCGGCCGAATTGTCGGCCCGCTTCATCACCGATCGGCATCTGCCCGACAAGGCGATCGACGTGATCGACGAAGCCGGCGCGGCGCAGCGCATTTTGCCCAAGTCCAAGCAGAAGAAGACGATCGGCAAGGGCGAGATCGAGGAAATCATCTCCAAGATCGCGCGCGTGCCGGCGCAAAGCGTGTCGCAGGACGACCGCAGCAAGCTGCAGACGCTCGATCGCGATTTGAAATCGGTCGTGTTCGGTCAGGATCCGGCCATCGACGCGCTGGCCGCCGCCATCAAGATGGCGCGGGCGGGTCTGGGCAAAACCGATAAGCCGATCGGCGCGTTCCTGTTCTCCGGTCCGACGGGTGTCGGCAAGACCGAAGTTGCGCGCCAGTTGGCGTTCACCCTCGGCATCGAGCTGATTCGCTTCGACATGTCGGAGTACATGGAGCGCCATGCCGTCAGCCGCTTGATCGGTGCGCCGCCGGGATACGTCGGCTTCGATCAGGGCGGGCTGTTGACCGAGGCGGTGACGAAGAAACCGCACTGCGTGCTGTTGCTCGACGAAATCGAGAAGGCGCATCCGGACATCTTCAATGTGTTGCTGCAGGTGATGGATCACGGCACGCTGACGGACAACAACGGGCGCAAGGCCGACTTCCGCAACGTCATCATCATCATGACGACCAATGCCGGCGCCGAATCGATGCAGAAAGGCACGATCGGGTTCACGTCGCGTCGCGAAACCGGCGACGAGATGGCCGACATCAAGCGGATGTTCACGCCCGAGTTCCGTAACCGTCTGGACTCGGTCATCAGCTTCCGCTCGCTCGATGAGGAAATCATCATGCGCGTGGTCGACAAGTTCCTCATGCAACTCGAAGATCAGTTGCACGAGAAGAAAGTCGATGCGCTCTTCACCGACGCGCTGCGCAAACACTTGGCCAAGCATGGCTTCGATCCGCTCATGGGCGCGCGCCCGATGCAGCGCTTGATTCAAGACACGATCCGCCGCGCGCTTGCCGATGAGTTGTTGTTCGGCAAACTGATGAGCGGCGGCCGTGTAACGGTCGATGTCGATGAAAGCGACAAGGTGCTGTTGACGTTCGACGAGAACGCCGCGCCGCGTAATGCGAGCCCGGAGACGGTCGAAGTCGAATAAACGAGTAGCACTGGCGGATCGGGGTTCGCCAAAAAAAAACGGCGCTTCGCAGTTCGAAGCGCCGTTTTCGTTTTCGCGCGTGCTAGAGCCGGCGCAAGTCCGTTATTAGCGTGAACAGGTCCTTGCGTGCGATCAATGCTTGCCCGTGCTGCCGAACCCGCCCGCGCCGCGTTCGCTCGCGGGGAATTCATCGACGATATTGAACCGGGCCTGCACGACGGGCACGATGACGAGCTGCGCGAGGCGTTCCATCGGATTCAACGAGAACGTCGTATGGCCGCGGTTCCATGTCGAGATCATCAACTCTCCTTGGTAGTCGGAATCGATCAAGCCGACCAGATTGCCGAGCACGATCCCGTGCTTGTGCCCCAAGCCCGATCGCGGCAGGATCAACGCCGCATAGCCCGGATCGCCGACATGGATCGCAAGACCGGTCGGCACGAGCGCCGTTTGCCCCGGTTCGAGGGTGATCGGCGCCTCGATCGCGGCGCGTAGGTCAAGGCCCGCGCTGCCCGGTGTGGCATAGGCGGGGAGGTAGTCGCGCATGCGCGCATCGAGGATTTTCAGGTCGAGTTTCATGGATGGATGAAGGGGCAAAAAAAGCCGCGGTGCGATGTCTGGCGCGATCGGCGCAGATCCGCGCCGAGCACACGCGTTAAGCCGTGGGTGCGTCGCGCTGAGGCATCACGAAATGAGGCTCGTATCGGGCAGCCGTCGCGCGATCTCCGCGATCAGCACGCTCGCAAGCGTGTCCTTGTCGGCGCGGGGCAAATGCGTCGCACCCGTGGCGTCGAACAAGACCACCTCGTTGTCATCGCGGCCGAACGTGGCCGGTCCGAGATTGCCGACGATGAGCGGGACGTTCTTCTTCAGGCGTTTTTGCTCGCCGTTGGTTGCCAAATCCCCGCTTTCGGCCGCAAAGCCGACGCAGTACGGCGCATTGGGCAGTTTCGCAACGGTCGCGAGAATATCCGGATTTTCGACGAACGAAAGCGTCGGGACGGCTTGCCCCGCCGTTTTCTTGATCTTGTGCTCGCTCGCTTGTGTCACGCGCCAGTCGGCCACCGCCGCCACCGCGATGAACACGTCCGAATCCGCCACCGACTGCATGACGGCGTCATGCATCTGCTGCGCGGTTTCGACGTCTTCGCGCTCGACGCCCCAAGGGGTCGACAGTGCGACCGGACCCGCGATCAAGCGAACTTCGGCGCCGGCTTGCTGCGCAGCGCGCGCAAGCGCGAAGCCCATCTTGCCGCTCGAACGATTCGTGATGCCGCGCACGGGATCGATCGGCTCGAACGTCGGCCCGGCCGTGACGAGCACGCGCCGGCCCGCGAGCAGCTTCGGCCGGAAGAACGAGACGAGCGCCTCGAACGCATCTTCCGGTTCGATCATGCGGCCTTCGCCCACCTCGCCGCAGGCTTGCGACCCGGCGTCGGGGCCAAGAATGACGACGCCGTCGGCGCGCAATTGCGCGACGTTGCGTTGGGTGGCGGGATGCGCCCACATCTGCCGGTTCATCGCGGGCACGACGAGCAGCGGACACTCGCGGGCGAGGCAAAGGATCGAGAGCAGATCGTCGGCGCGCCCGTGGGCGAGCTTGGCGAGGAAGTCGGCCGATGCGGGCGCGATCACGATCGCGTGCGCCGCGCGCGATAGATCGATGTGCGGCATGTTGTTGTCGATGCGCGCATCCCATTGGCTCGTGAACACGGGCCTGCCCGAGAGCGCTTGCATCGTGACCGGCGTGATGAACTGCGTCGCCGCTTCGGTCATCGCAACCTGGACAGTGGCGCCGGCCTTGGTCATCAACCGCGTCAGTTCGGCGATCTTGTAGCTAGCGATGCCGCCCGTCATGCCGAGCAGCAGATGTTTGCCTGCGAGTTCCGCGGTTGCCAAGCTTGCCTCCGAAGCGCGTCAGCGCGCGCCGCGCACGCGCCGCAACTCGTCGAGCACGAGCAGTGCGGCGCCAATGACGATCGCACTGTCCGCGAGGTTGAACGCCGGCCAGTGCCAATTGCCTACGTGGAAATCGAGGAAGTCGATCACCCGCCCGTGCACGAGGCGGTCGATGACATTGCCTAGCGCACCCCCCATGATCTGCGCGAGCGCCGTGCAAAACAAGCGCTGATTGCCGTGGCGCTTGAGCAAATAGACGATCACGCATGCGGCGATTACGCCCAGCACCGTGAACGCCCAGCGCTGCCAGCCGCTCGCGGTGGAAAGAAAGCTGAACGCCGCGCCGCGATTGAAAATCAGCAGGAAGTTGAAGAACGGTGTGACCGCGTGCGGCGTGGCATAGGCAAATACTTTGGTGACCGCGATCTTCGTCAACTGGTCGAACAAGATGACGATCAACGAGATACCGACCCACGGGGCGAGGGAAGCGCCGCTCGCTTGCATCGAACGTGATTTCGCCATTATGCCGCCCTCCGTTTTTCGCCTTCGCCGAACAGGTTGCTGAAACAGCGGCCGCAAAGCGTCGGATGCTCCGCCTTCGCGCCGACGTCCGCGCGATAGTGCCAGCAGCGCTCGCACTTCAGATACTTCGATGCGACCACGTCGACGCCTTCCTCGGCTTCGGCATCGACCTTCAAGACCTTTGCATCGGAGGTGATCAGCACGAACTTCAAGTCGCCGTCCAAGCTGGCGAGCGCATCGTAGGCCGCCCCCGTCGCGCGGATCGTGACTTCGGCTTGCAGGGACGAGCCGATTTGCTCGGCCGCGCGCGCTTCTTCCAACGCCTTCGTCACGTTGCTGCGCACCGCGCGCAGCAATGCCCATTTCGAACGCAGCGCTTCGGCGCCCGGGATCTCCGGGTGGACGTAGTACGTTTCCGTGAAGATCGTGTCGTTGCCCGGTTGAAACACCTTCCAGGCTTCTTCGGCCGTGAACGAAAGGAACGGCGCCATCACCCGCAGCAAGCCTTGAGCGATGTGATAGAGCACCGTTTGCGCCGAACGTCGCGCCGGCGAATCGGGCGCGCTCGTGTAGAGGCGGTCCTTCAGCACGTCCAGGTAGAAGCCGCCGAGATCTTCCGAGCAGAACGTCTGCAGCTTCGCGACGACGGGGTGGAACTCGTACTTCTCGTAGTGCGCGAGGATGTCTTGTTGCAGTTCGGCGGCGAGCGCGACGGCGTAGCGATCGATCTCGAGCCAGTGCGCGACCGGCTGCGCATGCTCGGCGAAATCGAAGTCGGACAGATTGGCGAGCAAGAATCGCAGCGTGTTGCGAATGCGGCGATAACTTTCGGTCACCCGCTTGAGGATCTCTTCGGAGATCGCAAGCTCGCCCGAATAGTCGGTGGAGGCAATCCACAAGCGGATGATTTCGGCGCCGAGGCGGTTCGCGACTTCGTGCGGGTCGACGCCGTTGCCGAGCGACTTGCTCATCTTGCGGCCTTCGCCGTCCACGGTGAAGCCGTGCGTGAGCAGCGCGCGATACGGCGCGCGGCCATCGAGCATCGACGCCGTCAACAGCGACGAGTGGAACCAGCCGCGGTGTTGGTCCGAGCCTTCGAGGTAAAGATCGGCCGGGAAGTGCGAGGCGGCGCGATGAGAGCCGCGCAGCACGTGCCAGTGCGTCGTGCCCGAGTCGAACCAGACGTCGAGCGTGTCGCGGTTCTTCTCATAGAGGTTGGCGTCCTCGCCGATCAACTCGCGCGGGTCCAGCGTCTGCCATGCTTCGATGCCGCCTTGCTCGACGCGCTGTGCGACGGCCTCGAGCAACTCGATCGTGCGCGGATGCAGCTCGCCCGTCTCCTTGTGGACGAAAAACGCCATCGGCACGCCCCATTGGCGCTGGCGCGAGAGCGTCCAATCGGGGCGATTCGCGATCATGCTGTAAAGACGCTGCTTGCCCCAGGACGGGAAGAACGCGGTGGCCTCCACGCCGGCCAATGCCGTTTCGCGCAGCGTGGCCGCGCCGTCGTTCGGCGTGAGGTCCATGCCCGCGAACCATTGCGAGGTGGCGCGATAGATGATCGGCGTCTTGTGGCGCCAGCAGTGCATGTAGCTGTGCAAGTACTTTTCCGCATGCAGCAGCGTGCCGGCCGCGGCGAGGGCCTCGATCACCTTCGGATTCGCGGCCCAAATGCTGAGCCCGCCGAATAGCGGCAGCGATTCGATGTAGCGGCCATCGCCCATCACCGGGTTGATGATGTCCGAATCGGCCATGCCGTGCGACTTGCAGGACTCGAAATCTTCTACGCCGTAAGCCGGCGACGTGTGAACGACGCCCGTGCCCGAATCGATCGTGACGTATTCGCCCAGGTAGACCGGCGAAGTGCGCTTATAGCCCAGGTGCGCCGACGAGAGCGGATGATGAAAGCGCAGGTTGACGAGCTTCTCGCCGGATGCGGTGGCGATGACGTTGCCCGTCAGGCCGAACTCCTCGAGCGAGGCTTGCACGCGCTCTTGCGCGAGCACGAGCAGGCCGCGCTCGGTATCCACGAGCGCGTAGTCGAGCTCGGGGTGTACGTTCAGCGCCTGGTTGGCCGGGATCGTCCACGGCGTGGTGGTCCAGATGACGATGCCGCCTTCGGTGCGCGGCAGCGAAGCGAGGCCGAACACGCGCGCTGTTTTCTCGGGTTCGGCGAACGGGAACAGCACGCTGATCGACGGGTCGACGCGATCCTTGTATTCGACCTCGGCCTCCGCGAGCGCGGAGCCGCAGTCGAAACACCAATTCACGGGCTTCAAGCCGCGAAACACGTAGCCCTTTTCGAGAATCTTGGCGAGCGCGCGAATCTCGCCGGCCTCGTTCGAAAAGTTCATCGTTTTATATGGATTGTCCCAATCCCCGAGCACGCCGAGCCGCTTGAACCCAGCCTTCTGCGTCTCGATCTGCTCGCTTGCATAGGCGCGCGCCTTTTGCTGCACTTGAGCCGCGGGCAGCGATTTGCCGAACTGCTTTTCGATCTGGATTTCGATCGGCATGCCGTGACAGTCCCAGCCCGGCACATACGGTGCGTCGAAGCCGGCCATGTTGCGCGACTTCACGATGATGTCTTTGAGGATCTTGTTGACCGCGTGGCCCAGGTGAATGTCGCCGTTCGCATACGGCGGGCCGTCGTGCAGCACGAAGAGCGGGCGGCCCTTGCTCGCGGCGCGGATCTTTTCGTAGATGCCGCTTTCTTGCCATGCCTTGACCCATTGGGGCTCGCGCTTGGGCAGATCGCCCCGCATGGGGAACGGCGTGTCGAGCAGGTTGACCGGATATTTCGCCTGCGGTTTCGAATCGGCTTTCTTGTCGCTCATAGTGCTATCGCTGAAATCGGTGGGCGCCCGAGCCGTGGGCGCTTCGGTATTGAATAAGTGATGACCGCGCGGACAGGCGCTGCGCCTTGCGCCGTGCGCCGGTTCGGCGGCTAGCGAATTCGGTCGGTTGCCGAGGTGGAAAACCCCGTCGCGCGGCTGCCGGGCGCGCCTTCGGCGGCCGCCTGCACACCCTCGAGCGCCGTGAAATAGGCGCGCGCGCCGACGACATCGCGCGCGATGGCGGCCGTCAGCGTTTCGAGATCGGGGTACTTTTCCTCGTCGCGCAACTTCTTCAAAAATTCGACGCGCACGAGTTTGCCATAGGCGTCGCCGTGCCAGTCGAGCAGATGCACTTCGAGCAGCACGCGCCCCGAATCGTCGACGGTCGGGCGCAGCCCGAGGCTCGCGACGCCGGGCAGCGGCGTTGCGTCGACGCCGTGGACGCGGACGATGAAGATGCCGGCCAGCGCGGGCCGCTTATGGGCGATCGGCAGATTCAAGGTGGGAAAGCCCAGATCGCGGCCGAGCTTGAGCCCATGCACGACATGGCCGCTGATGGCATAAGGGCGGCCGAGCGCCGCGCGGGCGGCGTCGAGATCGCCCGCGATCAGCGCGGCACGCACACCGGAGCTCGAAATGCGCGCGCCGCTCGGATCGGCGATCGTTTGCATCTGTTCCACCTCGAACCCGTATCGTTCCCCGGCTGCTTTGAGGGAGACGAAATCGCCGGCGCGCTTGGCGCCGTAGCGGAAATCGTCGCCGATCAACACCCAGCGCGCGTGCAAGCCGTCCACGAGAACGCGCTTGACGAAGGCGTCGGGCGACTGGCTCGCGAACGTGTGATTGAAGTGTTCCACCACCACGCGATCGACGCCGTTGGTGCGCAGCGCTTCGAGCTTGTCGCGCAGCATCGCGATGCGCGGCGGCGCACCGGCCGGATTGAAGAACTCGCGCGGGTGCGGCTCGAACGTCATGACGCACACGGGCAAGCCGCGCGCATGCGCCGCCTCGCTCACGCGGGCGAGCAGCGCCTGGTGGCCGCGGTGGACACCGTCGAAGTTGCCGATCGTCAGCGCGCAGGGCGCGCGGCTTTCGGCGTTGGGAAGACCGCGGAAGACTCTCACGATAGCCGTTGGGGTGGGCGGCGCATTGCCGCGAAGCCGATCATCGATGAACGGGCGGCGGATGCCGCAAAGCAGAAGATTATAAACGCTCGGCGCTCGGCCCGGCTCGCGCGCGGATTTGCGCGAGGCCTCGGGTGATAAAATCGCCGGATGAAAAATATCGTAATTCTGATTTCCGGGCGCGGCAGCAACATGCAAGCGATCGTACGCGCTTGTAGCGAGGAGCGCTGGCCCGCGCGCATCGCGGCCGTCGTGTCGAACCGGGCCGATGCCGCCGGGCTTGCGTTCGCGGCGTCCCAGGGCATCGCCACGGCGGTCGTCGAACATGGCGGCTATCCCGATCGCGAAGCCTTCGACGCGGCGCTAGCGCAGGCCGTCGATCGTTTCTCGCCCGACCTCGTCGTGCTGGCCGGCTTCATGCGCGTGCTCACATCGAGCTTCGTCGAACGTTACGCCGGCCGCATGCTCAATGTTCACCCGTCCTTGCTGCCGAGCTTTCCCGGGCTGCGCACACACGAGCGGGCGCTCGAAGCGGGCGTGGCGCTGCACGGCGCAACGGTGCATTTCGTGACGCCGCAACTCGATCACGGCCCGATCGTCGTGCAAGGCGCGATCCCGGTCACGGCCGGCGACGATACCCGCTCGCTCGCGCAGCGCCTGCTCGCGGTCGAGCATGTGATCTATCCGCGCGCGGTGCGCTGGTTCGTCGAAGGCCGCTTGACGCTCTCGGGCCTACGCGTGGTCGTCACGCCGCCCGAACCGCAATGGTATTTCTCCGACACCCAAGAGGCGGCCGCATGAAGCACACGAAGAAGAAAGAAAAGGGCGCGCACGGTCCGGCGCGCGCGGGCGGCAAGCGCGATTCGGTGCTGCACGGGTTCCTGATCGGCCAGACCGAAACGCTGCTCGCCGATGTTCTCAAGTTCACCGGCCCGGCCGACGCCACGACGAGCCGTTTCTTTCGCGCCCATCCGAAGCTCGGCCATGCCGAGCGCGGCGTGATCGCCGAAGCTGTATTCGCGGTGCTGCGCCGGCGCATGGAGTTCGCCCACTTGGCGGAGAGTGGCAGCGGCAGTCCCACGCGGCGCCTCGCGCTGCTCGGTTTGATGCAGACGGCCGGCCGCGCCGCGCTCGCGCCTTACGTGTCCGAAGCCGAAGGCGCATGGCTCGAGCACGTTTCGAAAATCGATCCGGCCAGCCTGCCGCTGCGCGTGCGGACGAACTTGCCCGATTGGATCGCCGAAGCGTTGGCTAAGCGGTTCGAGGCGCAGGAGCTGGCGCAGTTGGCGGCCGCGCTCAATTACCCGGCGCCGCTGGATTTGCGCGCCAATCCGATCAAGGCGAATCGCGAGCAAGTGCTCGACGCGCTGCAGAGTGTGGGCGTGGAGGCTGGTGCGACGCCGTTTGCGCCGTACGGTGTGCGCGTCGTCGGCAAGCCTGCGCTGACCAAGCTCAAGCCGTTCGAGGATGGCTGGATCGAGGTGCAGGACGAGGGCAGTCAGTTGCTCTGCGCGCTCGTTGCGCCGCGTCGCGGCGAGATGATCGTCGACTTTTGCGCCGGTGCGGGCGGCAAAACGCTGGCGCTCGGAGCGGCAATGCGCTCCACGGGCCGCCTGTATGCGTTCGACGTCTCCGATCGGCGCCTCGCCAAGCTGAAGCCGCGTCTTGCGCGCAGCGGCCTGTCCAACGTGCATCCGGTGCTGATCGACAGCGAGCACGATGCCAAGATCAAGCGCTTGGCGGGCAAGATCGACCGTGTGCTCGTCGATGCGCCGTGCAGCGGCTTGGGCACCTTGCGGCGCAATCCCGATTTGAAATGGCGCCAGAGCCCGGGCTCGGTCGAGGAACTCGCGCCCAAGCAGGCGTCGATCCTCGCCAGCGCCGCGCGCCTCGTGAAATCGGGCGGGCGGCTCGTCTATGCGACCTGCAGCGTGCTCGAAGCGGAAAACGAAGCGATCGTCACGCGGTTTCTCGCCGATCACCCCGATTTCTCGCTCGTACCGGCGGGCAAGGTGCTCGCCGAGCAACGCATCGAGCTCGAAATGGGCGATTACCTTTCGCTCTGGCCGCATCGGCATGCGACCGACGGCTTTTTCGCCGCGGTGCTCGAGCGCCGTGCGTGATCGTTAGCATAAGGTCGGCCGTGTGTGCGGCCGGCCTCTCATCGAGATGACACAGAACCGCATCCTCTCCCATATGCTGGCCGACATCGCGCGCGATTACGGTCAGCCCGTCATGATCTGGCAGGCGTCGACGCTGCTCGGCGCGTTGCTCGTTGCATGGGTGCTCGCTCGGCTCGTCGCCCGCGCTCTGGAATCGCGCCGGCGCGCGCGGCACGAAACGGCGCGTTTCGGCGCGGAAAGCTTGCGCAAGGCGTTGTTTCCGCTGCTTGGCGGCTTGCTCGTCTGGGCGGCGCAGACTGCGCTCGACGAGTACATGTCGACCTCCCTGCTGGAGCTTGCGCTCGTTCCGTTGTTCGGGATCGCGCTCATCTACATCGTTTTTTTCATTGCGCGGCGTGTCTTCGGGCGCACCGGCCACGCTCACGCTTGGCTCTCCATCGCCGAAAAGCTCGTGTCCGTGCTGGTGTGGATCGGCATGGCCATCACCGTGCTCGGCATTCAGGACGAGGTGCTGCGCTGGATGGCGTCGGTCCGATTCCGCGTCGGTAGCGCGCATATGACGCTGCTGTCGTTCACGACCGGGCTGACGTGGGTTTGCGCGACCGTCGTGTTCGCGCTGTGGCTCGGCTCGGTGTACGAGGACCGCGTCATGCGCGCGCATTCGGTCGACGCCAATTTGCGCGTCGTGCTCTCGCGAGTCGGGCGCGCGCTGTTGCTGCTGGCGGCCGTGCTCGTCAGCTTTTCGCTGGTGGGCATCGACATCACGGTGCTTGGCGTGTTCGGCGGCGCGCTCGGCGTGGGCCTTGGTCTGAGCTTGCAAAAGATCGCGAGCAACTACGTCTCGGGGTTCATCATCTTGATCGACCGCTCGCTGCGGCTGGGCGATACGATCAACGTCGCGGGTCTGCAGGGCATGGTGACGCAAATCACGACGCGTTACACCACGGTGCGGGGACTGGACGGCATCGAGACCCTGATCCCCAATGAAAAGCTCGTGACGGACGTGGTGCAAAACCATTCCTCTTTTTTGACCCGCGGCTATGCGAAGGTGGCCGTGCAGATCGCCTATACGTCCGACGTCGACCAAGCGATGGCCCTGCTCGTCGAGGCGGCGCGCGGCGTCGAACGGGTGCTGGAGGATCCGGCGCCCGCTGCTTATCTCGTGGGTTTCGGCGCCGACGGCATCAATTTGGAACTCGGTTTCTGGATCGAGGAAGCGGCCAAGGGCACGGCCGCCACCCGCTCGAGCGTCAACCGCAACATCTGGCGGCTGTTCGGCGAGCACGGCATTTCGATTCCCTATGCGCGCCGCGATATCCATGTCGTCGGCGGGTTACCGGCCGTGCTGAACGGCGCGGTCGAGCTAGCCCAGGATCCGTCCATCGGCGCGGGCGCGAACGAGCCGCGCGCAGCGGGCACGCCGCTCGCTCGAGATGCGGCAGCGGGCGCTTGATTGTCGCCGCGGCGATATGCCGCGCACCGCCTGCGTGGGTAAACGCGCGGAAATCGGTAAAAATGGCGCTCACGAAAGCTGTTGCACCGCAAAAATTCTTTTTTGTTACAAATACTTGCGTCGATTGCAGTAAAATGCCGACAGCTATCGAAAGCTAGCTTTCACCTCTCGGCATCCGCTTGGTCGCGGGCGTCGTCGTAATACAGGTAAACACCTTGCTGAACTCCTTTCTCGATTTTCTCGCGCACGGCTTGCTTCGTTTTTCGTGGTGGCAAATTGTGCTGTTCGCGCTCGCCGTCACGCACGTCACGATCATCGGCGTCACCGTCTATCTGCACCGCTGCCAGGCGCACCGGGCGCTCGATCTGCACCCGATCGCGAGCCATTTCTTCCGCCTGTGGCTGTGGATGACGACGGGCATGCTCACGGGGCAGTGGGCGTCGATCCATCGCAAGCATCATGCGAAATGCGAAACGGAAGAAGATCCGCATAGCCCGCAAACGCGCGGCATCTGGAAGGTGTTGCTCGAAGGGGCGGAACTCTATCGCGCGGAAGCCAAGGACGAAGAAACGTTGCGGCGCTTCGGCCACGGCACGCCGAACGACTGGATCGAGCGCAATGTCTACACGCGCTATCCCATCCTCGGCGTGAGCCTCATGATGGTGATCGACGTCGCGCTGTTCGGCATCGTCGGCCTCAGCGTGTGGGCGGTGCAGATGATCTGGATCCCGTTCTGGGCCGCCGGCGTCGTGAACGGTCTCGCGCACTTCTGGGGCTACCGCAACTTCAATTCGGCCGATGCGAGCACGAACATTTTCCCCTGGGGCATCCTGATCGGCGGCGAAGAGCTCCACAACAACCACCACACGTACGCCACCTCGGCCAAGCTGTCGAACAAATGGTTCGAGTTCGACATTGGTTGGCTCTACATTCGCTTGATGTCGGCCGTCGGCCTCGCCAAGGTCAAGAAGATCGCGCCCACGCCGCGTCTGACGGCCAGCAAGCCCGTGCTCGACCAAGACACGCTGCAGGCGGTGTTGACGAATCGCTACGAAGTCATGGCGCGCTACGCCAAGACCGTCAAGCGCGCCTATCGCCAGGAACTCGCGCGGCTCAAGGAAATCGGCGCGCGCGAAAAGTATCAATTGATGCGCGGCGCGCGCGAGTGGTTCCATAAGGAAGAAGCCGGGCTCGACGAGCCGCAAAAGCGTCAACTGCCGGAAATCTTCGCCGATAGCCAAACTCTGCGCACGTTCATCGAGTTGCGTAAGGATCTCAGCGCGATCTGGGAGCGGTCGAACGCTTCTCGTGAACAGCTGCTGGTCCAGTTGCAGGACTGGTGTCATCGGGCCGAGCAAAGCGGCATCAAAGCGTTGCAGGAATTTGCAATGCGCCTGCGCCGCTACGCCTGAGCGCCTGCTTACGCGAAATCCATTAAAATTTCGGTACGTCATCGACACCCCGCCTTGGCGGGGTGTTGCTTTTTGGGCCTCGTATGTTCGGGGTCTGTTTTGCGCTCGGCTCGGCTCGACCCTCGAGCGCGATAGTGGAGATTAGGATGGACTCGGCCATCAAGACCGTCGAATTCGACAAGCCGCTCGCGGGCGCCGTGTGCGGCGTCGGCCACGCTTGGGCGAAAGTGCCGCCGGCGCCGTCGCCGGAAGAGAAGCGGCAACTGAAGGCGCGCGTGCGCGAGTTGCTCCAGCGTGAAAAGGCCGTGCTCGTCGCGCATTACTACGTCGACGCCGAGTTGCAGGAGCTAGCCGACGAAACCGGCGGCTGTGTGGCCGACTCGCTGGAGATGGCACGCTTCGGGCGCGATCACGAGGCGCAAACGCTCGTCGTGGCGGGCGTGCGTTTCATGGGCGAAACCGCGAAGATCCTGAGCCCTGGCAAGCGCATTCTGATGCCCGATCTCGATGCGACGTGCTCGCTCGATCTCGGCTGCCCGGCCGACGAGTTCTCGGCGTTCTGCGATGCGCATCCGGACCGTACCGTCGTCGTGTATGCGAACACCAGCGCGGCGGTGAAGGCGCGCGCCGATTGGATGGTGACATCCTCGATCGGTCTCGAGATCGTCGCGCACCTGCACGCGCGCGGAGAGAAAATTCTTTGGGCGCCAGATCGCCATCTGGGCGGCTACATTCAAAAGCAGACGGGCGCCGATATGCTGTTATGGCAAGGCTCGTGTCTCGTGCATGACGAGTTCAAAGGCATCGAACTCGATTTGTTGAAGGCCGAGCATCCGCAGGCAAAGGTGCTCGTGCATCCCGAATCGCCCGCGAGTGTCGTGGCCCAGGCCGACGTCGTCGGTTCGACCACACAATTGATCGACGCCGCCAAGCGCCTCGATGCGACGCACTTCATCGTCGCGACCGACCTCGGCATTTTGCACAAGATGCAGCTCGCGGCGCCGGGCAAGACGTTCATCGCCGCACCGACGGCCGGCAATAGCGCAACCTGCAAAAGCTGCGCGCATTGTCCATGGATGGCGATGAACGGGCTTGCGAACTTGGTCGACGTGCTCGAGCGCGGGCACAACGAGATCTTCGTCGATCCAACCATCGGCGAGCGCGCCCGCGTGCCGATCGATCGGATGTTGGCGTTCGCGGCGGCTCACAAGAAACGCGTGCAGGCAAGCGGCGACCTCGCGCGCGACACGTCGCTGTTTGCCAACGTCGGCGCAGCGTGACGCGCGTTGCGTCCGCCTCTCCTCTTTCGACATTCGCATGTCGCGGTGGCCGGTGCGGCCGCTGCGGCGCAAAGGACTACTGATCATATGACCGTGCAACGAGCAACGGCGGCCGGTGACGTCGTATCCCCGCTTTTTGCGGAGATTCACGCGCAGTACGGCGCGGCGTTCGACGCGGCGCTCGCCCGCAACGTCGCGGACGCGCTGTCGGAAGACGTGGGCGAGGGCGATTTGACGGGGCGGCTCGTGCCGGCCGATTCGATTCGCGATGCGCGCATCCTGGTGCGGGAAGAGGCTGTCCTGTGCGGCGTGCCGTGGTTCATCTCCGTGATGCAGCAGGTCGATCCGGCGATCGAGATCGACTGGCGCTATCGCGAGGGTGAGCGGATGGCGGCCGATTCCGCGGTGTGCTTTCTGCGCGGGCCGGCGCGCGCACTGCTCACGGCGGAGCGCAACGGCTTGAACTTTCTGCAATTGCTCTCGGGCGTGGCCACCGCCACGCGCCGGTACGTCGATGCGATCGAGGGCACGCGCGCCCGTATTCTCGACACGCGCAAGACGTTGCCGGGGCTGCGCCTCGCGCAGAAGTACGCTGTGCGCGTGGGCGGTGGCGCGAATCAGCGCCTCGCGCTGTACGACGGCATCTTGATCAAAGAGAATCACATCGCCGCGGCGGGCGGTGTGGGACCGGCCTTGGACGCAGCGTACGCGTTGAACGCGGGGGTTACGATTCAGATCGAAGTTGAAACGCTCGAGCAGCTCGAGTCCGCGCTCGCGCACCGCGCCGAGTCGATTCTGCTCGACAACTTTTCGTTCGAGGCGATGCGCGCCGCCGTCAAGCTCACCGCTGGACGCGCCCTGCTCGAAGTGTCGGGCGGCGTCAATTTCGACACCGCGCGCGCGATTGCGGAGACGGGCGTCGATCGGATCTCGATCGGCGCGCTGACGAAAGACGTGCGCGCGACCGATTTCTCGATGCGGCTGCTCTAGGCCGGCTCACACCCGGCAGGGCGCGGCTTCCGATAGTTCATGTTGGCCGCTAGCGCCTCGCGGGATCCGCCTCGCATGGCTTGCGGCTCACATTTGCCGGTTCGGGACGCGCTCGGGCGCGAGCACGGTCGGCAACGCCTTGGGCAGGGCGGACGGCCAATCGCGCGAGAAGTGCAGGCCGCGGCTTTCCCGCCGTGAGCGCGCGCTGTCGACGATCAACGAAGCCACATCGACCAAGTTGCGCAGCTCCAGCAGATCGCGGCTTACTTTGAAGTTCGCGTAGTATTCCTGAATCTCGTCTCGCAGCAGCGAGAGGCGGTGTTTGGCGCGCGCCAAACGCTTGTCGGTCCTCACGATCCCCACGTAGTTCCACATCAACCGGCGTAGCTCGTCCCAGTTGTGGGCGACGACGACTTCCTCGTCGGGATCGGAGACGCGGCTTTCGTCCCAGTCGGGCAGCGGGGCATGAGCGGCTGCGTCGAAGCCTTCTCGCTCGATCGCGTCCGCGGCGGAACGGCCGATGACGAGGCATTCGAGCAGCGAGTTGCTCGCGAGCCGGTTCGCGCCGTGCAGGCCCGTGTACGAGGTTTCGCCCACGGCGTACAAGCCGGCTAGATCGGTGCGCCCCGCCAAATCGGTGACGACGCCGCCACAGGTGTAGTGCGCCGCGGGCACGACGGGGATCGGATCTTTCGTGATGTCGATGCCGAACTCGAGGCAGCGCGCGAGAATCGTCGGGAAATGCTCGTGCAGGAAGGCGGCAGGCTGGTGGCTGATGTCGAGATAGACGCAGTCGATGCCGCGCTTCTTGATCTCGAAATCGATCGCGCGCGCGACGATGTCGCGTGGCGCGAGTTCGGCCCGTTCATCGTGCGCCGGCATGAAGCGCGTGCCGTCGGGCAGCAGCAACTTGCCGCCTTCGCCGCGCACGGCTTCCGTAATCAAGAAGGACTTCGCGTAGGGGTGAAAGAGGCAGGTCGGGTGGAATTGGATGAACTCCATGTTCGACACCCGGCACCCGGCTCGCCACGCCATCGCGATGCCGTCGCCCGTCGCCGTATCGGGGTTCGTCGTATACAAATAGACCTTGCCCGCGCCACCGGTCGCGAGGATCGTATGGGGCGCTTCCAGCGTGACCGTTCTTCCGCTCTCGATATCGAGCGCGTACAGGCCATGGCAGCGGCGGCCCGGCAGACCGAGGCGATCGGATGTGATGAGATCGATCGCGTAATGATCTTCCAGCAGTGTGATATTCGGGTGTTGGCGTACACGCTCGGACAGCGTGGCCACGACCGCGTGCCCGGTCGCGTCCGCCGCGTGGATGATGCGGCGATGGCTGTGGCCGCCCTCGCGCGTCAGATGAAAGCCCAGTTCCGCCGCGTCGTCGCGCGTGAACGGCACGCCTTGATCGATCAGCCACTGGATGGCCGTGCGGCCATGTTCGACGATGAACCGTGTGGCGCCTTCGTCGCACAGCCCAGCGCCGGCGACGAGCGTATCGTTGACGTGATTTTCGACGCTATCGGCCGAGTCCAGCACGGCGGCGATTCCGCCTTGGGCCCAGTCGCTCGCGCCTTCCGTCATGGACCGTTTGGCGATGACGGCCACGCGCCGTTTCTCGGCGAGATTCAGCGCAACGGTCAGGCCCGCCAGGCCGCTGCCAACGATTACGACGTCGAAATTCATCTGTGTTTCCCTTGTCCCCGATCCCCCGCGCGTACGCGCAACAGATTGCAGCCGTGTGAAAATCGCGTGGGTAAGCTTGGGAGGATACCGCGACGGCTGACGCAATGGGGGCGCACCAACGCAAAAGCCCCGCACGTGGCGGGGCTTTTGGTCGTATTCGGCTCGAACGAGACCGATTACTTGATCTTCGTTTCCTTGTACGCGACATGCTTGCGGGCGACGGGATCGAACTTCATGATCTCCATCTTTTCCGGCATGTTGCGCTTGTTCTTCGTCGTGGTATAGAAGTGACCCGTGCCTGCGGTCGACTCCAGCTTGATCTTGTCGCGTGCGCCTTTGGCCATGACTGGACTCCTTAGATTTCGCCGCGCGAGCGCAGATCGGCCAGCACGGTGTCGATGCCGTTCTTATCGATCAAGCGCAGACCGGCGTTCGAAACGCGCAGACGCACGAAACGGTTTTCGCTTTCCACCCAGAAACGGCGGGATTGCAGATTCGGCAAGAAACGCCGCTTCGTCTTGTTGTTGGCGTGGGAAACGTTGTTGCCGCTCATCGGCGCTTTCCCAGTTACTTGGCATACGCGTGCCATATGAGAGCACTCCTAAAACGCTTAAATTCGGGGTTCAAGCCTGGTCGGGGCCTAACAGGAAAGGGCACAAGGAAGCCGCTCAGCAACTGAGTGCGGCGACCTCCCCCAAGCTTCTGAACGAGGTTGGAAACAGGCAGACGGCGATTCTAGCAGAAAAAGCGCCGAAAAATCAAACCGAATTTGCGGGCAGGCGATTTTGCCGGAAAAAAGCGGCGGCCGGGCTGCTACAGCCAGCCGGCGCGGGCGAACGAGAAGACATCGTGACGCCCCACCACGAGATGGTCGACGAGCCGCACGTCGATCAGCGCGAGCGCATCGCGCAGCACGCGTGTGAGCTGACGATCGCTCGCGCTGGGTTTGACCGCTCCGGACGGATGATTGTGGGCGACGACGAGGCTGGCGGCATTGGCCTCGAGCGCGCGGCGCACGATTTCGCGCGGATAGACGGCCAGGCGCGTCAACGAACCGCGCGAGATTTCCTCGTTGTCGATCAGCCGATGCCGAGCATCCAGATACAGGCAGAGAAACACTTCGTACGGGCGCGCGCCGATCAAAAGGCGTACGTAGTCGTGAACCGCTTCGGTCGAATCGACGAGCGGCTGCTCGCGCGCCCGCTCGGCCAGGGCGCGGCGCGCCATCTCGATGACGGCCAGCAGCACCGCGGTCTTTGCCGGCCCGATGCCGTGCACGCCGTCGAAGTCGCGCGGGGTGGCGTCGAGGATGCCGCGAAGCGAGCCGAAGCGAGCCAGAAGCGAGCGCGCGAGGTCGAACACGTTATGGCCGGGCAGCCCCGAGCCTAGAAATATTGCAACGAGGTCCGTGTCGGACAGCGAGGCGGCGCCGCGCCCGAACAGCCGCTCACGCGGCATGTCGCGCGCCGCCGCTCCGCGAGGGCGGCGCGGCGCCACCGCTTTCAACGGGGCCAGGAGGTCGGAACTAACGGGCATATGCACATCTCATAGAAGCGGTTGATCGGGTGGGCGCGGACTGTGCGCGCATTGGGCGCGCGCTGCCCGGCGCGAGGTGGCTTACAATGGAGCCTTTGTGCGGGCGCCCGTACGCCGGGCGTCGAAACGCGCAGCGTGCGCGCCAAGGCCGCCGCAACGCGGCCCCATCGCAACGCGCGTGTCGCGTTCGTCCTACGAGCTATCCCATGAGCATCATCGATATTTCAGAAGTGAAAGCGGGTTCGCATGTGACGCTTCACTACCGGCTTGCACTCGCCGACGGCGCCGACATCGTGAACACCTTCGGCGATAAGCCGGCGACCCTCCTGCTCGGCGCGGGCCAACTCGCCGAGCCGCTGGAAGACATTCTGATAGGGATGAAGGCGGGCGACCATTCGACTTTCCGGCTAGGCGAAGGTCAGGCGTTCGGCCCGCGCAATCCCGAGTTGATTCAGCGCGTGTCGCTCGCCACCCTGCGGGAAAACGGCATGGTGGGCGAGGACTTCGCGCCCGGCGACCTGATCGAATTCAATGCGCCGAGCGGCGGACGCTACGCCGGCGTGCTCAAGGAGATCGGCGAAACGTCCGCCTTGTTCGACTTCAACCATCCCCTCGCGGGTCAGGCGCTGACGTTCGAAGTGCAAATCATCGGAATTCTGTAGATATGAGCCCCTCGGATACCTCCATCGCCGCTGTCGAGGCGGAAGTCTTGCTCGCCCAGCCGCGCGGCTTCTGCGCGGGGGTGGACCGTGCCATCGAGATCGTCGAGCGCGCCATCAAGCTGTTCGGCGCGCCCATCTACGTGCGCCACGAGATCGTTCACAACGCCTATGTGGTCGAAGACTTGCGCAAGAAGGGCGCCGTCTTCGTCGAGCAGCTCGACGACGTCCCGGCGGGCAGCACCGTCATCTTCAGCGCGCACGGAGTGTCCAAAGCCGTGCGGGACGAGGCCGAGGCGCACGGGCTGCGTATTTACGACGCCACCTGTCCGCTCGTGACGAAAGTCCACATGGAAGTCGCGAAGATGCGCCAAGAGGGGCTGGACATCGTGATGATCGGGCACAAAGGGCACCCCGAAGTCGAGGGCACCATGGGGCAGTCGGGCGAGGGCATGTATCTCGTCGAGAGCGCCGAAGATGTCGATGCATTGCAGCTATCGGATTCGTCGCGCATCGCATTCGTCACGCAAACGACCTTGTCGGTGGATGACGCCGCCGACATCATCGCCGCGCTCAAGGCGCGCTTTCCGCACATCCGGGAACCGAAGAAGCAGGATATCTGCTACGCCACGCAGAACCGGCAAGACGCCGTCAAGTTCATGGCGCCGCAATGCGATGTCGTCATCGTGGTCGGCAGTCCCAATAGTTCCAATTCCAACCGGTTGCGCGAAGTGGCGGAGAAGCGCGGCGTCCCCGCCTATATGGTGGATTCGCCCGATCAAATCGATCCGGCCTGGGTGGAAGGTAAACAGCGCATCGGCGTGACGGCCGGCGCCTCGGCGCCGGAGGTGCTCGCCCAAGCGGTCATCGGGCGGCTGCGCGAGCTCGGGGTGCGCAACGTGCGCGCGCTCGAAGGCATCGAGGAGAACATTGCTTTTCCATTGCCGCGCGGGCTCACGCTCCCGACCTGACGCGCGAGCGGGCGAATGCGCGCTGCGCTGGACCCTTGTTCCGGCGGTTGGGGTTTGCCCTGACTGCCGCATTTTTCGCGAAAAGCGCGCCTCGCTACGGCGCGCTTTTTTATTTTCCGCAAGCGTGCAAAACCGAAGGTTGCTCCCAAGAAATGAACAAATGTTGCAACTAGGTTGCGACGTGCCTCAAATAAGGGTCCCAAAAAAAGGTTGCAATGCAGGAAAACCCTGGCGATTCAGCATATTGGCTGCTCGCCAATTGGAGTTACAATGCGCGCGTCCTCAAGGTCCCTGGGCCTTTTGGCACCGGTATTGAGTAAGGCGCGGGAGACCTAGTTAATGCAAGTCAAGTTTGCTTACGCCGCATCGAGCATGACGAGAGGCGGCGAGGCGAGCATCGGTGACGCGGCACGGGTCGCCGCGGCGCCGGCGAGTGAGACGGCGGCTATCGCCACCTTGGAAAGCATCCAGGGGTGGGCGGTCGAGCCCGCGCCTTTCGATCAGGAGAAAAAAAATAAAGTGCAGACGGCATCGCGGTCGGATCGACGCGCGCGGCCGCCTCGCCGGCGCAGCACCTCGCTTTCGCGAGTGAGGCCGCCGGCGCTTCCACCCACCCGCATCGGACGTGCTTGGCCCAGCGCGCGCGGGTATGGCGGGACTTTTTCGGCGAGTGTGTTGCCTGCAGCGCAGGCCATGCTCGAAATCGGAGCAACAATCCTTGCAGGCGATGTGCGTGCCCGCAAGGTGACGTCGTCGGCGCTCGATGCGCCGTTGCGTCGCGTCGGTTTGCCGGCGGCCTCGGCCGCTGCGTGCCGGCGGCTGGATGCGGACTTCGCGCAGCACGGCGAAGCGAGCGCCCGCACATTGGCGTCGGTAGCGGCGCCGTTAGCGTTCGATGCCGCTCGCGCGGCGCCGAGCGCAAAGAAGTGCGCTGACTCGAGCGAAACGCCCAAGATGCAAACGGCGATGTCCACCGCGCGCGCAAGCGTGCGACGGGGCGCCATCGCATTTGGCGGCGACGGCGGTTCGCAGGAAGGCGCCATTACGCTTCACGACTTCAAGGACGGCGCATGCGCGGTTCTCGACGTCGTGCAAGTGTAGTGACGGAGCATGGAACGCGACGGCACCGGATACCCGACGGTGCCGTTTTTGCATCCGCCTCACCGGGTCTGCCGCCGAATCACGGCTTCAGCGGTATCCGTGAGGCGGCCGACCCTTACCGGTTTATTTATCAGTACCCGCAGTGCCGTTGCGGTTTTCGCCGAACCCCGGTTACAACCGGCGCGAAGCGAAGATCCAGTCGCACGGGCTAAGGAGCTTTAAATGGATATCTTCATCCAGCAGATCCTCAACGGTCTGGTGCTTGGTAGCGTCTACGCCATCATTGCACTCGGCTATACGATGGTGTACGGCATCTTAGGCATCATCAACTTTGCTCACGGCGACGTCCTGATGGTCGGCGCAATGGTCGCGCTATCGACCATCACGGTGCTGCACAACCATTTCCCTGGGCTCGGCAACATCCCGACGCTCATCATCGGACTCATCGTTGCGGCGGTCGTCTGCGCGATCGTCGGCTACCTGATCGAGCGGGCTGCCTACAGGCCGCTGCGCCGCGCTCCGCGCTTGGCGCCGTTGATCACCGCCATCGGCGTGTCGATCCTGCTCGAAACGCTGGCCATGATGATCTGGTCGCGCAACCCGCTGCCGTTCCCGCAGTTGATTTCCACCGATCCGATCAACGTGATCAAGGCGACCGACACGAGCGTGGGCGCCGTGATCTCGGCCACGGAAATCACGATCATCGTCGTCGCGTTCCTCGTGATGGCCGGCCTGCTTTTGCTCGTGCATAAGACCAAACTGGGCCGCGCGATGCGTGCGATCGCCGAGAATCCGAACGTCGCGAGCCTGATGGGCGTGAACCCGAACTTCGTGATCTCGGCCACGTTCATGCTCGGCTCGGCGCTGGCTGCGCTGGCCGGTGTGATGGTCGCGTCGGAATACGGCAACGTCCACTTCTACATGGGCTTCATTCCCGGCATGAAAGCGTTCACCGCCGCCGTGCTCGGCGGGATCGGCAACCTCGGCGGCGCCATGGTCGGCGGCGTGGTGCTTGGCCTGATCGAACAGCTGGGCGCGGGTTACATCGGCAATCTGACCGGTGGCGTGTTCGGCAGTAACTATCAGGACGTGTTCGCATTCATCGTGCTGATCGTCGTCTTGGTCTTCCGTCCGTCGGGCTTGCTCGGCGAACGTGTGGCGGACCGCGCGTAAGGGCAAGGAGCAAAGAAAATGACTTCAATTCAACCGATCGAGCCGTCCACGACGCTCATTCCCGAGAAAAACGCCACGAAGACGCTGGTCGTCGGCGTGCTGACCGCCATCTTCGTCATCGCGGCGCCGATGATCATCGGCGCGGCCGGCGGCAATTACTGGGTCCGCGTGCTCGATTTCGCGATGCTCTACGTCATGCTGGCCCTTGGCCTGAACGTGGTGGTGGGCTTCGCCGGTCTGCTCGACTTGGGTTACATCGCGTTCTACGCGGTCGGCGCCTACACGGCGGCCCTGTTGACCTCGCCGCATCTGTCCACCCAGTTCCAGTGGATCCACAACATTTGGCCCAACGGCCCGCATCTGTCGTACTTCCTGATCGTGCCGATCGCGATGGGTCTCGCGGCATTGTTCGGGGTGCTGCTGGGCGCGCCGACGCTGCGTCTGCGCGGCGATTACCTGGCCATCGTGACGCTCGGCTTCGGTGAAATCGTGCGGATCTTCATGAACAACCTGGACCGTCCGATCAACATCACGAACGGGCCGCAAGGCATTACCGGCGTCGATCCCGTGCATGTCGCAGGCTTCAGTCTCGCGCAAACGCACACGATCTTCGGCATGCAACTGCCCTCGGTCTATCTCTATTACTACCTGTTCGTGCTGTGCTCGTTGCTCGTGATCTGGGTGTGTACGCGTTTGCAGCATTCGCGTATCGGTCGCGCGTGGGCGGCGATCCGCGAAGACGAAATCGCGGCCAAGGCCATGGGCATCAATACGCGCAATGTGAAGCTGCTCGCCTTTGCGATGGGTGCGTCGTTTGGCGGCCTGTCCGGTGCAATGTTCGGCGGCTTCCAAGGCTTCGTGTCGCCCGAGTCGTTCACGTTCTGGGAATCGGTCGTCGTGCTCGCCTGCGTGGTGCTCGGCGGCATGGGCCACATCCCCGGCGTGATTCTGGGCGCTGTGCTGCTCGCGATCTTCCCCGAATTCCTGCGCTCGACGATGGGTCCGCTGCAGCACTGGTTGTTCGGCCATCAGATCCTCGACACGGAAGTGATTCGTCAGCTGCTTTACGGCCTGGCGATGGTGCTCATCATGCTGTATCGCTCGGAAGGCCTGTGGCCCGCGGCGAAGCATGAGGACAAGATCGCAAAATTGGCCAAGCGCGGCGCCAAGAAACCTGTGCGCGCGTAAAGAGCGGAGGAACACGCAAAATGAGCAATAAAAGCATTCGTTTGTCCGTGACGGGCGTGAACAAGCGCTTCGGCGGCTTGCAAGCGCTGTCGGACGTGGGCCTTCAAATCGAAGAAGGCACGATCTACGGCCTCATCGGCCCGAACGGCGCCGGCAAGACCACGTTCTTCAACGTGATTACGGGCCTCTACACGCCCGATTCGGGCGAGTTCAAGCTGGACGGCAAGCACTACACGCCGACCGCTGTTCACCAAGTGGCCCAGGCCGGTATCGCCCGGACGTTCCAAAACATTCGCCTGTTCGGCGGCATGACGGCGCTCGAGAATGTGATGGTGGGGCGCCACGTGCGGACCAAGCACGGGCTGATCGGCGCCGTGCTGCAAACGCCCGCCGAGCGCAAGGAAGAGCGCGAGATCAAGGAGCGCGCGCTCGAACTGCTCGAATACGTGGGGGTGCTGCAGTATGCCGATTACACGGCGCGCAACCTCTCGTACGGCCACCAGCGCCGCTTGGAAATCGCGCGCGCGCTCGCAACGGATCCGAAGCTCTTGGCATTGGACGAGCCGGCCGCGGGTATGAACGCGACGGAGAAGGTCGAACTCACGCGCTTGCTGGAGAAGATCCGCAACGACGGCAGGACGATTCTTCTGATCGAGCACGACGTGAAGCTCGTGATGCACCTGTGCAACCGCATGACGGTGCTCGATTACGGCAAGGTGATCGCCGAGGGTCTGCCGCAAGACGTGCAGAAGGACCCGAAGGTGATTGAGGCATATCTGGGCGCGGGGGTCCACTGATGGCTACGGCAATGTTGAAAATCAAGGGCCTGCAAGTCAATTACGGCGGCATTCAGGCAGTCAAGGGCGTCGACATGGAAGTCGCGCAGGGCGAGCTGGTCACGTTGATCGGTGCGAACGGCGCGGGCAAGACCACGACGATGAAGGCCATTACCGGTCTGAAGCCGTATTCGGCGGGCGACATCGAGTACATGGGCCAGTCGATCAAGGGCGTGCCGGCGCATGACCTGCTCAAGCGCGGCTTGGCGATGGTGCCGGAAGGCCGCGGCATTTTCGCGCGCATGTCGATCATCGAGAACATGCAAATGGGCGCGTACTTGCGCAACGATAAAGACGGCATTCAAAAAGACGTCGATCGCATGTTCGGGTACTTCCCCCGTTTGAAGGAGCGGGCCTAGCAATTGGCCGGTACGCTCTCGGGCGGCGAGCAACAGATGCTGGCGATGGCGCGGGCCATCATCAGCCGTCCGAAGCTGCTGCTCTTGGACGAGCCGTCGATGGGCCTGTCGCCGATCATGGTCGAGAAGATCTTCGAAGTCGTGCGCGACATCTCGAAGGAAGGCTTGACCGTGCTGCTCGTCGAGCAGAACGCACGCCTTGCGCTGCAGGCGGCTAACCGCGGCTATGTGATGGACTCTGGTATGGTCACGATGTCGGGCGATGCAAAGCAAATGCTCGACGATCCGAAGGTGCGGGCCGCTTATCTCGGCGAATAACGCCACTCTCTCGCGCGCCCGTGCATTCCGGCACGGGCGCCGTCAAAGGGCCGCCACGGCCCGCAGCAGCATCGTTTGAAAACCCGATCTAAAAAAGGGAAATACAACAGTGAATAAGTCGCTTCTCACCGGCTGTGCAGCAGCAGCCGCGCTTTCTTTCGCGCTTTGCAATTCCGCTCAAGCCGATACGACCGTCAAAATCGGTCACGTCGCGCCGCTCACGGGCGGCTCGGCTCACCAAGGCAAGGACAACGAAAACGGCGCCCGTCTCGCGATCGAAGAGATCAACGCGAAGGGCCTCGTGATCGGCGGTCAGAAGGTCACGCTGGCGCTCGACCCGCAAGACGACGCGGGCGATCCGCGTCAAGCGACGCAGGTTGCGCAAAAGCTGGTTGATGACAAGGTCGTTGCCGTTGTCGGTCATGAAACGTCGGGCACGTCGATTCCTGCGTCGAAGATCTACAGCGATGCGGGCATCGTCCAAATCTCGCCGTCGGCCACGAATCCGAAGTACACGCTGCAGGGCTTCAGGACGACTTACCGCGTCGTCGCGACCGATGCGCAGCAAGGCCCGGCGCTGGCGAACTATGCCGCTTCGGACCTGCACGTGAAGAAGGTTGCGATCGTCGACGATTCGACGGCGTACGGTCAAGGTCTCGCGCAGGAATTCGAGAAGGCCGCGAAGGCAGCCGGCTTGAACGTCGTGTCGCACGATGCGACGAACGACAAGGCTGTCGACTTCCGAGCGATTCTGACGAAGATCAAGGGCGAGAACCCCGACGCCATCATGGTGGGTGCGATGGACGCGACGGGTGGCCCGTTCGCCAAGCAAGCCAAGCAGTTGGGCTTGCGTGCGAAGATCCTCGCGGGCGACGGCGTTTGCACGGCCAACATCGTCGATTTGGCCGGCCCTGCCGCCGACAACATCGTTTGCTCGCAAGCCGGTATCGGCCTCGATCAGATGAAGGGCGGTTCGGATTTCGCGGCCAAGTACAAGCATCGTTACAACCAAGACGTCGTGTTGTATTCGCCGTACACGTACGATGCCGTGTATATCGTCGTCGATGCGATGAAGCGTGCGAATTCGATCGACCCGGCTAAGATCCTTGCCGCGATGCCCACGACCGATCACAAGGGCGTGATCGGCGAGACGACGTTCGATGCGAAGGGCGATCTGAAGCACGGCGTGATCTCGATCTACGGCTATAAGGAAGGCAAGCGGACCTTCATCAACAAGGTCTCGATGTAAGCCTTCGGTGTAGATGAGTGGTTGGACGTGAGGGCCGCATGCGCGAGAGCGCATGCGGCTTTTTTCTCATCCAGCGCACGCGCCGCGTCGCGCGGGCGCGTGTCTGAACGATGCCGAAAAGCAAACCTACGACACGAATCGACCCGGGAGTTCGGGTAGCTCGATTTCTGCTGTGCCGGGTGAGGCCTCAGCTGCCTGCGGTTCGGGAGCGGCACTCTGCGATTCTCGATCGAGCCCTGGTGGCGCCGTGCGGCCTCCGAACAGAAGCGGCTCCTGCTCGCGCGGAGCGACCAGCCCCCGGTTGAGCGGACGAGGCACCCAGCCCGCCGTCGCCGCGGAAAGCAGTTCTTGCGGAATATCGAACAATCGAATGATGTTGTTCCAGCGGTCGGACACGAAGCCGCCGACGTTCACGGGCGAGAGATACTTCCCCCACCCGCCGGGGTGATGCACGGCATCGACATCTTCATCGTCGATCACTCGTGGGCGATAGGCCATATTGTTTTCGCTGGCCGCGTCGACCCCATCGGTGACGGCGTCGATCGCCAACGCCAAGAAATCTTCCTGTTTGGCATCCGTCGAATCGAACGCGCCTCGTAGCGAGTGGGCCAATGCGCCGCCTAGCTTGTCGGCGCCAATTTTCGCAGTCCCGAACAAGAGTGCGAAGCCGATGGCTTCGATCGGTCCGAACGTGAATGCACGGGTCAGTTGCAGGTCCTCGTCCGCATGCGATCCTGGCACAGGATTGACGGTTGCCTGCACGCCTGCCATGAAGACGTTGACCAGCGTTCCCACGGCGAACGTTTTCTTGCTCATGCCGCCTGCCTGCATGTTCTGGGCGCGTTGCGCAAGTTTTTGCGCGCGCTCCGGGTGCTGTAGGCAGGTAAGCAGGGTTTGATAGATGGCGGCGACGCGCCCTCGCTCTTCTTCCTTCAGCGTCAATGCGATGATGGTCGCAGCCCCGCACATAGCCGCCTCCCCGGTGCCCGCCAACAATGCGAAGCGAGGCAGCCAGCCCTCGATGTCGTGGGCCATCTCGAGTGCCATCGAATTGAACATGGCCGATACCGCGCAGAACACGGCGGCCACACTCGCTTCCAAGGCGTCCGCGGGAAGTGTGCTCCACTTGAAGCCGGCGCCTTCCACCGTCTTTTGGATCTGCTTCACGCTCATCGAATCGCCCCACTCCGCGAAGAATTCGCGTGGTATCCCCAATGCGGACGTGAGCCAGGCCCCGGCAACAGCCGATGCCTTGGCGAGCGTGTCCTTGATGGCCCGCACCTCGGCGGGTACGGCGAACTTTTCGACCAGAGAGGCCTCGAGCGCAGAGTAGACCACACTGCCGAGCATAAAGCCGCCGCTTGTCTTGTCGAGCACCGCTTGTGTCGCCGAATTCAACATGCCGGCGGCATTCAAGCGAACGCGAAGGTCTTTGGCTTGCGCGCTTGTGCCCGAAAGACAGCCGTTCAAGGCTTGCTCCCAACCGGAGTCGGGGCACTTGATGCGAAAGAAGGCCGCTCTATCGAGGTCGCCAATCGCCCCCCAGTCTCCGCAGTCGGTGCCCGCGCTCATCGCAAGCAGCAGGCGGGGAATCATAATGTTCCCGTTCTTGAGCTTATGTTGCCTGACGTTACCCCATATCGAGCGCTGCGAAACTTGCTCGACGACGCTGTGGCGCAAGAATTCCTTGTAGGCCTGAACGGCGTCCTCCGAAGGCTCGACCGTCACCACAGGGCCATGTTCCGGACAAGGGGGAAGCGGCACGCCGAGGCGTTGCGCGAGTCGCAGTAACGAATTCACGGTTCGGTTGTGGACGCATTGCGCGAGACCTGTCTCCGTGTCGACACTGATCTGGCCGGACTGACTCTTCGGGACGAGGACGTTCGTTTCGTTCACCCATGCGGGGGTATGCAACCATCTGCGCTGGAGCGCCTCGGCTTTTTCCTGCTCGGTTCTTTCCACCGGCGCGGCGCTTGTCCCGAGAGTGTGCGCAGCCACCACCGCTTTGGTGAGGTCTTGTACGCGGCCCCACCTCGGATTTTTGAACTCGCCCTTGGGCCGCCAGGGGCTGCATGGACTAGCAGCGACGCGGCGGCCGAGCGCGTCCTGGGCGCTTTCGGCGTGGGACGGGAGGGCCAGAGCCGCGTTCTGAGGGGAGGAAGACGAGGAACGCCGTTGCGACGATCCGATGTCCGCGTTATTTTGCGGCTCCTCATGAGACGCGGAAGCATGAGAAAGCGATGGAGACGAAGCGACGGTACGGGTATTGGGCATGGGAGCAGTTCGCAGAATTTCGAAATAAAAGGGCGCCCCCACCTCCGGCAACGAACGAAACGATTTGGCGCGGGTTGCGTTTGGCTACTCGATGGAGCGTGCCGAAATGCTAATCAACGCGGAAACCCGCGCGCTGCCCGAGCGAGGAGGCATCCACAATTGCGAACTTTTGCCCCTCGCGCACCGGAACGCACTCGTCTGCACGAACCTTGTGATGCGCGAGTAGCCGAGGCTCAAGGAACCCGCTGGCGATCGCCTTGTTACAGCGAATCGAGCACGGTGCGCAGCATCGCCATCATCTGATCGATTTCATCGTTCGTCACATTCAACGCCGGCATGAAGCGCAGCAAATTCGGCCGCGCGGCGTTGAGCAGTACGCCGGTGGGTTGCAGCTCGCGCGCCTTCTCGACGATCTGCGGCCCGATGTCCTTGCCCAGCAGCAGCGCCCGCAGCAACCCTTCGCCGCGTTCGCCCTCGAAGCCGCGCTCGGCCGACAGCTCGAGCAGCTGCGCGCGCAGATACTCACCGCGTGCGCGTACGCCTTCGAGAAAGCCCGGCGCGGTGAGCGTCTCGATGACCGCGTACCCGACGGCCGTCATCAGCGGGTTGCCGTTGTAGGTGCCGCCTTGCTCGCCCGCTTCGAAGACGGCGACCTCGGCCTTGGACAGCAATGCCGCGAGCGGCACGCCGCCACCGATGCCTTTGCCGAGCGTCATGATGTCGGGCTCGATGCCGGCGAGCTCATAGGCGAACAAGGTGCCGGCACGCCCGCATCCGCTTTGCACTTCGTCGACGATGAGCAACAGGCCGTGACGCTTCGTCAGCTCACGCAGCTCGCGCATGAATTCACGCGTAGCCGGAATGACACCGCCTTCGCCTTGAATCGGCTCGAGCATGACGGCCACGGTTTTATCGCCGATCAGCTTCTCCACCGATGCGATGTCATTGAACTCGGCTTTCGGGAAGCCCGGCACCTGCGGCGCATATAGGGTGTCCCAGCCGTCCTTGCCGCTCGCCGACATCGTCGCGATCGTGCGGCCGTGAAAGCTGTGATCGAACGTGATGATTTCGTAAGCGCCGTTCTTGAATTTCTTGCCCCACTTGCGCGCGAGCTTGATCGCGCCTTCGTTGGCTTCCGCGCCGCTGTTCGCAAAGAAGACTTTGTCGAACACGCTGTGCTCGGTCAGCAGCGAGGCGAGCTTTGCCATCGGCTCGTTGTAGAACGCGGGCGAGGGATTGATGAGCTGCCGTGCCTGCGTTTCCAGCGCTTCGATCATCGCCGGATGACAGTGCCCGAGGCAGTTGACGGCCCAACCTTGAATGAAATCGAGGTAGCGCTTGCCTTCGCTATCGAAGATCCACGAACCCGCGCCGCGCGTGAATACGATGTCCGGCCGGTTGGTGATGTACATCAGCGACTGCGTCGGGTTCTCTGTCGATTGCATGGCGCGGCTCCGCGAAAAATGAGGAAAGAGTGAAGGAGAAATGAAAAAAGCCACGGTAGTCCGTGGCTTTCGAGGTTTGACCGGTGGCGCCTGCTCGCTTGCTGCTGGCGAGGCGCGCGTCCGCTACGAGCCGACGGCTTCCCTGGGCGGGAGCGAGCGGCGACGTCGGAGGGCGGGCAGGTGGCAGGTCATGGGCGCAAGAATACGACAGCGTGTACCTAGATGCAATCGCACTCGCGTTTGCACTGTCGTATTTTTTCCTCATCAAACGGCGTTGACGAGATCGGCCTCGCTCGTGAACGAATCGGCGTAAAACTCGTCGGCCGGCAGGTTGTGATGAGCGGTGAAATCGCGCTGGGCCGATTCGACCATCACCGGCGCGCCGCACGCATAGACCTGGTAGCCCGATAGATCAGGCAGATCCTCGACGACCGCACGATGCACGAAGCCGGCGCGCCCGGTCCAGTTATCGCTCGGCTCCGGTTCCGACAGCACCGGGACGAACCTGAAATTCGGGTGCTCCTTGGCCCAGCCTTCGGCAAGCTCGAACATGTAGAGATCTTTCTTGCGGCGCGCGCCCCAGTAGAGCGTGATCGGGCGTTCGACGTTCTTGAAGAACGCGTGTTCGGCGATCGCCTTGATCGGGGCGAAGCCGGTGCCGGAGGCGAGCAGGACGATCGGTTTGTCGGAGTCTTCACGCAGGAAGAACGTGCCGAGCGGGCCTTCGAAGCGCAGAATGTCGCGCTCCTTCATCGTGTTGAAGACGTGATCGGTGAACACGCCGCCCGGCATATGACGGACGTGCAGCTCGATCGGGCCTTCTTGATTGGGGGCGCTCGCCATCGAATAGCTGCGGCGCTTGCCGTCCTTCAGGATGAACTCGACGTACTGCCCCGCGAGGTATTGCAGCCGTTCGTTCGCCGGCAATTGCAGCTTGAGCACGATGACGTCGTCGGCGCGGCGCTCGATCGCGTTGACGCGGCAAGGCAGCTTCTTGACTTGGACGTCGCCCACGCCCGCGATTTCGCGCACGTCGATGACGAGGTCCGATTGGGCCGTGGCGCAGCAAAAGAGGGCCATGCCGCGCGTTTTCTCATCGTTCGAAAGCGCCGACGACGAGTGCGAGCCTTGCTCGATTTCACCCGAGATGACCGAGCCCTTGCACGAGCCGCAGGCGCCGTTCTTGCAGCCGTACGGAACCCCGACGCCTTGGCGCAAAGCCGCGGTGAGCACAGGTTCGTCGGGTTCCACTTGAAATTGCCGGCCGCTTTGCCGGATCGTCACGTTGTATGCCATAGCTCGATCGAAACAAAAAACCAAAAAACCGTGGGGGCAAGGCGCATGGCGCGGTTGACCGCTACAATGCGCGCACATGAAAGCCACACGAATCTTGCGCCGGCCCCGCGTGCTGATCGTCGGGTGCGGCGATGTCGGACTGCGATGCGCAGAGCGCCTGCTCGCGCACGCCGTGCAAGCACGCGTCTTCGCGCTCACGACACGCTCCGACCGCATCCCGACCCTACGCGCGCATGGACTCACGCCGATCGTCGGCGATCTCGATGCGCCGCGCAGCCTGCGCCGCTTGGCGGGACTTGCACCCACCGTGCTGCATCTCGCACCGCCGCCTTCGAGCGGCGCGGACGATCCGCGCACACGGGCGCTGATCGCGGTTCTTGGCGCTCGCAGACGTCACCGGGCGGCGCTTCCCGCCGCGCCGGCTGTGGGGCCGTTGCTTAGGCGCTGCGCAGCATCGGGCGGGCCAGCGTCGCGGCGATCGGCGCTGGGCATGCCCTTGCCGCACATCCGCGGTATTGTACCCGAGGCACTTCGGGCGGCCGACCTGCGCCCGCCCATACGTCTTGTGTATGCGAGCACGACCGGGGTCTATGGCGATTGCGCGGGCGCGCTGATCGACGAAACGCGGCCGGTGCGTCCCGCCAACGCGCGCGCGACACGGCGCGTGGCGGCCGAGCGGCGGCTGCGGCAAGCCAACGTGCGCGGCGCGACGGCCGCGAGCATCGTTCGCATTCCCGGCATCTATGCGCGCAACCGTCTGCCGCTCGCGCGCATCGAGCAAGGCAAACCCGCATTGAGCGAAGCGGATGACGTCTACACGAACCACATCCACGCCGACGATCTCGCTGCCATCATGCTGCGCGTGGCGGCGCGCGGGCGAATCGGGCGCGTCGTTCATGCGTCGGACGATACCGTGCTGAAAATGGGCGCTTATTTCGATCGCGTCGCCGATGCGTTCGGCTTGCCGCACGTGCCGCGCATTTCGCGCGAGGCCGCCGAGCGCACGCTCGAGCCGATGGTGCTTTCTTTCATGCGCGAATCTCGACGTTTGTCCAACGCGCGCTTGAAGCGTGAGTTGCGCATCGCGCTGCGCTACCCGGACATCGACGATTTTTTGCGCAGCATTGCGCCGGGCAAGGATGCCTCTTGCGCTAAATGAGCGCGGGCAACGCTTCTAGCAGGAGAAAGCACAGCAGCGCGCCGATCAACGCGCCGATCAGGTTCGGATCGTATCGGCGCCGAACGTGCATGACGGTCAGCAGCGCGCCGATGAGAATCGCGCCAAGCGCGGCAAACGCAAGCGCGACGTACGAAATCTCGAACGTACTGTTGATGATCACGGTAGCCTCCCCTGCAAACTCATTTTCGGCAGACCATCCGCGCGAGCGTGGGTCTACCTCGTTTGAGGCCAGTATAGGCGTGGCACCGGCGCAGCCCCATAGGGGGCGGACCCGATATGGCTCGGCGTTTGCGTAGGTCCGTGCGTTGACGCACCGTTGGCGCGTGGGTCGCGGGTTCGGCGCGCAGCCTCGCCAACGTTGGGGGGGCGGTGCCAAGCGGCAGCTATCGTGACTCGGGCGCCTTGCGCCGAACCGGGGCGAAGCCGCGTTACGCCAGCGTTGCGCTCGATGTGCCGCGCAGCGCTTGCAGCTGCGCGTCGTCGAGCCATTGCCACGCGCCGGGGGCAAGACCTTCGGGCAGGGCGAGCGTGCCGATTCGCGCGCGGTGCAACGCCTCGCAACGGTTGCCGGCCGCCGCGATCATGCGTTTGACCTGGTGGTATTTGCCTTCGTTGACGGTGATTTCGAGCTGCCTGTCGCCGCGCGTCACGGCGGCGGCGGCCGCGATCGGGGTCTTTTCGCCATGGAGCATCACGCCTTCGCGCAGCGCTTGCAATTGACGCTCGTCGAGCGGGTGCCGCGTGGTCGCGAGATAGGTCTTCGGCACCTTGCGCTTGGGTGAGGTGTACGTGTGGACGAATTGGCCGTCGTCGGACAGGAGCAGCAGGCCCGTGGTGTCTTCGTCGAGGCGGCCGACGCATTGCATGCCGCGTACCGCGAGTTGCGGGGGCAACAAGCTGAATACACTATGGTGATGCTGCGGCTCGCGAGAACATTCGTATCCGGCCGGTTTGTTGAGCATCGCATAGGCGCGCTCGCGATAACGCCACGGAGCCCGATCGACCTCGAAGGTGAAGTCCTCCACCGCGAAATCGGCATCGGCATCGAGGCAGACGCCGCCTGCCACCGCCACACGTCCTTGCGCGATCAAAGCGCGGCATTGGCGCCGCGAGCCGAAGCCCTGAGTGAAAAGAATGCTTTCGAGATCCATGGCGTGCGTCGATTCACAATGGCCGCGATTGTACGCTGCGCCGCTGCCGCTGCCGCTGCCGCTGCCGCTGCCGCTGCCGCTGCCGCTGGCCCTTGCGCCGGCCAGCGCCGCCGCCACAGCAGCAGACGAACGCCGCACGCCTTACCGCGCGCGCGCCACGGCTTTCTGCAAATCGTCCTTCAAGGCGTCGAAGACCGGGTTGTCGTTGTCCTTGCGATAGACGAAGCGCAACTCGACAGGCTTGAGCGGCGTCGTGCGCACCGGCCGGTAAGCGACCCCCTTGAAATGGAGCATGGCGGCCGCCGCCGGAATCAACGCCACGCCGATGCCGGCCCGCACGAGCGCGAGCATCGAATGGATCTGGCTCACGTATTCCACGATGTCGGGCAACACCCCGGCGCGTTCGAGCAGCCCGCTCACGAGTTGATGAAAGTAGCGCGCCTCGTAGGGCGAGTACATCAACAAAGGCCGCCCTTCGCAATCGGTGAGCGTGGGCCGCGCCGGCCACTCTTTCGCCGCGGCCGCCGGCAACGCCAACACGAGCGCATCGTTCGGGCAGGGCCGATCGACGAGTTCGCCGTGCTCGACGGGCGGCCGCAGCAGTCCAAAGTCGATTTCGCGCGAATCCAAGGCTTCCAACTGCGCGCCGCTCACCATCTCCTTGAGCGTGAGCCTCACGCCCGGCGATGCCGCCCGCACCGCGCTCACGAGCGCGGGCAGCACACCGTAGCCGACCGATGCGGTAAAGCCGATCGCCAGCGTGCCCGAGGAGCCCGCCGCCACGCGGCGTGCGGTGGCCGCGGCCTCGTCGGCCAGGCGCAAGATGCGCGCGGCATCGGGCAGAAAACTGCGGCCCGCGGCCGTGAGCTTGACCGAGCGACTCGAACGGGCAACGAGTTCGGTGCCGACCTGATGCTCGAGTAGCCGAATCTGCCGCGACAGCGGCGGCTGTGTCATATGAAGCCGCTCGGCGGCGCGGCCGAAGTGCAGTTCTTCGGCTACGGCGACGAAGCAGCGGAGGTGGCTTAGTTCGAACATCGATACAAAACCTGAATCAATCGAAACATTCGTTATCTTGGACGTGAATCGTTCGCGGTGCAAGAATCGTCGCATTGCACTACATCACTCAACGTTTTCTTGCGCTTAGCTGCGCCACCCGCCATGTCACGTTACACGCCCACCGAATTCGCCCGCCAGATCGGCACCGGTCTGCTTTCGTTTCCCGTCACCCATTTCAAGGACGATTTCTCGTTCGACGATGCCGCTTATCGCGCCAATCTGGACTGGTTGTTCAGCCATCCGGCCGCGGGCCTTTTCGCCGCAGGCGGCACGGGCGAATTCTTCTCGCTGACGCTGGGCGAAGTCGAGCGCGTCGTACGCGCGGCCGTCGAGCAGACGGGCGGGCGCGTGCCCGTGATCGCACCGGCGGGCTACGGCACGGCGATGGCATCGCAACTGTGCGCCTCGGCCGAGGCGGCCGGCGCCGACGGTATCTTGCTGCTGCCGCCGTACCTGACCGAGGCGCCCGCCGACGGTCTCGCGGCGCACGTCGAGCAAGTGTGCCAATCGACGCGCCTGGGCGTGATCGTCTACAACCGGGCCAACCAAGTGCTCGATGAAGTGGCGCTCGAACGTCTGGCCGAGCGGTGCCCGAACCTCGTCGGCTTCAAGGATGGTGTAGGCGATCTCGAGCTGATGACGCGCATTCACGCGCGTCTGGGCGATCGCTTCACCTACGTCGGCGGCTTGCCGACGGCCGAGACGTTCGCGCTGCCGTATCTGACGCTCGGCGTGACCACGTACTCGTCGGCGATCTTCAATTTCGTGCCCGAGTTCGCACTCGATTTCTACACGGCCGTGCGCGCGGGCAATCACGCGAAGGTCTATGCCGATCTGAACAAGTTCGTGTTGCCCTACATCGCGCTGCGCAACCGCAAGCGCGGCTACGCAGTGTCGATCGTGAAGGCCGGCATGAAGGCGATCGGCCGCAGCGCCGGTCCGGTGCGCGCGCCGCTGACCGATTTGACCGAAGCGGAGCAGGCTGAACTGAAGACGCTCATCGCCCGCATCGCGTAGGCGTTGACTCACTCGTGACCGGCGCGCGCCTGGCGTGCGCCGATGAATAGAACCCGGGCCGTCGAGCCTGGACGAAAGACTCATCCGCGGCGCATATCAAGGGCGCTTGCGCGAAGGAGGGGACGATGCAAACCAAAACCACGACAGCGGGCGCGACGGCTGTGCCGCAGGCCTTGCGCGCGACGCGCGTGCGCTATCTCGTTCTCGCGATGCTGTTCATCGCGACGACGATCAATTACGCCGACCGCGCGAGCATCTCGATCGCCGGCTCGGCGATGCAAAAAGACTTCGGCATCAGCGCCGTGTCGCTCGGCTATATCTTCTCGGCGTTCGGCTGGTCATATGTGATCGCGCAGCTGCCGGGCGGCTGGCTGCTCGACCGGTTCGGCTCGCGCCGCGTCTATGGCGCCAGCATTTTCATCTGGTCGCTGTTCACCCTGTTTCAGGGCACCATCGGTTTTCTCACAGGCGGGGCGGCCATCGCCGCGATGTTTGCGTTGCGCTTGCTCGTGGGTTTCGCCGAAGCGCCTTCGTTTCCGGCCAACAGCCGCATCGTGGCCGCATGGTTTCCGGCCGATGAGCGCGGCACCGCATCGGCCATCTTCAATTCGGCGCAGTATGCGGCCACCGTCATCTTCGCCCCGTTGATGGGCTGGCTCGTGCATTCGTTCGGCTGGCATTCGGTGTTCGTCGTCATGGGCGTGCTGGGGATCGCCATGGCGCTCGCGTGGCGCTTGTTCATGAAAGACCCGAAGGATCACCCGCGCGTGAATCGCGCCGAGATCGAATACATCGAGGCGGGCGGCGGACTCGTCGACCTGGATCGCGGCGCGCGCGGTGCGGCCAAGCAAGGCCCCGATCTACGGCATATCAAGCAGTTGCTGCGCAGCCGCATGCTGATGGGCATTTATCTCGCGCAGTACTGCATCAACGCGCTGACGTATTTCTTCATCTCGTGGTTTCCGGTCTATCTCGTGCAGGCGCGGGGCATGTCGATCCTGAAGGCCGGCTTCGTCGCATCGGTCCCCGCCATCGCGGGGTTCTTGGGCGGCGTGCTCGGCGGCATCATTTCCGATGCGTTGCTGCGGCGCGGCGCATCGCTCTCGCTCGCGCGCAAGTTGCCCATCGTTCTGGGCATGCTGCTGTCGATGAGCATGGTGATCTGCAATTACGTCGACGCGCAGACCATCATCGTGGCCGTCATGGCGCTCGCATTCTTCGGTAAAGGCCTGGGCGCGCTCGGCTGGGCCGTCAACTCGGACACCGCGCCCAAGGAGATCGCGGGCTTGAGCGGCGCCTTGATGAACACGTTCGGCAATTTGTCGAGCATCACGACGCCGATCGCCGTCGGCTATATCGTCGGCCATACGGGTTCGTTCAATGGCGCGCTCGTGTTCGTCGGCCTGCACGGGCTCGTCGCGTGCGTCTGCTATCTGTTCGTGGTGGGGAAGATCGAGCGCGTGAAGCTCGGATCGGTCCCTTCGTCGAACTGATCGAACGCATCGAATCGAAAAGGAGAAGCATCAAGGTGGACCGGCAAACGACCGATTCCCTCACGCAAAGCGGCACGCCGCGCGTGACGAGCATGCGCGTGATCCCCGTGGCGGGCCGCGACAGCATGCTGCTCAATCTGTGCGGCGCGCATGCCCCGTTCTTCACGCGCAACCTCGTGTTGCTGACGGACTCGGCCGGGCGGATGGGCGCAGGCGAAGTGCCGGGCGGCGAGGGCATTCGCGGAGCGCTCGAACGCATCGCCCCGCTCGTGATCGGCAGCGAGCTCGGGCGCATGAACGGCACGCTCAATGCGATACGCCGCGCGCTGGCCGGCGGCAGCGGCGAGGCGCATCGAGGCACCGTGTACGAAGTCGGTTCGGAAGCCGAGTCGGCCGTGCTGCGTCAGCCGCACGAAATCAACTTGCGCATGGACAACGTGCTGACTGCCGTCGAGGCCGCGTTGCTCGATTTGCTCGGTCAGTGCCTGGGCGTGCCCGTCGCGCAATTGCTCGGCGGCGGCCAGCAGCGCGAGCGCGTGCCGATGCTCGCCTATCTGTTCTATATCGGCGATCGCGCGAAGACCGACCTGCCGTACGTCGACGGCAGCGGCGAGCGCGACGACTGGTTGCGCTTGCGTCACGAGGCGGCGCTCACGCCCGCCGCGATCGCGCGCCTGGCTGACGCGGCGGCGCAGCGTTACGGGTTCGCCGATTTCAAGCTGAAGGGCGGCGTGATGGACGGCGCCGAGGAAATGGAAGCGATCGCGGCGCTCAAGGCGCGCTTTCCGCATGCACGGGCGACGCTCGATCCGAACGGCGCATGGGCGCTCGACGAGGCCATTGCCCTGTGCCGTGGACAAGGTCACCTGCTTGCCTACGCGGAAGATCCCTGCGGGCCCGAGCATGGCTACTCGGGGCGCGAGACGATGGCCGAGTTCCGGCGCGCGACCGGCATTCAGACGGCAACGAACATGATCGCCACCGATTGGCGTCAATTGGGCCATGCGCTCGTGCTCGGCGCGATCGACATTCCGCTCGCCGATCCGCATTTCTGGACGATGCAGGGCTCGGTGCGCGTGGCGCAGTTGTGCAGTGAGTTTGGCCTCACGTGGGGCTCGCATTCGAACAATCATTTCGATGTGTCGCTCGCGATGTTCACACACGTCGCTGCCGCGGCGCCGGGGCCGATCACCGCGATCGACACGCACTGGATTTGGCAAGAAGGCGCCGAGCGGCTAACGCGCGAGCCGTTTGCGATCGAAGCGGGACAGGTGTCGGTGCCGGCGCGACCGGGGCTGGGCATCGAGATCGACCTCGATCGCGTCGAGCAGGCGCATGCGCTTTATCGAACGCTCGGCAACGGCGCGCGCGACGACGCGGCGGCGATGCGCTATCTCGTGCCCGGCTGGAGCTACGACCCGAAACGGCCGAGCTTCGGTAAAGCAGTGCGTGGCGGCGGCGCGAAGGTTTGACGCTGAAGGCCGCATTCGGCGGCATTGAAATCGCTTCGATGGAAACCCGCTTCGAAGCAGCTAGAACTTGAAATCGATGAGCAAGACGCAATGACGAATCCGACGACGCTTTCTCCGACCCAGTCGACCCCGGTGGTGACGCGCATGCGCGTCGTGCCCGTGGCGGGGCGCGACAGCATGCTGCTCAATCTGAGCGGCGCGCATGGTCCCTTCTTTACCCGCAACATCGTCATTCTCGAAGATGACAACGGGCGCACGGGCCTGGGTGAAGTGCCCGGCGGCGAGGCGATTCGGCGTACGTTGGAAGAGGCGAGCGCGCTCGTCGTCGGCGCATCGCTCGGACGCTGGCAGGACGTGCTGAACCAGGTGCGCCGCCGCTTCGCCGATCGCGATGCGGGCGGCCGCGGCACGCAGACGTTCGACCTGCGCGTGACCGTGCACGCGGTGACGGCCATCGAGGCGGCACTGCTCGATTTGTTGGGGCAGCATTTGGAGGTGCCCGTCGCCGCGTTGCTCGGCGAAGGGCAGCAGCGGACGCACGTGCCGATGCTGGGCTACTTGTTCTACATCGGTGAGCGCACGCGCACGCCGCTGAACTATCGCAGCGAAACCGACGCGGCCGATCCATGGTTCCATTTGCGCAACGAGCCGGCGCTCACCCCCGAGGCTGTCGTGCGGCTGGCCGTGGCCGCACATGAACGATACGGGTTCCAAGACTTCAAGCTCAAAGGCGGCGTGCTGCCCGGCGAAGAGGAAATCGCGGCGGTGACTGCGCTTGCCGAGCGATTCCCCGACGCGCGCATCACGCTCGATCCGAACGGCGCGTGGTCGCTTGCGGAGGCGGTGCGCTTGTGCCGCGGCAAATACGACGTGCTAGCCTACGCCGAGGACCCGTGCGGCGCCGAGAACGGCTATTCGGGACGCGAGGTCATGGCCGAATTCCGGCGCGCGACGGGCCTGCGCACGGCGACGAATATGATCGCGACCGATTGGCGTCAGCTCGGCCATGCGGTGACGCTCGGCGCCGTCGATATCCCGCTCGCCGATCCGCACTTTTGGACGATGCGCGGCTCGGTGCGCGTGGCGCAACTTTGCGCCGAATGGGGCCTGACGTGGGGCTCGCATTCGAACAACCACTTCGACATTTCGCTCGCGATGTTCACGCATGTCGCGGCGGCAGCCCCGGGCGAGATCACGGCGATCGACACGCACTGGATTTGGCAAGGCGGCCAGCGCATCACGCGCGAGCCTTTCACGATCGAGCAAGGACGCATTGCCGTGCCCGCGCGCGGGGGCCTGGGCATCGAGCTCGACGAAGAGGCGCTTGCCGCTGCGCATGCGCTCTATCTCGAACATGGCCTCGGCAGCCGCGACGACGCGGCGGCGATGCAGTATCTGATTCCCGGTTGGACGTTCGACAACAAGCGTCCGTGCCTGGTGCGCTGAAAGCGCGTTAAACGATGAGGTCTTTTGCCATGTCTGCTTCAACTTCCGCGCCCGAACCGGCTACCGAGCGCGCGCTCACAATCCGCTTGGACGAGCGCGACAACGTCGCGATCGTCGTGAATGCGCGCGGTCTCGCGGCGGGTTCGGTGCTCGACGATGGCACCGTGCTTGCGCAGGCCGTGCCCCAAGGACATAAAGTTTCGCTGACCGATCTGGCGCAGGGCGATGCGATCGTGCGCTATGGCGAGATCATCGGTTACGCGACCAAGCCGCTCGCCCGCGGCAGCTGGGTCGACGAAAACGCGGTGCAATTGCCGCAGCCGCCGGCGCTCGACGCCTTGCCGCTCGCCACGCGCAAAGCGCCGGAGCTACCCAAGCTCGAAGGCTATACGTTCGAAGGCTATCGCAACGCCGACGGCACCGTCGGCACGAAAAACGTGCTCGGCATCATGACGAGCGTGCAGTGCGTCGCGGGCGTGACGGAGTACGTCGTTGGGCGCATCAAGCGCGAGTTGCTTGCGCGCTATCCGAACGTCGACGACGTGGTGGCGCTCACCCATACCTATGGTTGCGGCGTCGCGATCAACGCGCCGGCTGCGATCGTGCCGATCCGCACGCTGCAGAATCTGGCCGTCAACCCGAACTTCGGCGGCGAAGTGATGGTGATCGGCCTGGGCTGCGAAAAGCTCGTGCCCGAGCGGCTCGTGCCCGCCAAGCTCGCGCCGGGCGGACGCATTCCGATCGAAGTGGCGGGTAAGCCGCAATCGCCGGTGCTGTCGCTGCAGGACGAGGCGTACGAGGGCTTCGGCGAGATGGTCGAGGCGATCCTCGAGATGGCCGACGAGCGGTTGGCGCGCTTGAACGAGCGTCGCCGCGAGACGTGCCCCGCGTCGGACCTCGTGATCGGCGTGCAGTGCGGCGGCAGCGATGCGTTCTCCGGCGTGACGGCGAACCCCGCCGTCGGTTTTGCGGCCGATCTGATCGTGCGTGCGGGCGGCACGGTGATGTTCTCGGAAGTGACCGAAGTGCGCGACGCCATCCATCTGCTCACGCCTCGCGCGGTGGACGAAACGGTGGGCCGTGCGCTCTTGCGCGAGATGGCCTGGTACGACGATTACTTGAGCGGCGGCCGCGCCGATCGCAGCGCGAATCCGTCGCCCGGCAACAAGCGCGGCGGGCTCTCGAACGTGGTCGAGAAAGCGCTCGGCTCGATCGTCAAGTCCGGCACGAGTTCGATCGTCGATGTGCTCGGTCCCGGCGAAAGAATGCGCCGCAAAGGCCTCATCTTTGCGGCGACGCCCGCCAGCGACTTCGTCTGCGGCACGCTGCAACTGGCTTCCGGCATCAACTTGCAGGTCTTCACGACGGGCCGCGGCACGCCTTACGGCTTGGCGATGGCGCCCGTGATCAAGGTGTCGACGCGCAAGTCGCTGTCCGAGCGTTGGTACGACCTCATCGACCTCGACGCGGGTCGCATCGCGACGGGCGAGGCGAGCATCGCCGATGTCGGCTGGGAGCTCTTCCGCATGATTCTGGACGTGGCGAGCGGCCGCCGCCAGGTGTGCGCCGACAAGCTCGGCCTGCACAACGATCTCGTGCTCTTCAACCCCGCGCCGGTGACCTGACATGACGCAAGCGTCCCCTATCGCCGATCCGTTGGACGGCATCCGCTCGCACTGCGGCCGCATCTTGTTGACGGGCGCCGCGGGCGGGCTTGGCCGCGTGCTGCGCGAGCGGCTGCGCGGTTATGCGGGCGTGCTGCGCGTGTCCGACATCGCACCGCTCGGCGAACCGCGCGAGGGCGAGGAAGCGATCGTCTGCGATCTCGCCGATGCCGTGGCCGTCGATGCGCTCGTCGCAGGCGTGGAGGTGATCGTGCATTTGGGCGGCGTCTCGGTCGAGCGCCCGTTCGAAGAAGTGTTGCCGGCCAATATCCAAGGCGCTTACAACGTGTACGAAGCGGCGCGCCGTCATGGCGTGCGTCGCGTCGTATTCGCAAGCTCTAACCATGTGATCGGTTTTTATCGGCAAGGCGAAGTGATCGATGCGACGGCCGCGCCGCGACCCGATAGCTACTACGGCTTGAGCAAGGCGTTCGGCGAACAGCTCGCGCGTTTCTACTTCGATCGCTACGGCATCGAAAGTGTATGCGTGCGCATCGGCTCCTCGTTCCCCGAGCCGAAGGATCGCCGCATGCTCTGCACTTGGCTCGGCTACGACGATCTCGAGCAACTCGTTCGGCGCGCTATGTTCGTGCCGAACGTGGCTTGCACGATCGTCTATGGCGTATCGGCCAATCGCGATAGCTGGTGGGACAACGCACAGGCCGCACGGCTCGGTTACGTGCCGACGCAGTCGAGCGAGCCGTGGCGCGAGCGCATCGAGCGCGAGCAGCCGCCGCTTCGCGACGACGACCCTGTTCGCCTGTTCCAGGGTGGCGCGTTCGTCACGGCCGGCCCGTTCGGAGACTGAGCGCCATGGCGGCGACGACATCCATCGAACGAATCGGCGAGATGCGCTGCGGTGTCGGCGAGAGCCCGATCTGGCATCCGGCTGAGAGTGCGCTCTATTGGACCGACATCGTGGGGCGCAGGCTATGGCGCTGGGATGCTTCCACGGGCAGCACGCACGCGTGGGCGCTGGCCGAGATGGCGGGTTCGTTCGCGCTGGTCGAGCAAGGCGGGATCGCGCTGGCGATGGAGACGGGCGTCTATCTGATGGCGCAGCCCACGCCCGACGAGCCGATGACGAGCGGCGGCTGTTTGGCGAAGGTCGTGCATGCGGCGGACGACATGCGCTTCAACGACGGGCGCTGCGACCGGCAAGGACGCTTCATCGCCGGGACGATGGTGCGCGAGATGGCGCTCGCCCGCGCCGCGGGGCGTCTGTATCGGCTCGACGCGGGGCGCCGCAAGCTGCATGTGCTCTGCGACGACTTGATCGTGCCGAACGGGCTCGCGTTCAGCCCCGACGGCCGCACGATGTACCTGTCCGATTCGCATCCTAGCCGGCGCGTGATCTGGTCGTTCGATTACGACGTCGACGACGGCGTGCCGCACGGTCGGCGCGTATTCGTCGAGATGCCCGCATCGTCGCAACTGGGCCGCCCCGACGGCGCGGCGGTGGACGCTCACGGATGCTATTGGATCTGCGGCAACGACGCGGGCCTCGTGCATCGCTTCACGCCGTCGGGCAAGCTCGATCGCAGCATCGCGGTGCCGGTCGCCAAGCCGGCGATGTGCGCCTTCGGCGGCGCGCGGTTGGACACACTGTTCGTCACGTCGATCCGCATCGAAGGCGACACGCTCTCGGGCGCAACGTTCGCGCTCGATGCCGGCGTCAGGGGATTGCCGGAGCCGATGCTGCGGTTGCCGAGCGATGCGGCGAAGGCGGGAGGGTAGCGGGCGGGCGAGGCGCAAGCCGAGCGATGCACGCAAGCAGAGGCAAGCAAGCAGGCAGCAACACGAATCTACGAAACGGGGCATCCCGATAACCTTTGGAGGAGACATGGCAGGTTCAACTATCGTGCGTCGTATCGGCTGCATCGCTGCGGCGCTCAGTTTTTCGGTGGCGGCGACGGCGAGCTTCGCCGCACCGGTGTCGCTGAACATCGTCGATGTGGCGGGCAATCTCGCGCTGACGAAAGACGGCTTCGAGGCGTTCAAGGCGAAGTATCCGGATCTGGTCGGCAACATCACGTACACGAATGCGCCGGCGCCGCAGTTGCCGGGCAAGATCAAGGCGATGCAGTCGGCGGGCCGCTCGGATATCGATCTCGTGCTGACGGGCACCGATGCGCTGGCAGCGGGCATCGAACAGAAGTTGTGGCAGAAGCTGCCGGAGAAGTTGATCGCCGATGCGAAGGCCAACTATGCGCCCGGCCCCTTGGAAATGGAGAAGCTCGCGCAAGGCTACGGCCTCGAAGTGACGTTCATGCCCGCGGGCCCGCTCATCGAGTACAACCCCGACAAGGTGCAGAAGGACCAAGTGCCGAAGACGCCGGAGCAATTGTTGTCCTGGTGCAAGGCGCATCCGAACAAGCTCATCTACGCGCGTCCGGCGAACTCCGGCCCGGGCCGCACGTTCCTGATGGGCTTGCCGTACGTGCTCGGCGATAAGGATCCTTCCGATCCGATCAACGGCTGGGACAAGACGTGGGCGTTCCTCAAGCAGCTCAACGAATGCGTGCCGTACTACCCGGGCGGCACCTCGGCCGTCATGAAGGAGCTAGGCGAGGGCACGCGCGACATGACCGTGACGGTCACCGGCTGGGACATTAATCCGCGCGCGCTCGGCATCGTGCCGGCGAACTTCAGGGTTCAGGCGTTCGACAACATGAAGTGGGTCAACGATGCACACTACATGGTGATCCCGAACGGCGTGCCGAAGGAGAAGGTTGCCGTTTTGCTCAAGATGATGGCGTTCATGCTCGAGCCCGCGCAGCAAGCCATGACCTACGACGACGGCTACTTCTATCCGGGACCGGCCATCAAGGGCTTGACGGCGTCGAACGCGCCTGAGAAGAGCCGCTTGGTCATCGAGAAGTACGGTCGCCCCGAATACGGCGCTTGGATCGCGAAGTTCCCGAACGTGCAGCCGTTGCCGGCCGACAAGATGGTCGCCGCGTTCCAGAAATGGGACCGTGAAGTGGGCGCGCAGAAGACGAAGTAAGCAGCGCAAGCGAGATGCATGTGGCCGGGTGAACCGGCCACATGTCGAGAGGTCCGTTAGGAAATTCATCATGAAGCATACATTCGATCGGTTGCGCCTCAGTTCGGTCCACCGCAGCTTTGCGAACGCGGAGGGCGAGCACGTCGCGGCGCTCAAAGGCCTCGACCTCGACATCGAGCGCGGCGAGTTCATCGCGCTGCTCGGTCCGTCCGGATGCGGCAAGTCCACGGCGTTGAACTGCATCGCCGGCTTGCAGCCGCTCACGGGCGGCGAGATTTGGCTCGACGACAAGCGCATCGACGTATTGCCGCCCGAGCGGCGCGGCTTTGGGATGGTCTTCCAGAACTACGCGCTGTTTCCGCATATGTCCGTGCTCGATAACGTCGGCTTCGGCTTGAAAATGCGCGGCACGTCCAAGAGCGAGATCGAGAAGCGCGCCCGCGCGGCGCTGCAGCTCGTGCAGCTCGTGGGCCATGAAAGCAAATTGCCGGGACAACTGTCGGGCGGTCAGCAGCAGCGCGTGGCGATTGCGCGCGCGATCGTCATCGAGCCGCCCGTCGTGCTGATGGACGAGCCGCTGTCGAATCTGGACACCAAACTGCGGATCGAGATGCGCGCCGAAATCCGGCGTATTCACGGGGGGCTCGACCGCGCGACGATTTACGTGACGCACGATCAAGACGAAGCGCTCTCGATGGCCGATCGCATCGTCGTGATGAAGGAAGGCGTGGTGCAGCAAGTCGCTTCGCCCAAGGATGTCTATTGCCGCCCGAAGAATCTACATGTCGCTCGCTTCATGGGCTATCGCAACGTGCTGCCGTGCGTGCTCGAGCGTGCGGCCGGCGAGGCCGTGGAAGTCTCGGCTAGCGGCGTGCACTTCGTCGGCACGCCGATGGAAGCGCTCGAAAGCAAGCAAGCGGTGATCGCGATTCGTCCCGATGATCTCGTGCGGGCAGAGCCGGGCGCACGCAATGCTTTCGAAGTGCACGTCGATGCCGTCGAATACGGCGGCCGCGATTCGCTGCTCTTCGTCACCGCCCCGTTCGGCAAGCTGTGGGCGCGCGTGGAAGGCGAGTTTGCGCAAGGCGAGCGCGTGACGCTCGCGATCTCGACCGAGCGGGCGCTCGTCTATCGCCAAGAGGTCGCATCATGAGCGCGCTGACGCTGTCTGGGCCGCGCGACGTGAAGGGGTGGCTCGTCACCCCCGCGCTTGGCTTCATCCTCGCCCTGTTCATTTATCCGTTCGCCTACGGCCTCATGCTGTCGTTCGAACCGATGAACGGCGGGGGACTCTTGGCCAACTACCGGACGTTCTTCACCGATAGCGCGATGTGGCCGACGATCTTCGTGACGCTCAAGCTCGCGGTCCCGGCCACGCTGATCAACGTCGGCATCTCGGTGCCCGTGGCATTTTCGTTGCGCCGCAAGTCGCCTTATCAGAAGCTCGTGACGACCTTGCTCGTGATTCCGGTGACGCTCGGCACGGTGCTCATCGCCGACGGCATGCTGACGTATTTCTCGCCGAACGGTTGGTTTCCGCAGGCGGTGCAAGCGCTGCATTTGTACGGCGACGAAGTGCGGCTCACCCATAACTATTGGGGCGTGCTGATTTCGTTGATCGTGTCGGGTTTCCCCTTTGCGTTTTTGCTGACGCTCTCGTATGTGACGGGGATCGACCCGACGCTCGCACGTGCGGCGGCGACGCTCGGCGCGAGCCCGTGGCAGCAGTTCAAGCAGATCTATTTGCCGTTGCTGGCGCCGGGGCTGACCATGGCCGCTTGCTTGTCGTTCGTGCAAGCGTTCTCGGTGTTTCCGTCGGCGGTGCTGCTCGGCTCGCCGGCAGGTCCCACGCGCGTGATGTCGATCGCGGCGTCCGAGGCGGCGTTCGAGAGCTACGATTACTCGCTTGCTTCGACGATCGCCATCGTGATGGGTTTCGTGCAATTGATCGTCGTGGCCGGCATGCTCGGCGCGCGCCGGTTCTTCTATACCGGTCCCGTGACGGGAGGAAAGGGATGATGGCAACCGATAATCAAGGCGCTCGCGTGCTGCCGATGCCCGAGCCGCGCAGCGGCAGCGGCGCCTCGAACGCTCGCCCGAGCAAGCACGCCGAAGGCATCGGCAGCCGTCTGTGGCGCGCGCTCATCTGGGGCGTCATGGGCTTCTTTCTGCTCAACGTCGTGCTGCTGATCGCGACGGTGGCCGTCAACTCGGTGGGTACACGCTGGTTCGGCACGCTGCTGCCGCAAGGGTTCACGCTGCACTGGTACGCGCAGGCATGGAGCGACTTCCAACTCTCGAGCGTGCTTCGCGTGACGATGGAAGTGGTCGGCGCGGTCGTGTTCTTGTCGATCGCGCTGGGGGTGCCGGCGGCCTACGCACTTGCGCGGGCGAACTTCCCCGGCAAGCGCATCGCCATGTTGACCTTCCTGCTGCCGTTGATGGTGCCGCCCGTGACGTACGGCATTCCCATGGCGACGGTGATGTACAAGGTGGGCTTGGCCGGTACGCTGACCGGCGTGATCCTGGCCAATCTCGTGCCGGCGTTGCCGTTCGTCATTCTGGTGATGACGCCGTTCATCGAGCAGATCGACCCGAACCTCGAAGCCGCCGCGCGCATTTTCGGCGCGAATACGCTGCGCTATTTCCGCCACGTGCTGCTGCCGCTGCTCGTGCCCGGCATGCTTGCCGCGGGCTTGCTCGTGCTCGTGCGCACGATCGGGATGTTCGAATTGACGTTCTTCACGGCGGGGCCGGACACGCAGACGCTTGTCGTGGCGCTGTATTACGCGGTGTTCTCGACGGGGGTGCGCGCGCCGCAATCGATCGATGCGATGGCGATGATCTATATGGCCATCACGCTGATCTGGGTGCTGATCGCGTTGCAGTTCGTGAGCCCGACGCAGCTTGTGTCGCGGGTGAAGGAGCAGCGCTGAATGTAAGTTAGGGGGCGGCGCATCGATCGGTGCGCCGCTCCGACGTTTGGCCGCAGGGAGGGCTAGCGTTTCGGGTGCGTCAGCAGATGATCTTGCGCAGATGCTCGGAAGCGTGCCGAGTTTGCAGGAATATCGTTGGTGCCCAGGGCCGGACTCGAACCGGCACGCCTTGCGGCGGGGGATTTTGAGTCCCCTGCGTCTACCTGTTTCACCACCTGGGCAGGTGTCGGCGTACGAGATACGCCGAGCGGTAAGAGCG
>Ga0157369_10000558_pt1 | contig 48978 bp, 44 predicted proteins | sample C25metaG_FD_113461 | JGI IMG/M metagenome (GOLD analysis project Ga0157369, IMG submission 113461) | Corn rhizosphere microbial communities from Kellogg Biological Station, Michigan, USA - C2-5 metaG | ecosystem: Host-associated > Plants > Roots > Rhizosphere > Soil | place: USA: Michigan... | reverse complement strand
GTCGCGAAGGAGATCGGCCCGATCGCGAAGCCGCGCCAGATCCTCGTCACACCTGAGCTGCCGAAGACGCGCAGCGGCAAGATCATGCGCCGGCTGCTGCGCGACATCGCCGAGAACCGCGAGCTCGGCGACGTGACCACACTGCTCGACCCCACGGTCACCGACATGATCCGCACGAACCTGTCCGAGTCGGGCGGCGGCGACGGCGACAACGCGTGAGCACGATCCCGGCGGACGTGCGTGCGGTCGCCGACGCCGCGAAGGGCTTCCTGCCCGAGCCCGAGGCGGAGGCGCTGTACGACGTCGCCTGCGCCGCCGCACCTCTCGGTCCGATCCTCGAAGTCGGCACCTACTGCGGCAAGTCCGCGGTGTGGCTCGGCGCCGCGGCGCGCGAGCACAAGGGCCACGTCTTCACCGTCGACCACCATCGCGGTTCGGAGGAGAACCAGCCCGGCTGGGAGTGGCACGACCCGGACCTGGTCGACCCGCACACCGGCCGGATGGACACGCTGCCGTTCTTCCGCCGTACCGTCGCAGCCGCGGGACTCGAAGACACGGTCGTCGCGGTCGTCGGGAAGTCAGCGACGGTCGCGAGACTGTGGTCGACGCCGCTCGCGTTGCTGTTCATCGACGGCGGGCACGCGGTCGAGCACTGCATCGCCGACTACGACGGCTGGGCCCGGCACGTGATGCCCGGCGGCCTGCTCGCGATCCACGACGTCTTCACCGACCCCGCCGACGGCGGGCAGGCGCCGTACGAGCACATCTACCTGCCCGCGGTCGCCGACGGCTTCGTCGAGGAACGGCACGTCGGGTCGTTACGCGTGCTACGTCGACCGGCTCGCTGACACCCGCCGGCAGCCGCAACCAGGGCCGGAAATCTCAGTAACCGCAGGCAATCCGTCGCCGCGGAAGATGCCGTTGCCCGGCGTCGTGCGCGAGAGCGCGTCGGCGGCGAGGATGACCGCGGCCGCGGTCCATGTCGAATGCTCGTCCGGCCAGAAGACCTGATGCGCGAACTGCCAGCCGGTCCAGTAGGACCCGTCCGGCTCGCGCAGGTGCTGGATGGAGGCGAGCAGCGCCAGCGCGTCGTCGCGGCGGCCGGCGTTGTCGAGCGCGAGCACCAGCTCCGAAGACTCCGCGCCGGTCACCCACGGCTGGTCGTTGACGCAACGCGCGCCGAGCCCAGGTACGACGAACTCGGCCCAGCGCGCGTCCAGCTCGGCCCGCGCGGCCGCACCGGTCAGCCAGCCGCCGAGCACGGGGTAGTACCAGTCCATCGAGAACCGGCTCTTGTCGAGGAACTGGTCGCGATGCGCGGTGAGCACGTGCAGCAGCTCGCACGCGGCCAGCTCCCACTCGGGCTGCTCCTCGCCGAGCAGGTCGGCGAGCGCGAGCGCGCACCGCAACGACTGGTACGTCGAGGACGAGCCGGTGAGCAGCGCTCCCTCCGCGCGGTCACCCGCGGGGCTGATCGCCCACGGGATCATGCCGCGGTCGTCCTGCAGGCCGACGACGAAGTCGACCGCCCGCCGTACCGTCGGCCACAGCCGGGCGGCGAACGACGTGTCGCCGGTGACACGGACGTGGTGCCAGACGCCGGCCGCGACGTACGCGCCCTGGTGCGGCTCGCGGTGCGCGTCGGCGACCTCGCCGGCGACGACCTTCGACGGCCACGAGCCGTCCGCCGACTGCGTCCGGGCGAGCCAGTCGTAAGCGTGCACCGCCTCGGCCCGCAGCCCGGCCGCGGACAGCGCCATCGCGCACTCGACGTGGTCCCACGGGTCGGTGTGGCCGCCGGGGAACCACGGGATCGCGCCGCTCGGCTCCTGCGCCGCGGCGATCGTGCGCGCGGTCGCGACGACGTCCTCGGCGCTCAGCAGGCCGGGCAGTGCCGGGACGACGTCACGCGGCGGCATCGACCGCTCCCGGCGCCGCGCCCGCGGGCTTGTCGGCGTACAGCACGACGCTCTTGCCCATCACGGGGTTGAGCGTGCGTTCGAGGGTGCGGGTGAGCCAGGGCCGCTTGACGATGTCCCACACGAGCAGGCGGTGGTAGGTCCGGGCCGGCAGGCTCTCCCGGCCGATCGCGCAGTTGATCCACCAGTACGGCGAGTGCAGCGCGTGCGCGTGGTGGTGGCCGCTCACCGTCAGGCCTGCGTCGGTCAGCCGCGAGCCGAGGCCGTCGGCGGTGTAGATGCGGACATGGCCGCCGGGCTCGGTGCGGTAGGACTCCGACAGCGCCCAGCAGACGCGCTCCGGCCACCAGCGCGGCACGGTCACCGCGACCCGCCCGCCGGGCCGTACGACGCGGGCGATCTCGCCGATCGCGATGTCGTCGTCCGGGATGTGCTCGAGCACCTCGGACGCGATGACCGTGTCGAACGAACCGTCGGGGAACGGCAGCGCGGTCAGGTCGGCGCGCACGGCGCGGGCGAGCTGCGTCGGCGACGCCTCGCCGGTCGCGACCATCGCGCCGAACATCTTCATGACCTCGGCGACCTCGCCGGCGCTGCGGTCGACCGCGACGACGTCGGCACCGCGGCGGAACGCCTCGAACGCGTGCCGGCCGAAGCCGCAGCCGAGGTCGAGGACCCGCTCGCCGGGCGTGATCGGCAGGCGGTGAAAATCAACGGTGAGCACGGGCGTCCTGAATGGTCTCGGTGTAGAGGTCGGCGGTCGCGGCGGCGACATGCGCCCATGAGTAGTCGGAGCACACGCGCTCGCGACCGGCGCGGCCCAGGCGGTCGCGGGCGGCCGGGTCGTCCAGCAGGTCGGCGAGGGCGTGCGCAAGCTCGCCGGCGTCGCCGGCCTTGACCAGCACGCCGCAGTCGCCGACGACCTCCGGCAGCGCGCCGGCCCGCGACGCCACCAAAGCGGTGCCGCAGGCCATGGCCTCGACCGCGGGGATGGAGAAGCCTTCATAGAGCGACGGGACGACGGCGATCTCGGCCGAGCCGAACAGCGCCGCCAGCGCGTCATCCGGCAGGCCGGACACGAACCGCACCCGGTCGCCGATGCTGAGCTCGTCGATCAGCCGCATGACCGGGCCGTCCTCCTTGGGCCGCCCGACCATGACCAGCTCGACGTCGCGCTCGGTGGCGAGCTTTCCGACCGCCTCCAGCAGCACCCGCGCGCCCTTGAGCGGGCTGTCCGAGCTGGCGACCGAGACGATGCGGCCGGGCACCCGCGGCACCGACGGCGGGCGGAACACCTCGGTGTCGACGCCGACCGGGATGACCCTGACCGCCGCGCCCGCGACGCCGAACTCGCGGACGATGTCGGCGGCCGAGTTGCGCGAGACCGTGACGATGCGGGGGAGGCGGCGCGCGACCCGGGCCTGCATCCGCGCGAACCCGTACCAGCGCCGCAGCGACAGCCGCTTGAGCCGGGTCGGCGCCGCGGCGATCTCGAGTTCGCGGTCCACCGTGATCGGGTGGTGGATCGTCGTGACGATCGGCACGCCGCGGCGCGCCAGCGCGAGCAGGCCGTAGCCGAGCGACTGGTTGTCGTGGACGACGTCGTACGGCGGATCCGCGGCGCCGACCGCCTGCGCGGCGCGCAACGAGAACGTCAGCGGCTCGGGGAACCCGCCGGTCCACATCGTGGTGACCTCGAGCGCGTCCACGAGCCCGCGCCACTCGGACAGCTTCGGCGTACGGAACGGGTCGTCGTCGCGGTAGAGGTCGAGGCTCGGCACCGGGACCAGGCGCAGCCGGCCCGCCCCCGGCTCGGTGCTCACGTCGTCGAGCTCCGGGTAGGGCTGGCCGCTCAGGACGTCGACGTCGTGACCGAGGCGGGCGAGCTCGCGGCTGAGGTGGCGGACGTAGACCCCCTGCCCGCCGCAGTGCGGTTTGCTGCGGTAGGACAGCAGCGCGATCCGCAGCGGTGGCACTCGGGTCCTCCCAGCTGAGCGAATCGGGTTCGGAAAATGGTATCCAGCGCCACCGTGTGCATGTCGGGGGCATGTCCGGCCCACCCCTGACGTTGCACGTGGCATGAGCCCGCTGCGCCGGTGGAACCGCTTCGCGTTCCGCTTCTTCGGCCCGCCCAGCGTGGGTCGCTACGACGGCCCGTACCCCGCGGTCGACCCGGACCCGGCCTGCCCGCACTGCGGCAGCCCCGAGTCCGCGCACGAGGGGTATCGCAGCGCCGACGGCAAGACGCTGCGACGTTGCCCGGCATAGCCGGCGGGGCGCTGCCCGGCATAGCCGGCGGGCGCTAGAGCCAGCCATGGCGGGCGGCCTGCAGCCCCGCCTGGAACCGCGTGCTCGCGCCCAGCTTGCCCATGATCCGATCCATGTAGCGATTGATCGTCCGGCTGCTCACCTCGAGCTGGCGCGCGATCGCCTCGTCCTTCACCCCCGCGGCGAGCATCCGGACGATCCGGCGCTCGAGCGCTGACGGGCTCCCCTCGGCATCGGCCTCGCCCGGCGCACCCGGCGACACGACGACGGTGCCGGACAGCGGCACCGACCGGCCCCACAACGCCTCGAAACAGGTCGTGAGCGCCGCGACCACCGAGGAGCCGCGGACGATCGCGCAGTCGTGGAACGACGGCTCGTTCAGGTGGAGCGGCAGGATCGCCACCTCGGCGTCGGCGACCAGCAGCTTCACCGGCGGGTCCGTGAGCGTCCGGGCCAGCTCGCCGGACTCGACGTACCGGAAGATGTCGGCGATCGTGTCCGGCTCCGCGAGCCGGGCCGCGTCGTAGATGCAGCGGTAGGTCACGCCTCGGTCGAGCGCGACGATCTCCTCCTCGTTGAACCTGGGGACGCCGCCGGCGTACGGCGGGCGGTCGACGATGACGACTTCGCGGCGCGCGGCCCGCTGGATCTGCACCGTGTGCTGGCGGACGGCTTCGGCGCCGCGGACCACCTGCACGACCGAGCTCTCGTCGGTGCGGTCGGCCGCCGACCAGTAGCGCCGGGCGAGGCCGACCGCGTGCGCGCGCAGCTGCTCGAGCTCGCCGTGGCGGCGCAGCACCAGCGCCTCGATCGCCAGGTCCGGCGGGGTGGGTGCGTAGCGCTGCGGCGTGCCGGCGTTGCGGGTGACCAGGCCGCTCGCCTCGAGCCGCTCGAGTGCCCGGGTCAGCGCGTCGGCCGGCTCGGACCGGGCTTCGGACAGCTCCTCGAACGACAGCACCTGGGTGTCGAGAAGAAGGTCGTAGACCGCCTCCTCAAGGGCGCCCAGGCCCGCCGCCTCGAACACCGACCGGGTCCTCGCTTCCCACTCACCATGGCGGCGCTTCGATGCGCAGCGGATGACCGTCACATCGGCGGTCCGCGCCGGCAAGGACCCGGATCGCCGGTGTGGACGGGGCGTACGCCGGCGATTTCCTGTGCACGGTGCGACTGGTGTGACGAGCCGCTTTCCCGCTCGATGATCGATGCCGACACCGTCGATACGGAAGGAATGGCGCTGGCGAGCAGGCGCCTTGGCGGATAGCAGCCAGCAGGTAAACCGGCCTCGCCTCGCCCGTCTTGGCCCCGCCCAGGCGGCATTTTCCTGGCCGCACGCCGACAGGGATTGGCGCTCGGACGCCGAAGGCCCCCGCGACGGCGCCCATCCGGCGCCGCCGTTGGTCATCGAGGTAGGAGTCTGCTGATGTCGCGTCGAGTGTCTGCGCGCACTGCCCTGCTGTCCGGCCTGGCCGTGCTCGGCACGGTGCTGCTGACGGCGTCGCCCGGGGCGACCGCGTCGGCCAACCACCAGCGCTGGTCACTGACCAACGTCGGTGCGTTCGGCGGCGAGCCGTCGCTGGCCTCCGACCCGCACGGCGTGCTGTACGACGTCACGCCCAGCGGCGGCATGGTCGGCTACCGGTCGGCCGACCACGGCAAGAGCTGGCGGCCCACCGCGGTCGCCGACGCGAGCAGCGGCGACGACTGCGTCACCACCGACCAGACCGGCGCGATCTACGAGTGCAACCTGGCCGGCAGCACCGAGACCGCCCCGCTGCAGGCCGACGTCTGGAAGTCGACCAACGGCGGCAAGTCCTGGGTCCGCGGCGAGACCACGACTCCCGGCCTCAAGGCCAGCGAGTGCGCCACCAGCTGCTCGCCGTTCGGTGTCGACCGCGACTGGCTCGCCGCCAGCGTCGCGAAGAAGGGCGACCCGACGAGCAAGGCCCACGTCGTGTTGATGTACCACGACTTCTACGGCCCGACGTCGATCTGGGTGAACATCTCCACCGACGGCGGCAAGACGTTCTCGAAGGTCGACAACGTCATGGCGACGCCGGCCGTCACCCCCGGCGCCGTGACCGGCTCGCTCGAGGCCGAGGGCTACACCTTCTGCAGCACCGTGCCGGCGGGCGTCGGCATCGTGCCGCCGGGCAAGCCGCACGCCGGGCGCATCATCGTCGGCTGGATCGCCTCCGACCCGGCCGAGGACGCGGCCGGCTGCAACATCAGCCAGTACGAGTCGTTCCACACGATGTGGGTCTCCTACTCCGACGACGGCGGCGCCACGTGGACCCCACAGCTGGCGTACGACGCCGGCGCCGGCCACGACACCTCGACGCCGTTCGTCGCGTTCACCCTCGACACGTCCGGCAACCCCTACTTCGCCTACGCCACTGACGGCGACGGCACCGCGCCGGTCTGCGGCGCCGAGTCGACCGCCGGCACCGTGCAGACCGACCCGACCTGCGAATACAACATGTACGTCATCTGGTCGAAGGACGCCGGTGCCACGTGGGACGGCGGCGGTGGCGTCATCCCCGGCAGCGCCGCGGCGGCGTACCGGGTGAACTCGACCCAGGAGACCGGCACGCACTGGTTCCCGGCGATCGCCGCGGACAGCCCCGGCCACGTCGACGTCGCCTACCTGCGGACGCCGACCATCCTGCCGATCGGTCCGACCGGCAAGGCCGACCCGGGCGGCTGCGCGGGCAACACGAAGGTGGCGACGTACCCGAAGCCGTGCAAGTGGGCCCTGTACGCCGCGCAGTCGTCGAACCTGACGCTGCCGCCGGGCAAGGCGACGTGGTCGGTGAGCCCCCTGACCGGCAACGTCCCGATGCACATCGGCGACATCTGCAACCTGGGCATCGCGTGCGTCGGCTCGGCCGGCAGCAACCGCCACCTGCTCGACTTCATCCAGGAGGTCGTGGACCCGACGACGGGATGCGCGCACATCGCGTACGCCGACGACAACACGGTCAACAAGCTGCGGATGGCGAACCAGATCGGCGGCTGCTTCCCCCGCTCCGCGCGCCGCTGACCTCCTCGTCGTCGACTGCGACGTTGTGTGTCGATCTGACCCTCTCCACTGACACACAACGTCACAGTCGACGGTGGCTAGGGTCGGGTGGATGAGGGCTCTGGCGATCGAACGGCGTGACGCCGCGCCCGCGGTGCTCGACGTCGCGGAACCGTCCGCGGGTGCCGGCCAGGTGCTCATCCGGGTCGAGGCGGCGTCGGTCAACGGCTTCGACCTCGCGATCGCGGCCGGCCGCATCTGGGACTCGATGCCGCACGAGTTCCCCGCCGTACTCGGCCGCGACTACGCCGGGACGGTCGCCGCGGTCGGCGAGGGCGTCGAGGGCTTCACCGTCGGGCAGCCGGTCGCCGGGATCGTGACCGGGCCGAGCCTCGGGCCGGGCTCCCTCGGCGAGCTCTTCGTCGCGCCGGCCGAGAAGGTGACCGCACGCCCGCCGGAGGTGTCCGCGATCGACGCGGCCGCCGTCGGGCTGGCCGGGGTCACCGCGGCGACGGCCATGGACGTGCTCGCCGTCGGCGCCGACGACGTCTTTCTGGTGAGCGGCGCGACCGGCGGTGTCGGCTCGTTCGCCGTACAGCTCGCGGCCGCCGACGGTGCGCGGGTCGTCGCGACCGCGGCGCCGGGGGAGGCGAGCGAGTTCGTGTCGTCGCTCGGCGCGACCGACGTGGTCGACTTCACCGGCGACCTCGCCGCCGCCGTCCGCGGGATCGCGCCCGACGGCGTGACGGCCGTCCTGCACGCGGCCGGCGACCCGGTTGCCCTGGCTGCATTGCTCGCGCCCGGCGGCCGGCTGGTGTCGCTGCAGGGGGCGACCGCCGAGCAGGTGGGCCGCGACGACGTGACGGTGACGCCGATCCAGTCGAAGTACACGCCGGAACGGCTAGGCCGGCTCCTCGACGCGGTCGCCGCGGGGCGGCTCACGGTCGCGGTCGGCAGGACGTTCCCGTTGACCGAGGCGACGGACGCGCTCGAATGGTTCGCCGACCTGCGTCACCTCGGCAAGGTCGTCGTCACGCTCTAGAGATCCGGGTCGTCGTCGTCCAGCCGGGCGAGCCAGGTCGCGAGCCGCTCGACCGGCGTCTCGAACTCCGGGTTCAGGTCGACGAACGTCTGCAACTGCTGGGCCAGCCAGTCGAGCGTCACGCTCTCCTCGCCGCGCCGGGCCTGCAGCTCCTCGATCCCGCGGTCGGTGAAGTACAAGGCGCGCCTAGCCGAAGAGCTCGCCGAGCAACGTCGCGTGCTCGGCGTCGTGCGCGGTCTGCGACCCGGCCGCCGGCGACGCCGTGGCCGGCCGGCTGACCCGCCGCAGCGGCAGACCGGGCAGGTGCTCGGGCAGGTTGAGCGCGATGAACGGCCACGCGCCCTGGTTCGCCGGCTCCTCCTGCACCCAGACGACCTCCTCGGCCGACGGGTACGACGAGAGCGCGGCCGTCACCTCCGCCGCCGGCAGCGGGTAGACCTGCTCCAGCCGGAGGATGGCCGTGTCGTCGGCGCCGGCCGACTCGCGCTTCTTGTCGAGCTCGTAGAACACCTTGCCGGCGCAGAGCACGACCCTCGTCACGGCGCCCGGGTCGGGCTGGCGCGGGTCGGCGAGCACCGGCTGGAACGTCCCCGAGGTCAGCTCGGCCGGGTCGGACGTCGCGGCCCGCAGCCGCAGCATCGACTTCGGCGTGAACACGATCAACGGCTTGCGCCGGCCCGAGAGGGCCTGCTGGCGGAGCAGGTGGAAGTAGCTCGACGGCACCGACGGCACCGCGACCGTCCAGTTGTCCTCCGCCGACATCGCGAGGTAGCGCTCGATGCGCGCGGAGGAGTGGTCCGGCCCCTGGCCTTCGTAGCCGTGCGGCAGCAGCAGTACGACGGACGAGCGCTGCCCCCACTTCGCCTCGCCGGCCGAGATGAACTCGTCGACGATCGACTGCGCGCCGTTGGCGAAGTCGCCGAACTGCGCCTCCCACAGCACCAGCGCCTCCGGCCGCGCGACCGAGTAGCCGTACTCGAAGCCCATCGCGGCGTACTCACTCAGCAGCGAGTCGTAGACGTAGAACGGCGCCTGGTCGTCGGCGAGGTGCGCGAGCGGGGTGTACTCCTCCGCCGTACGGCGATCCACCAGCACGGCGTGCCGCTGGCCGAAGGTGCCGCGCCGCGAGTCCTGGCCGGCCAGCCGGATCGGTGTGCCGTCGAGCAGCAGCGATCCGAACGCGATGGTCTCGGCCATCGCCCAGTCGATGCCGCCGTCGCTCACCATCTGCGCACGCTTCTGCAGTTGTGGCAGCAGTCGTGGGTGCACGGTGAAGCCGTCCGGCACGTTGATCTGCGACTCGCCGATCCGCTTGAGCACCTCCATCGACACCGCGGTGTCGGCGGTGCGTTCGGCGGCCGGCTCGGTGGTGATGTCGGCGGGCGATCCGGTGCTGACGTCGCGCGTCTCCGCGAAGACGCGTTCGAGTTGTTCCTGGTAGTCGCGCAGCGCCTGCTCGGCTTCCTCGACGGTGATGTCGCCGCGGCCGATGAGCGACTCGGTGTAGATCTTGCGGACGCTGCGCTTCGCGTCGATCAGGTCGTACATCACCGGCTGGGTGAACGACGGCTCATCGACTTCGCTGTGACCGCGGCGGCGGTAGCAGAGCATGTCGATGACGACGTCCTTCTTGAACGCCTGGCGGAAGTCGTAGGCGAGCCGCGCGACGAAGACGACCGCCTCGGGGTCGTCGCCGTTGACGTGGAAGATCGGCGCCTGGATCATCCGCGCGACGTCGGTCGAATAGACGCTCGACCGCGCCGAGGTCGGCGACGTCGTGAACCCGACCTGGTTGTTGATGACGACGTGCACGGTGCCGCCGGTGCGGTAGCCGCGCAGCTGCGACAGGTTGAGCGTCTCCGCGACGACGCCCTGGCCGGCGAACGCCGCGTCGCCGTGGATCAGCACCGGCAGGACCGTGAACCCGGTCGAGCCACGGTTGATGACGTCCTGCTTCGCCCGCGCGATGCCCTCGACCACCGGGTCGACGGCTTCGAGGTGCGACGGGTTGGACGTGAGCGACACCTTGACCCGCTCGCCGTCGATCGCGGTGTATTCGCCTTCCGCGCCCAGGTGGTACTTCACGTCACCGGATCCGTGCGCCGTACGAGGGTCGAGATTCCCTTCGAACTCACGGAAAACCTGGGCGTACGACTTGCCGACGATGTTGGTCAGGACGTTGAGCCGGCCGCGGTGCGCCATGCCGATGACGACCTCGTCCATGTCGTCGTGCGCGGCCTCGGAGACCACGGCGTCGAGCAACGGGATCACCGACTCGCCGCCTTCGAGCGAGAACCGCTTCTGCCCGACGTACTTCGTCTGCAAGAACGTCTCGAACGCCTCGGCCTGGTTGAGCTTGCCGAGGATGCGCAGTTGCTCCTCGCGTTCCGGCGACTCGTGATGGCGCTCGACGCGATCCTGGATCCACTTGCGCTGCTCGGGATCCTGGATGTGCATGTACTCGATGCCGACGGTGCGGCAGTAGGAGTCGCGCAGGACGCCGAGCACCTCGCGCAGCTTCATGAACGGCTTGCCGCCGAAGGTCCCGGTCGGGAACTCGCGGTCGAGGTCCCACAACGTCAGGCCGTGGTTGACGACGTCGAGGTCGGGGTGGCGGCGCAGCTCGAACTCGAGCGGGTTCGTGTCGGCCATGAGGTGGCCGCGCACGCGATAGGCGTGGATCAGTTCGAGCACCCGCGCCGGCTTGCCGACCTCCTCGTCGTGGCTGACCGCGATGTCGGTCACCCAGCGCACCGGCTCGTACGGGATTCGCAGCGAGCGGAAGATCTCGTCATAGAACTCGTCGCCGAGCAGCAGGTCGTGCATGCGGCGCAGGAAGTCGCCGGACTCCGCGCCCTGGATGATCCGGTGGTCGTACGTCGAGGTCAGCGTCATCACCTTGCTGACCGCGAGCCGGGCCAGCGTCTCCGGCGCCGCGCCCTGGTACTCGGCGGGGTACTCCATCGCGCCCACGCCGACGATCGCGCCCTGCCCGGACATCAGCCGCGGCACCGAATGGACCGTGCCGATCGTGCCCGGGTTGGTCAGCGAGATCGTCGTACCGGCGAAGTCGTCGGCGGTCAGCTTGTTGCCGCGCGCCCGCCGGATGATGTCCTCGTACGCCGCCCAGAACCGGGCGAAGTCGAGCGTCTCCGCCGCCCGGATGTTGGGTACGACGAGCTGCCGGGTGCCGTCGTCCTTGTGCAGGTCGATCGCGAGCCCGAGGTTGACGTGCTCGGATTCGACCACCGCCGGCTTGCCGTCGACCTCGGCGAACGCACGGTTCATGACCGGCATCTCCTGGACCGCGCGGACGAGCGCGAAGCCGATGAGATGCGTGAACGACACCTTGCCGCCGCGGCCGCGGCGCAGGTGGTTGTTGATCACCGTGCGGTTGTCGATCAGCAGCTTGGCCGGGATCGCGCGGACGCTGGTCGCGGTCGGTACGGCGAGACTCGCCTCCATGTTGGAGACGACGCGCGCGGCCGCGCCTTTCAGAGGGCGCGATGTCGGTGCCGACGACCCCGAGCTCGGCGGCTCGGAGGCACTCTCTCGCTCGCTTCGCTCGCTCGCGCCGTTGCTCCTAACGCCGCTGCCGCTCGGCGCCGTCGGCACCGTCGCCGTCTTGCTGGGCGCGGTCGCGCTCTTCTTCTCCACCTGTGGCTCTGACGGCTTCGCGGTGGGTGCGTCTGGTGCGGGGGTGCCGTTTGGTGTCGCGGGGGCGTCGGGCTTGTAGTCGGCGAAGAAGTCCCACCACGCCTTGTCGACCGAGTCGGGGTCCTTGAGCCACTGCTGGTACATCTCGTAGACCAGCCACTCGTTGGGGCCGAATCCCGCGAATTGGTCGGTGCTGCCCGGTTCTGACGGCGCTGTCACGCCGACCAGGCTACGCCCGCGCTCGGCGCGTCAGCGCTGCGTCACGCGGTCGAGGGCGAGCTGCCGCCGGTGCCGGGATCGCAGCACCGCGGCGACACCGAGCATCGCCGCCGCGGACATCAGCATCATGCCGCCCTCGGCATCGTCGGAGGCGCGCTCGACGCCGTACTGCCCGTCGTTCTCGACCGTCTGCAGCGCGAGCTGTTGCTGCTGCTCCTCGTTGTGCGAGATGGCCGTCTGCGCGGACGCCCCGGGCTGGCTCTGCACCTGCTGGACCTGGTTGGTCCCGGGCGGCGGCTGGCCGGGGGTGCTGACGGACGGGGCGACCGCGAGGACCGACGACGGCGCATCCGGCGGGTTCGGGACGGGCGGCGGCTTCACCGTGCGCGGCCGGTGCGGCGGCGGCACGACCGCGACCCCCGGTACGGCGATCGTCGCGTGCGCCGCCGCGCCGAGCAGTTGTGGCGTCGTCCGTGACCCGAAGAACTGCGCGTCCACCGTCTTGACGCCCGGCGTCAGCGGCCGGTACGGCGCGCAGAAGGAGCCGTCCGTCCCGGTCGGGCCGAAGCCGACGATGACGCCGTCGATGTCGAGCGCGACCGGCTTCGCGGCGGCGGGCGCGCCGGACAGCGTCCGCAACGTGGCGCAGACCTGGACCGGCTTCCCGACCGCGCCATGGCTCGGGGCGGCGACCGTCATGACCGAGGGCAGCGGGCAGAAGCCGCCGGGGGTGAGGTAGGCCGTGACGATGCCGGGGGCGGCGTCGCGCAGCCAGACCGCGGGCAGCGCGAACGACTGCCCATCACACGCGAGCTCGTCGTCCTCGCCCGCGGCCTCGCTCACCGCGCGGTGCAGGTAGGCCTGCACCAGACGGCAGTTGGAGTCGAGCCGGTAGACGGTCTGGTCGTCCTCGAGCTCGACGTAGACGCCGCCGTCGCCGGTGAACGTCAGGCCGGACGCGCCGTACTCGCCCGCGACCGCGCCGACCGGCGTCTGCCAGTCGCACGAGTCGATCCGGTGCCCGTCGGCGGCGAGGTGGTAGAGCGTGCGCTGGCCTTCGTTCGCCGAGACGTACCCGCCGGAGACGTTGTCGGAGACGACGTACGGGATGCCGGTCTGGCTGACGGCGGTGGAGGAGGGGAAGACCTTCGTGAGCACGCCGGTCGTCAGGTCGTAGCTGAACTCCTCGGACTGGCCGGGCGACGCGCCGCGGGACGTGTTGATCAGCAGCCGCCGGGTCAGGCTGTCGTAGTCGAGCAGCGTCCGCCCCCGCCCGGGTGACTTGCCGAGGTCGAGCTTGATGTCCGGCGCAGCGGCGCCGGTCAGGGCGTCGATCCGCGCGATCGTGACGATGCCGGTATCCGAGCTCATCGGCAGGCTCGCGGCGCCGTACTGGTCGGCGAGCGGCAGGTAGTAGAGGTAGGTGCCGTCGAACGCGAGCGTCGCGCTCGTCACGTCGGAGTGCTGGACGTTCTGCGCGGCCACGCCGGGCAGCGCCCACGTCTGCGCCTCGACCAGTGGCAACGGGACGGTCGCACCACCGCTGTTGCTGGGTGGATTCACGTCGCCGGCGTCGCCGCTGCGGCCGGCGTCGGAGAGGCGTCGGTAGGCCCGGCCGTCGGCGCAGAGCTCGGTGAACGCGCTCGGGAAGTCGGTGCTCGCGACGAGCGACGTCCCCGTGCAGGACGCAGGTACGCCGTCCGCCCACGGCTTCAGCGCGGAGCCGGCGTCGCCCGCGACGGCGCGCCCGCCGGTCAGCGCGACGACGGCGTTCTCGTTGCCGCGGCCGGTCCGGACGTTGCTCGTGCCCGCCGTCGACAGCCGCCGCCACGTCGAGCCGGCGTCGGACGAGCTGAAGATGCCGGCGTTCGTCGCGACGTAGACGAGCGACGAGGCGTTCTTGCGCGGCGCGAGCCAGATGTCGCCGACCGACGCCGCGCCCGGCACGGCCTTCCCGTTGAACGTGCGGCCGCCGTCGGTCGACACCCACAGCGGCGAGCCGGTGCTCGTGGTGCTGTTGAGCCAGACGACCTGCGGGTTGGCCGGGTCGACGGCCAGTGCGGTGGGCGCGAACGCCTGGGTCTCCGGCTCGGGCAGGAACGTCGAGCCCGAGTCGGTGCTGACGAACAGCAGAGCGGCGGCCGAGCGCGACGCGAGCAGGTAGACCAGCGCGCCGTTGCTGGTCGCCGCCGTCGTCGCGCCCGCGCTGCGCGCCTCGATCAGCCGGAACCCTTGCAGGCCGGCCGCGGCGGCCTGAAACGACAGGCCGCCGTTGATGCTGACGAGCAGGCCGCCCGGATCGGCCTTGCCGGTCCCGGCCGAGGCCATGACGACGTTGTGCCCGAGCCCTTCGGACCACAGGCCGGTGACCGGGCCGTCCGAGGGCAGTTGCGAGCGGGTCCAGTCGCGGCCGCCGTCGAGGGTCACGTAGAGGCCCGTCGCGGTGCCGGCGGTGAGGTGGCAGCCATCGGTGTCGTCCGGCGCGACCCAGGTCACCGCGCTCGACGGGAGCGGCAGCGTCGTCCAGGTGGCCGACGACGCGCCGCAGGCGCCGGTCGCGGCGTGCGCGGGCGCGAGGTATCCGGCTCCGGCCAGGGCACCCACCGCGGCCGCGAGCGAGAGCCACCGGGGCCAGCGCATGGCGGGATATTCGCGGGCCGGGCCGCGATACCTGCCGGCGGGTCAGGGCTACCCCGCGATCAGGTCCCCTCGGGCGACCAGGCGATGCCGAGGTCGTCCAGCGCGCATCGGGCCGCGTTGTGCCCGGCCGCGCCGATCACCGATCCCGCGGGGTGGCAGCCGGCGCTCGCGGCGTACAGCCCGTCGACGCCCGTGCGGTACGGCATCCGCGCGTCCAACGCGAACGCGTTGTCGACGTGGTGGATGTGCCCGTGCCGGATGCCGAAGTGGGCCTCGATCGCGGGCGGCGGCAGCGGGAAGACGTCGGCAACGAGCGCCGAGGTGCCGGGCGCGAACCGGTCGCAGATGCCGAGCAGGTGATCGACATACGACGGCAGCTCCACCTCCCAGCTCGACCCGGCGACGTCGTACGGGACCGACTGCACGAACAGCGCGCTGGAGTGGTGGCCGGCCGGATCGGACAGCGACGGATCGGCCGTGGTGTGCAGGTACCACTCGATGGTCGGGAAGTCGGGCAGCCGCCCCGCTTCGACGTCGGCCCACATGGCCCGTACGGCGTCCATCGGGTGCTCTTGCGGCAGCAGGTGGATGGTCGAGCCGAACGGCGACGGCGCGCCCGCGGGCAGGCAGCCGAACTCCGGCAGGTCGCGCAGGGCGAGGTTGACCTTCAGCGTCGTACCGCGCCGGCGCAGGCCGGCGAGGCGTTCGGTGAGGACGGGCGGGAGCGGCGCGAGGTCGGCGAGGGTGAACGGATCGCAGCCGGCGAGCACGACCTTGGTCGCGAGGCTGCGGCCGTCGGCGAGCGTCACCGCGCGCACCTCGCCGCCGGTGGTGTCGATGCTCACGACCGGGCACGAGGGGTGCAGCGTGGCTCCGGCCGCGACCGCCTGCCGCGCGATCGCCGCGGCCACCGCGCCCATGCCGCCGCGCACGATCATCCAGGTGCCGTCGGCGCCGGGGAGGCGGCACATGTTGTGCACGAGGAAGTTGTGGCCGCTGCCAGGAGTGTCCGGGCCGGCGTGCAGCCCGGAGAGGCCGTCGGTCACGGCGTACATCGCGACGAGCAACTCGCTGGCGAAGCCGAAGCGGTCGAGGTAGTCGGCGACCGAGCCGGTGACGAGGTCGACGAACGTCTGCCGCAGGGCCGGGCGGATGAAGCGCTCCGCGGTCTCCTCGACGGAGCCGGGCTCGGCCAGCCATGCGGGCGCGAGGTCCTCGCGCAGTTGTGCCAGCTCGGCGCCGAGCCGGTCGTCCGCGTCGCGGTCGGCGTCGGTGAAGAACGCGGCGAACTGCCGCCGCGTCTCGTCGCGGTCGCTGCCCATCACGAGGTAGCGGTCGGACGTCGTCGGCAGGAAGTAGTGCGGGTCGCGCCGGAGCAGCGGGAGGTCGAGGCCGAGCAGGCGTTCGAGCTCCGGCGGCATGAGCCCGAGCAGGTACGAGCCGGTCGACTGCGCCAGCCCCGGCACCTTCGGGAACGGCCGCTCGGTGCGGGCCGCGCCGCCGAGCACCGTGTCGCGTTCGAGCACTGTCACCGACAGGCCGTGGCGGGCGAGCAGGGTCGCGGCGACGAGGCCGTTGTGCCCGCCGCCGACCACGACGACGTCCGACGCCGCGGGCAGCTCCGCCTCGGTCATCGGTCCCGCACCCGGCGGACGAACTTCAGCCCGGACCACGTCGCGTCGATCGCGGCGACCTTCACGTCGACCAGGCCTTCGGCGAGCCCGTGGTCGCGTACGACGTTCTCGTCCAGATCGGTCGCGACGCCACTGGCCCGCTTCGGCCACGCGACCCAGAGCGCCCCTGCGGTCGTCAGCCGCGCGGCCGAGGTGGCGAACCGCGCGTGCAGCCTGCGTACGTCGGGACAGAACGCGAGAACGACGTCGTACGCCGTCCCGCCGGCGCGGGTGTGCACGACGGCGCCCGTTGGCAGCGGATCGAGAGCGAAGCCGGGCGGGGCGGCGAGGATGAGGACGCGCGACTCCGGCTTGACGCCGAGCTTGCGGGGGAGCGGCGTACCGCTGTAGCCCGCGGTCTCTCCGGCGCCGGTCACGCCCCCAACGTAGGGTCTGCGACCTTTCCGAGGAAGAGCGGCAGCCCGGTGACGGTGTCGTCGATCCGGAACAGGAACGGCCGGTCGAAGCGCAGCGTCGCGATCTGGCCGGGCGCGTAGCCCGCGCCGGCTCCCATCTCGATCGCGGTCGCCGCCGCGGCTTCGGTGCCCTCCTCGCCGACGGCGATGAACGCCTTGTGCCGGACGGCCCGGATCCGCACCGGCTGCGTCGAGATCCCGCCGAAGTCGGCGGTGTCGGTGAACGCGGTCGGCATCCCGAGGCTGCTCAGCAGCTCCGCGAGATCGGCGGACCAGGTGTAGCGGAACTTCGGCAGCGAGAGGTCGACCTCGTGCGACCGGAATGCCGGGGTCGTCGCCGGCCAGGTGAGCGGCTTGCCTTCGGCCGGCAGCAGCAATGTCATCGCCAGCCGGTGGTCGGTGTACGGCAGCCGGATCGCCTGGTAGTCCGAGGTCGCGGCGTAGTCGTACTGCGCCATTGCGTTCATCGTCTTCGGCATGACCCGGCGGCCGTCGGAGCGGGTGAACGGCGCCGGCTTGGTGCTCGCCGGATCGAACGGCATCTCCCACGCGGCCTTCAGGTAGATCGCGTTGGTGAGGATCAGCCGCGCGTCGCGCAGGTCGGCGCCGGGCGGCAGCAGGTCGCGGATGCGGTCGCGCGTCTGCGAAGCGATCGCGCTGTTGATCGCCTTGCGCGCGTCCTCACCGTGATGGGCGAAGTCGGCGAGATGGAACGCCGAGTCGAAGTCGTCGGCGAGCGTCGCGCGGAACGCAGGTTGCACCGGGAAACCGCGCTGCAGCCAGACCTGATCCGCGACGGACAGCGACGCGTTCTTCCCGGCGGTGCTCTCGAGTTGCGTCAGCAATGCCGACGCGGCCGCGGCGACGTCGGCAGGAGTCGCGCCCGGCGCGAGGTGCAGGGCCTTCGCCATCTCGGCGGCGGTCCGGCCCTGGGCGCCGACGTACGCCATCTCCAGCGCCGTCGCGATGCTCGCCGGGCTGACGACGACGTTGCCGTCGTCGGACGCGAGCGATGCCCAGAGCGACCGGGCGAACGCGGCGTCGGCGCTCGCGAGCGTCTGTTGCCGCTGCTGGCTGACGTTGAGCACGTGCACCGGCGTCGGCGGGTGTGTCGCCGTATCCGTCGAGGTGCCGGCGCACGCCGTCGCGGCGAAGGTGACCGCGACGAGCGCAGCCGGGAACGACCTGATTCGTCCATGCATGCCACTACTGACGCGGTTGGCGCACGAATGGTTCCGGACGCCGTCGCGTAACGTCGCCCGGGTGAGCAATGCGACCGATGCGCAGCCGTCGACCCGGCACGACCACGTCCACCCGAACCTCGCCCTCGCCGTCATCGCGACCGCGCAGTTGATGGTCGTGCTCGACGTCACGATCGTGAACATCGCGCTGCCGCACATGCAGCAGGCGCTGCACTTCAGCTCGACCGGTCTCGCCTGGGTGCTGAACGCCTACACCCTCGTGTTCGGCGGGCTGCTGCTCCTCGGCGGTCGCGCCGGCGACCTGTTCGGCCGCCGCCGCATGTTCGTCGTCGGCGTGCTCATCTTCGCGATCGCCAGCCTGCTCGGCGGCTTCGCGTGGGACAAGGGCTGGCTGCTCGCGATGCGCGCGCTGCAAGGTGTCGGCGGCGCGATCGCGTCACCGACGGCGCTGGCGCTGGTGACGACGACGTTCGACGAAGGGCCGGAGCGCAACCGTGCGTTCGGCGTCTACGCCGCGGTCTCCGGCGCCGGTGCCGCGATCGGTCTCATCCTCGGCGGCGTGCTGGTGCAGGCGCTGTCGTGGCGGTGGGTCTTGTTCGTCAACGCGCCGATCGGCGTCGCACTCGCGATAGTCACGCCGATGGTGCTGGCGGAGTCGGGCCGCAGCGGCGGGCGGCTCGCGCTCGCGGACGCGGTGACGTCGACGGCCGGGATGGCCGCGCTCGTCTACGGCTTCATCCACGCCGCCACGTTCGGTTGGTATGACGCGACGACGCTCGGCTCGATCGCGGCCGCCGTCGTACTTCTCGGCGCGTTCGTCGTCATCGAGACGCGGTCGGCGGAGCCGTTGATGCCGCTGCGGTTGTTCGCCGACCGGACGCGCGTCGGCACGTACGTCGTGATGCTCGCGACCGGCGCGGGAGTGTTCGCGATGTTCTACTTCCTGACGCAGTACATCCAGGAGGTGCTCGGGTTCTCGGCGCTGTCGGCGGGCTTCGCGTTCCTGCCGGTGAGCGCGACGATCATCACGGTCGCGCAGATCGTGTCGCGGTTGGTGACCCGGATCCCGGCCCGGTTGCTCATCGCGAACGGCAGCGCGTTCGCCGGCGCCGGCCTGCTCTGGATGTCGACGCTGTCACCGCACTCGTCGTACCTCACGCACGTCCTGCCGTGCCTGCTGCTCGTCGCGATCGGCATGGGCTTCGTGTTCGTACCGATCACGTTGGCCGCGGTCGCGGGAGTACGGCGGGAAGACGCCGGCATCGCGTCGGCGATGCTGAACGTCGTGCAGCAGGTCGGCGGCACGATCGGCCTGTCCGCGCTGGTCACGATCTTCGGTACGGCGAGCCGCAACTTCGCCGCGAGTCATCACACGAGCCCGTTCGGGCACGCCGGGTTCACGCACGGCGCGGACATGGCGTTCCGCGCCGGCGCGGTGTTCTCGGCGGCCGGCATCGTCGCCGCGCTGGTGTTCATCACCGTCGGCCCCAAGGATTCCGTCAGCGAAGCTTCAGGTGTGGATGCCAGAGTCGCGCCGGCACCGTAACGTCGGCGGCAGCACGAGGGGGCTTGGGTGGGTTTCGCGCTCCGCTACACCGCGAACGAGCTGCGCCGGCGGCGCGGCCGCGCCATTCTCACCGCGCTCGGCCTCGCCGCCGGGGTCGGCCTGCTCATCGGCCTGATCGGCGTCTCCCAGGGGCTTTCGACCGCGCAGAGCAGGGTTCTGTCGCCTTTGTCGAGCGTGGGCGCCGACGTCCTCGTCACCCGCGTCGCCGGTGCGTCGCCCTCGACCCCGGGCGTCGCGCCATCGGCGTCGCCGTCGGCGTCTGCGGACCCCAACGCGCGGCGCGGCGGCGGTTTCGGCGGCGGGTTCTTCGGCGGCGGCGGCGGGCAGAACGGTGCACTCAATCAGCAGGACATCCAGGCGTTGCTGCAGGACAACTCGGCCCTCGTAACCGACCTGGCGAAGCTCGGCAAGCCGGGGCAGAAGTTCACCCGCGACTTCTTCCTGCCGGCGACCCTGCTGACGTTCCCGCAGCAGGCGGTCGGACAAGTCGCCGTACTCCCGCATGTCACGTCAGCGGTCGGTGCGCTCTCGCTGCTCGCCACGCATCAGTCGGGAACGGTGCCGAAGATCGTCGCGACGCTGCAGAGCGGTGGGCAGACCTTCACCCAGACCACGCGCCCGGCGCCGCTCACCGACGCCGAACGTGCCCAGGTACGCGCATGCATCGCGGCCACCGGCGGCGGGCCCGGTGACGGAGGCGGCAGTGGAAGTGGCGGCGGCGCCCGGCCCAGCCCAAGCCCCGGCAGTGGCGGTGGCGGTGGCGGTGGCGGCGGCGGTGGCGGCGGGGGCTTCGGCTTCCGCGGCGGGGGCGACTTCACCTCGTGCCTGCCCGCGCGGTTCCGCGAGTTCCGGGCCCGGTTCACCGTTCCGCTGCAGACGATCCAGCAGGTGCTGAACCCGCCGCAGACCGACATCACCTCGACCACCTACACGGCGGCCGGCGTCGACCCGGCCCACCCCGAGCAGGGCCCGGTGACGGCCGCGCAACTGACGGCCGGGCGCTTTCTCGCCGCGACCTCGACCACCGACGTCCTCGCGAACGTCGCGTATGCCAACGCTCATGGCGTGACGGTCGGCTCGACCCTGCCGATCAACGGCTCGGCGTATCACGTGGTCGGCCTGGTGAACCCGACGCTCTCGGGTGACACGGCGGATCTCTACTTCCCGCTCGCGACCATGCAGAAGCTCGCGTCACAGACCGACCGGGTGAACATGGTCCTGGTTCGCGTGGATGACGCCAAGGACGTGGATGCCGTCGTGGCCTCGGTGCGCAAAGCGCTGCCCGGCGCGCAGGTCGTGACGACGAAAGCACTCGCCGATCAGGTGTCGGGCAGCCTGTCCGACGCGAAGAAGCTGACCGACCGGTTCGGCGGGGTGCTCGTCGCGCTGGTGTTGCTGGCCGCGTTCGTCATCGCCGTACTGCTCACGTTGTCGGCCGTGGCGAAACGCGTTCGGGAGATCGGCACGTTGCGTGCGATCGGTTGGACGCGCGGCCGCGTCGTCCGCCAACTGCTCTCCGAGACGACCGGCATCGGGCTGGTGGGTGCGGCGCTCGGGGTCGGGATAGGCGCGTTGGTCGCTGTCCTCGTCACGCACTACACGCCGGCGCTGACGGCGACGAAGCCGGTCGTGCCCGGGCAGGGATCGTCGCAGCTCTCGCGGTTCCTCGACCTCGGCGCCAACGGTTCGGGGGCCGGTACGACGTTGCACGTTCCGTTGTCGGTGCCGTTGCACGCCACGACGTTGCTGCTCGGCGTCGGGCTCGCGCTGCTCGGCGGTCTGCTCGCCGGTGCCGCCGGCGGCCTGCGCGCCGCGCGACTCGCTCCGGCGGTCGCACTCCGGGACTTGGGCTGACTGATGACCGGAGACATCCTCTACGAACTGACGGACGTACGCCGTTCCTTTCGCCGCGGCCCGGCCGAGGTCCGCGCCGTCGACGGCATCGACCTCGTCATCCGGTCCGGCGAGTTCGTCGCGATCGAGGGCCCGAGCGGTTCGGGCAAGACGACGTTGCTGCAACTGCTCGGCGGGCTCGAACGGCCGACGTCCGGCCGGTTGTCGTTCGCCGGTTCGGAGCTCTCGGCGCTCGGCGACAAGGACTTGACGAGGTTCCGCGCTCGCGACGTCGGCTTCGTGTTCCAGCACTTCAACCTGATCCCGACGCTGACCGCGCACGAGAACGTGCTGGCCGCGTTGGAGACGGGGTCACTCTCGCGCCCCGAACGGGTCGCTCGCGCCGACGAGCTGCTGGACCGGGTCGGTCTCGGGGAGCGGGCCGAGCACCTGCCGTCGAACCTTTCCGGCGGCGAGCAGCAGCGCGTGGCGATCGCGCGGGCGCTGGCCAACGCACCGCGCGCGATCCTCGCCGACGAGCCGACCGGCAACCTCGACTCGACGACGAGCGCGGAGATCATCGACCTGCTGGCAGAGCTTGCGGGCAGCGGCGTCGCGGTAGTGGTCGTGACGCACGCGGACACGGTCGCCGAACGGGCCGGCCGTCGCGTCCGGATGCGCGACGGCCGCATCGCCGCCTGAGCGGCTAGACCCCCGGCGTGAAGTAGTTGTGCACGTCGAAGAACTGGATCTGCGGCGGAGCGGTGATGCCGGCGTCGGCGGAGTACGGGCCGATCTGCGTCTCGGCGAACTTCTCGAACTGCTCCTTGGTCTCCCATACGTCGACCACGCGCAGGCCGGTGTCGGTCGTGGTGGCGAAGTGCGAGATGGAGCCCGCCGGGCCGTGGCCCTTCGGAGTGAGGCCCATCTTCCCGCAGATCTCGTCGTACTGGTCGAGCGTCGCCCCCGCGAAGTCCATCTGGATCGCAACAGCCATGACGTGACCTCCGTTCGTCGCGGCGTTCGGGCGCGAACGCCACCGGTGAGAACTCTGCCGGACTTTCCGCCGCCCGCACACTGTCCGAACGGGCTGGTGCGGATTAGCTAGCGTCATCCGCATGCCGTCATCTGCCGCGGACGACGGGTTCGCCCCGCTTCGGGACGAGGTCCGTCTGCTCGGCGCGCTGCTGGGCGAGGTGGTCGCGGAGTCCGGCGGGGCCGAGTTGTTCGATGACGTCGAGCGGCTGCGGGTCGCCGCGCGCGACGCCCGCCGCGACGGCGATCCCGATGCGCCGCGGCGCATCGTGGACGAGCTCTCGGTCGAGCGCGCCGAGGCGGTCGCGCGGGCCTTCACCGTGCTGTTCCATCTGGTGAACCTCGCCGAAGAACGCCACCGCGTCCGGGTGCTGCGCCAACGCGACGGCGACGGCGCGCCGCCGCCGCGCGACTCGCTCGCAGCGACCGTCGAGGCGATGTCGCCGGACGCGGTCCACGACGCGCTGGCGGATCTCGAAGTGCACCCGGTCTTCACCGCCCACCCCACCGAGGCCCGCCGTCGCGCGGTCGTCACCGCGGTCGCGCGGATCGCCGAGCAGATGCAACGGCTGGACGATCCGCGGGTCGGCGCGAGCGAGCGGACCGAGGTACGCCGGCGGCTGCTCGAGGAGATCTCGATCCTGTGGCGGACCGCGCTGCTGCGGCAGCGGCGGCTCGATCCGCTGGACGAGGTCCGCACCACGATGGCCGTCTTCGACGAGACGTTGTTCCGGCTCGCGCCCGCGCTCTACCGGGTCGCGTCGAACGCCGTCCGCTCTGCGGTGCCTGCGTTCCTGCGCATCGGCAGCTGGGTCGGCGGCGACCGTGACGGCAACCCGCACGTCACCGCCGCAATCACCCGCGAGACCGTCGAGATCCAGGCCGATCACGTCTTGCGCGCGCTGCGCGCCGCGGCCACGCGGATCGGCCGGACGCTCACCCTCGACGCCGCCGCGGCGCCGCCGAGCGAGGAGCTGTCAGCGGCGCTCGACGGCGACCGGCTGGCGCACCCGCAGCTTTTCGAGCAGCTCGCGCGGTCGGCCGACCGGCAGCCGCACCGGCAGAAGCTGATGCTCGTCGCCGAACGGCTCGGCGCGACGCGGGAACGCAACGCCGACCTCGGCTACGACGATCCCTCTCGGCTGCTCGACGACCTGCGGATGATCCAGGACTCGTTGCGCGCGGCCGGTGCGGAACGCGTCGCGGACGGCGAGCTGCAACACCTCGTCTGGCAGGTCGAGACGTTCGGCTTCCACCTCGCCGAGCTCGAGATCCGCCAGCACAGCGGCGTGCACGCGCGGGTGCTCACCGAGCTCAACGGCGGCGACCGGCCCGACGCGGCGACGTTGCATCGGTACGCGCGCGAGGGCTGGCCCCGGCTGCCCGCCGAGCTGTCGGACGAGGCGACCGAGGTGCTCGACACCATCCGCGTCGTCGCGGTCGTCCAGCAGCGCTGGGGAGTGCGTGCATGCCCGCGCTACGTCGTCAGCTTCTGCTCGTCGGCGGCCGACATCCTCGCGGTGCCGGCGCTCGTCCGGGCCGCGGTCACGGGCGACGAGCTGCCGCGGCTCGACGTCGTACCGCTGTTCGAGACCGGCAACGACCTGCGCGGCAGTGTTGACGTACTCGACGAGTGGTTCGCACTTGCCGGATCGCGCGAGCGGGTCGAGGTCATGCTCGGCTACTCCGACTCGGCGAAGGACGTCGGCCCGCTCTCCGCGACCCTGCTGCTGTACGACGCGCAAGCGGCGCTCGCGCAGTGGGCGGCCGCCAACGGCGTACGGCTCACGTTGTTCCACGGGCGCGGCGGATCGCTCGGCCGCGGCGGCGGCCCGGTCAACCGCGCGATCCTCGCCCAGCCGCCGGGGTCGGTGGCGCACCGATTCAAGGTGACCGAGCAGGGCGAGGTCGTGTTCGCCCGCTACGGCAACCCGCGCATCGCCGTCCGCCACCTCGAGCAGGTCAGCTCCGCCGTGCTGCTGCAGGCGACCGACGCGGTCGCGGACCGCAACGCGCGCGCGGCCGAGCGGTTCGCCGCGATGGCGACGACGATGGAGAAGGCGTCGCGGGAGGCCTACCGAGGGCTGGTCGAGACCGACGGCTTCGCGGATTTCTTCGCCCGGGTCAGCCCGCTCGAAGAGCTGTCGGATCTCGCGCTCGGATCGCGTCCGGCGCGGCGCCCCGGCGGATCCGGCGACGCGCTGCGGCTGGACGATCTGCGCGCGATCCCGTGGGTGTTCGCGTGGTCGCAGACGCGCTGCAACCTCACCGGTTGGTTCGGTCTCGGCAGTGGTCTCGATGCGGTCGGCGACCTCGGCGCGTTGCGGTCGGCGTACGCGGACTGGCCGCTGTTCGCCGCGCTGATCGACAACGCCGAGATGAGCCTCGCGAAAACTGATCGGACTGTCGCCGAGCATTACCTCGCGCTCGGTGACCGCCCCGACCTCACGACTCGCATCCTCGACGAGCTCGACCGGTCGTGCGGCCTCGTCCTCGACGTGCTCGGTCAGGACCGGCTGCTCGGCGGTCGGCGCATCCTCGGCGCCGCGGTCGACCTGCGCAACCCGTACGTCGATGCGCTGTCGCACCTGCAGCTTCGCGCGCTGTCGGCGTTGCGCACCGGCACTCCGGACGCCGCCGATGCCGACCGGCTGCGGTCGTTGTTGCTGCTCACCGTCAACGGAGTCGCGGCCGGCCTGCAGAACACCGGCTGACGGTTCAGTCAGTGCTTCGCCGCGACGTGGTGCGGCTGGCCGCCGGCGACGACGGCGCCGTTGGCATCGAGCGCGCGCCACGTGATGCCGGCGGGCGTTCCGACTCGTGCGCTGCCGATGTTGTCGTGCACCGTCATCGACTGCCATGCGCCGTTTCCGGCTCGCCACTGCGGCTTGAGCCCGTCCGCGACGACGACGTCGAGCGTCTGGCCGGCCGGAGCAGGTACGACGACCGCGAGCGCCGGCAGTTCGCCGTCGGGCGGTACGACGTCGACGACGCTGCCGCCGGCCCACTCGGGCCGGTCGACGTACGCGACGAGGTGGGTCGGGAGCCCGCTCGGTGTGTAGTACTCGAGGAACATCCCGGTCCCGTCGGGCAGCACGTCGGACCACGTCGGGCCCGAGGTGTTGGCGTCGTGCGGGAGGAACGTGTCGGTGTAGAGCTGGACCTCGGCGTCGAACTCCCACCATGGGTGCCGGTCGTTGGCGCCGCTGTCGAGCAGGTTCTGCCAGGTGCCCTTTGGGCCGGAAGGGGTGGCGACGATCCCGCCACCGACGCTGACCGAGCAGCCGCTGCTGTCGCACTTCTCGATCGCGCCCATGGCCGCGGAGTCGTGCACCTCGGCAGGGTCGAGCTCGTGCGCGATCGGCTCGAACCCCGGCATGCCGGAGGGGAAGAAGTCGCCCATCGTCTGGATGCCGTCGCCGTCGTGACCGGCGCGGACGATCGCCGTACCGAAGTCGATGTGTACGACGAAGCCCGCGCCGTTCACCACCGGCACGGTCTGCCAGGGCCGCCCCTCGTTCTGCCACTCGAGGTGCTTCGTGCCGGGCGCGGCCAGCACGACGAGCAGCGCGTCGTGCGACTTGCGTGCCGTGTGCCGCGGCGCGTCGATGGCGACGAGGCCGGAATTCTTGCCCGTCGGTGCGAGCAGGTCGGCGACGAGGCGCAGCCGGTGCCGGAACACCGTCGTACTCGTCGCGTCGGTGCCGAACTCCGCGATCCGCTGCCGCCCGAACGCGTCCGTGCCGGTGAGGACGACGACATCGCCGGCAATCGTGCGCTCGGCGTAGAGAACCCGCACATCGCGGTGCGGCAGTTCGCGCGGCGGCAGCAACGCGGCCTCCCACGCCTGCCGCGCGGCGTTCGTCAGCTCGGCGTCGCCGGCCAGGGATCCGCGCGCGGGCCAGGCCGCCGGGCCGCCACCGGCGGGCGGGATGCCGCTCGACCCCTGCCGGGTCAGTGCCACGGCTCCGCCGACGACCAGCAGTACGACGGCTGCCGCGGCGGCGGCAAGGACGGTCGCGGCCGGCCGGCGCCTGCGCGCGGCCGCGCGGTACTGCGGGCCGGACGGGAAGGCGGGGGCGGGCTCGTCGCGCACGGCGGCGAGCAGGTCGCCGCGGAGCCGCTGTTCGAGGTCGGTCATTGTCCGCCTCCGGTGAGGTACTCGGCGGGCAGCGCGCGGCGCATCGTTTCCAGCGCCCGGCTGCAGTGGCTCTTGACGGTGCCGACGCCGATGCCGAGCGTGTCGGCGGTCTGCGTCTCGGTGAGGTCCTCGTAGTAGCGCAGGACGACGACCGCGCGTTGCATGCGCGGCAGCTCGCGCACGATGGCCCAGAGGTCGTGCCGGGCCGGCAGGTCGAGCGGCGCGGCGGCCGGCTGCTCGGGCACGTCCGCGACGACCGTGAGGTGCGCGGGCCGCTTGCGCCGGTCCCGCAGGATCGTCGTCACGAGCACGCGCTTGGCGTACGCGTCGGATCGCTCCATCGCGCGCACCCGCGGCCACCGCCGCCAGATCTCGACCATGGCCGTCTGGACGGCGTCGGCCGCGCTCGCCCGGTCGCCCGCGCACATCAGCAACGCGGTCCGGTAGAGCGGAACGGATCGCGCGGCCACGAAGAGGTCGAACTCCTCTTCGGACCGTTCGCGCATGATTGGCCCCACATTCCTCTCAAAGGCCGGGAGTGCCCGAAACGGTTGTCATGCCGATCCGGCCAATCCGCGACGGAGCCGCTCGCGAAAGAATAGGGATGATGCACCGACGAGAGTGGCCCTATCGCGCCGTCATCCGCACCGCGCTCGCGTTCTTCCGCGTGCTCGGCTTCCGGTTCGACCTGCGCGGTGTCGACAACGTCCCGGCGACGGGTGGGGCGGTGCTCGCCTCCAACCACGTCAGCTACTTCGACTTCATGTTCGTCGGGCTGTCGGCGTACCGCCGCGGCCGGCGGCTGGTGCGGTTCATGGCGAAGCAGGCGGTGTTCGACCACCGCGTCAGCGGGCCGCTGATGCGCGCGATGAAGCACATCCCGGTCGACCGCGCCGCCGGCGCCGGCTCCTACCGGCACGCGGTCGAGTCGCTGCGCGCCGGTGAGCTCGTCGGGGTGTTCCCGGAGTCCACGATCTCGCGGTCGTACGTGCCGCGGCCGCTGAAGTCCGGCGCGGCCCGGATGGCGCTCGAGGCCGGGGTTCCGCTGATCCCGGTCGTCACGTGGGGCGGGCACCGGGTCTGGACCGTCGGCCGCAAGCCGGTCTGGAAGCGCCGGGTCGCGGTCAGCGTCTGGGTCGACGAGCCGATGAGCGTCATTCCCGGCGAGTCCGCGGCGGACCTCACCGCCCGGCTCGCCATCCGGTTGCGCGAGCTCGTCGACAAGGTGTTGAGCGAGTACCCCGACCGCCCGCCGGGTGACGACTGGTGGCTGCCGCACCACGTCGGCGGCTCGGCGCCGACGCCCGAGGAGGCGGCGGTCGCGGAGGCGGCGGCGATCGCGGCGAAGCGCGCGCGCGGCCGGTCGTGAGGACGAACGTTCAGGCGTCGACCGCGGCGCCGGACCTCGTGGTGCGCCCGGCGCGCGGCGACACCACCGCGGTCGCACTCGTGCTGCCGGGTGGCCGGGCGGACAGCTTCGACCCCGCCGACGTACGCCAGCTCGCGGCCGTCCGGATGGTGCCGATCGCCCGCGCCCTCGCTCGCCGCGGCGCCGCGCACGGGCTCGCGGTCTGGACGGTGCGCTACCGCTACCGCGGCTGGAACGGCGAGCAGATGTCGCCGGTCGCCGACACCCGCTGGGCACTGGAAGAGGTACGCCGCCGGCACGGTGACGTTCCCGTCGTACTCGTCGGGCACTCGATGGGCGGGCGTACGGCGATGCGCGCCGCCGACGATCCCTCGGTACGCGCGGCCGTCGGGCTGGCGCCATGGCTGCCTGACGGCGAGCCCGTCGACGCGGTGCGCGGCCGCGTCGTCCTGATAGCGCACGGCAACGCCGACACGGTGACCAGCCCGCGCGCGGCGCGCAGGTTCGCCCGCCGCGCGGCACCCGTGGCCGAACGCGTCGGCTTCGTGACCGTGTGCGGCGACATGCACGCGATGGTGTTCCGCTGGCGCACGTGGCACCGGCTGACGGTGCAGTTCGTCCTCGGCGAGCTGGGCATCGCGCCCGTCGCGCGCCGGGTGCAGACGGCTTTCGACCGCGGCGCCGACGGCATCGCCGTCTAGCGGATGGAGCCCGCGCCGGAGGAGGTTCCGCAGCCCGCGTCGTGGTCGCGCCGTACGTTCTCCGCGCTGTGGGTGCGCAACTTCCGGCTGTTCTTCGTCGGGCAGTTCGTGTCCAACAGCGGCAACTGGCTGACGTTCGTCGCGTTGACGTTGCTGGTGCTGCACCGGACCGGCAGCGGTGTCGCGGTCGGCCTGCTCGGCGCGTGCCAGTTCGGCCCGATGCTCGTGCTCTCGGCGTTCGCCGGTCTCGTCGCGGACCGGTCGGACAAGCGGCGCCTGCTCTACCTCACGCAGAGCCTTGAGATGGCGCAGTCCGCGACGCTCGCGGTGCTCGCCTTCCTGCCGCACGTGCCGCTGCCGGTGTTCTTCGCCGTCGCGGCCGCGGGCGGTGCGATGCTCGCGTTCGACAATCCCGGCCGGCGTTCGTTCGTCAACGAGATGGTGCCGCCGGCGCTGGTGCCCAACGCCGTCACGCTCTACAGCGCCAACGTCAACCTGTCGCGGATGGTCGGCCCGTCGCTCGCCGCAGCGCTGATCGCGACGGTCGGCTACGGCTGGGCCTTCACCCTCGACGCGGCGAGCTACGTCGCGGTGCTGTTCTCGCTGTGGCGGATGGACGGCACGGAGCTGCGACCGTCGCCCAAGACACCGCGGGGCCGCGGCCAGGTTCGGGCCGGGTTGCGTTACATCGCCGGTGTGCCCGAGCTCTGGATCACGTTCCTGACACTGCTCGTCGTCGGCATCCTCAGCTACAACTTCACCGTCGTCCTGCCGCTGTTCGTGGAGCGCGGGCTGCACGGCTCGGACACGCAGTTCTCCTTGATCTACGCGACCTTCAGCGCGGGCGCGGTCGTCGGGACGCTCGTGGTCGCGCGCCGTACGGCGATGACCGTGCGCACGGTCATCGGCGCCTGTCTCGCGCTCGGCGTCACGATGCTCGCGATGGCGTTCGTGCCCAACGTCGCGGTCGCGTTCCCGGCGGCGGCCCTCGTCGGCGCCACGAGCGTCGTCTACCTCACCGTCACGACCGCGCTCGTGCAACTGCGCGCCGAGCGGCACATGGTCGGCCGCGTGCTCGCGTTGCAGGCGGTGCTGCTGATCGGTACGACGCCCGTCGGCGGGCCGATACTCGGCCTGCTCGCCGACGGTGCGGGGGGCCGCGCACCGGTCGTGCTCGGTGCCGGCGGTGCGATTGCGGCCGGCGCGGCCGCGTGGATCCTCGACCGTCAGCGGCGCAGCAGGTACTGACCGACGTCGAGGTAACCGGCGCGGAATCCCGCCTCGGAGTACGCGAGGTACATCGACCACATCCGGCGGAACGTCGCGTCGAAGCCGAGCGCGTCCACGTGCGCCGCGGTGTTCACGAACGTCTCGCGCCAGCGGCGCAACGTCTCGGCGTACGACGCACCGAAGTGCAAGCGGTCGGCGACCCGCAACGACGTGTGCCGCGCGACGGTCTCCTCGATCGCGCGCTCGGACATGATGATGCCGCCGGGGAAGATGTACTTGTTGATCCACGACCACGACGACTTGCTGGCGAGCATGCGGTCGTGCGGCATGAGGATCGCCTGCAGCCCGACCGCGCCGCCGGGTGCAAGGCGTTGGTCGAGGGTGCGGAAGTACGTCGGCCACCACTTCTCGCCGACCGCTTCGATCATCTCGACACTCACGATCGCGTCGTACGTGCCGTCGGCGTCGCGGTAGTCCTGCAGCCGGATGTCGATGTTGCCGGCGACGCCCGCATCGGCGGCGCGTTGTCCGGCGAGCGCGGCCTGCTCGCTCGACAACGTGAGCGTCGTGACGTGTGCGCCACGCCGCGCGGCCCGGATCGCCAACTCGCCCCAGCCGGTGCCGATCTCGAGCACCCTGGTGCCGCGGCCGACAGAGGTGATGTCGAGCAACCGGTCGATCTTGCGCCGCTGCGCGACCGCGAGCGGCTCGTCGGACCCGTCGGTGAAGAGCGCGGCGGAGTACGTCATCGTCTCGTCCAGGAACGACGCGAACAGGTCGTTGGACAGGTCGTAGTGGCGGGCGATGTTGCGCCGCGCGCCGCGACGGTTGTTGTCCTCCGCCGTCGGCATGCGCGGGTCGTAGAACCGGCGCAACCGTTGCAGTTGCGGCGGGACGAGGCTCGCGACGTTGCGGGCGATCGGCTCGAGGACGGCGACGAGGTCGGGGGCGTCCCAGTCGCCGGCCATGTAGGCCTCGCCGAACCCGATGTTGCCGCTGCGGCCGAGCCGGGTGAAGAACGCGTCCGGCTCGCGCACCGCGAGCACCGGCCCGCCCGCCGGACCGAGGCGCGATCCGTCGGGCAGTGCGACCGTGAGGCCGGTGCGCCGCGCGACCCGGCCGAGCAACGTGCGCGCGATCGCCGCCCGAAGCGGGGCGGGTCGCGGCGCGGCCATCGCGGGCCAGCGCGTCAGGTCGACGTCGGGGCTCATCGACGGTTGTTCGCGCGTCGTCGTCATCGGGATCAAGCGTGCCGCACTGTTGTGGCGTGCGTCACCCCGGGCCGGTCGGTTCGTCGGTCGCGCGAACCGCGTCGGCGATCGCGGCGGACGCGTCGGCGAGGGCACGCAACTGCGCCGGCGAGAGGGCGTCGATGACGGTCGCGCGGACCTGCGCGACATGGCCGGGCGCGGCCGCGGCGAGCGCGGCGAAACCCTCGTCGGTCAGCACCGCGTTCTGCCCGCGGCGGTCGCTCTCGCAGGGCTCGCGCCGTACCCAGCCGCGCTCTTCCAGCCGGGTGACCGCGTGCGACACGCGGCTGCGCGACGACTGCGTGCCGGTGGCGAGATCGGCCATCCGCAGCCTGCGGCCCGGCGTCTCGGAGAGCCGGACGAGGATCTCGTAGTAGGCGTGCGGCATGCCGGCATCGGCCTGGAGCTGCGCGTCGAGCGAGTCCTGCAGCAGCCGGATCGCCTCGATGTATGCCCGCCACGCCTGCTGCTGCTCCTTGGTCAGCCACCGCGTCGCCATGGTCCTCATCCTATGATGGAATACTTGAACACTCAACTACATTGAACAGGTCATGACGACGACGATGACCTTGCACCCGCTGCTTGCCGGCCGTTGGAGCACCCGCGCGTTCGACGGCAGTCACATTCTCGACGACGCCGCGGAGCGCCGGCTGCTCGAGGCCGCCCGCTGGGCGCCGAGCGCCGGCAACAGCCAGCCGTGGCGCATCGGCGTCGCCCGCCGCGGCACGCCCGAGCACGCCGCGCTCGTCGAGGCGCTCGCGCCCGGCAACGCGGTGTGGGCCCGCGCCGCTTCCGCGCTGGTTCTCGTCGCCGCGCAGTACGTCGGGGACGACGGCGATGTCCGGCCGTGGGCCGACTACGACGCCGGCCAGGCGGCCGCGCACCTGTCCGTGCAGGCGGAGGCCGACGGGCTCGCGGTGCACCAGATGGGCGGCTTCGATCCCGACCGGGTCGCCGCCGCGTTCCGGTTGCCGGAAGGCGCCCGCCCGCTGGTCGTCATCGCGATCGGCCGGCGCGATCCCGACGCCGTACTCCCTGAGCCGTTCGCGTCGCGCGAGGTCGCGCCGCGGACCAGAATGACGCTGGACGAGATCACTCTCGTGCCGGCGATCGCTACCCTTCCACTCTCTGCATGAGGAGGCCGTGATGGCCGTACACCGACTCAACCACGCAGTGCTCTATGTCCGCGATGTCGCGCGCAGCGTCGCGTTCTACCGCGACGTCCTCGGTTTCCGGCCGGTCGCCGACATGGCCGCCCTCAAGGGCGCGGCCTTCCTGCAGGCCGAGGGATCGAGCAACGACCACGACCTCGGCCTGTTCGAGATCGGTGCCGCCGCCGGGCCGTCGCAGGCGGGCCGGCAGACCGTGGGCCTCTACCACCTGGCGTGGGAGGTCGAGACGCTCGCCGACCTCAAGCGGATCGCGACGAAGCTCGCCGATGCCGGCGCGCTCGTCGGGGCGTCCGACCACTCGACCACGAAAGCGTTGTACGGCGCGGACCCCGACGGCATCGAGTTCGAGGTCTCGTGGCTCGTGCCGGCTGACCGCATCACCGACGAGGTGCGCGCCGGGCGGACCGGGATCCGTCCGCTCGACATCGATCGCGAGATCGAGACGTACGGCGCGGAGACCCGCGGTGGCGTCGGCATCTCGCACGCCGCGCCCGTCATTCAGGTCTAGACAACACCTGCGCGACGGTTGACGCGGACCACCGCGTCTGCGCGTCGGTGAGCAGGCCGTCCTTGTTGAGCGCGGCCGCGATCGTGTGCAGCGACGCGCCTTGTGCCGCGAGGTCACGGATGCGCGCGATGACGGTCGGCACTGTGGTCGTCAGCCGGCTGCCGCGGTTGCGCGGCCGGCGCGGCGCCTTCGCCGCGGTCGCGGAGTCGGCAATCAGCGCGGGGTCGATCTCCGTCGGCACGTCCGGCGGCGCTGCCGGTACGGCGTACAGGTAGCCCTGCGCGAAGTCGCAACCGACGCCGGCGAGGAACCGCGCCTGCTCGATCCGTTCGACGCCTTCGGCGACCACGGTGAGCCCGACCGAATGCGCGAGCTCGACGACGCTGTGCACGATCGCCGCGTCGTCGTCGTTCTTGTCGACGCCGCTGACGAACGCGCGGTCGATCTTGACCTCGGTGACCGGCAGGTCGCGCAGGTAGAGCAGCGACGAGTAGCCGGTGCCGAAGTCATCGAGGGCGACACCGACGCCGAGCGTGCGCAGGTCGCGCAGCACCTGCGCCGCCGCACTCATGCCCTGGACGGCGGCGTGCTCGGTCAGCTCCACGACCAGCCGTCGCGGTTCGAGCCCGTTCGCGGCGAGCGCGGCGTCGATCTCGGTGACCAGCCGGGGCCGGACGACGTCGCTCGCGGCGATGTTGACCGACATGGTCGCGAGATCCCAGCGGGCGAGCTGCGCGCACGCCTCGCCGATGACCCACGTCGTGAGGTCGTGCATCACCGGCGTATGGGTCACCGCCGGCAGGAAGTCGTCGGGCATCAACAGCACGTCGGGCAGGTGCTGCCAGCGCAGCAGCGCCTCGACGCCGCGCACGCGGCCGGTCTTCGGGTCGACGAGCGGCTGGTAGTGCAGCACCAGCTCGTCGGCTTTCAGGGCAGCACGGAGCTGGCGCTGCGGGAGCACCGCTCGCGGTTGGTCCGGAAGGGAAGGAACCGGACGCGACACGCCTATCACCTCCGACCGCGGGTTTCAGGACGGTCACTTGGCGTAACGGCACCATAGACGAATTGTTATGGCTTGTGCACTACGAAATCCGCCCGAACAGGCACGAACCGTGCGCGCGGTAGTCGGCGCGCGGCCCCGGGTACGCCGTTCGTATGCCGCAGAGTGGATGGTCGAAGAAGCGCGAACGCCAGTACGAGCACATCAAGGAAGGGCTGCGCGAGCGCGGCGAGGACGCGGACACCGCCGAGGAGATCGCCGCGCGCACGGTCAACAAGGAGCGAGCCCGGCACGGCGAGGCGAAGCAGGCGAGCCGTACGTCGGTGCAGGACATCTCCTCCGGCCGGCGCGGCGGGCTGCGCTCGCACCGCGGGCCCGGCGGGCGGACGAAGGCCCAGCTCTACGCCGAGGCCCGGCGCAAGGGCATCGAGGGCCGCTCGACCATGAACAAGGCCGAGCTGGAACGCGCCGTCAGCCGCTGACGCGGCGGCTCAGCGGGCCGGCTGCTGGGTGAGCGCGAGGAACTCCGCGCGGCTGCGCGGGTCGGTGCGCAGCGTGCCGAGGAGCGCGCTCGTCACCGTCGAGGATCCGCGCGCCTGCACGCCGCGCAACGTCATGCAGCTGTGCTCGGCCCGCAGCACGACGCCGACGCCGCGCGGGCGCAGGTGCGTGTCGAGCCAGCCGGCGACCTGCTTGGTCATGCGCTCCTGCACCTGCGGCCGGCGGGCGAACAGTTCGACCACGCGGGCGAGCTTGCTGAGGCCGATGATGCGGTGGTCGGGCAGGTAGCCGACCGCGGCGACACCGGTGAACGGCAGCAGGTGGTGCTCGCAGATCGAGGTGAACGGGATCTCGCGGGCGAGCACGAGTTCGTCGTACCCCTCGTCGTTCGGGAACGTCGTGAGGTTGAACTCGCGCGGCGTGAGCAGCTCGGCGTAGGCGCGGGCGATCCGCCGTGGCGTCGCGGCGAGCGACGGGTCACGCGTGTCCATCCCGAGCGCACGGAGCAGCTTGCCGGCCGCGCGCTCGGCGGCGCCGAGGTCGACGCCGCCGTCGATGCCGTTGGAGGCCGGCGGGTCGGGGAGCAACGACAAGGTGCTGTCAGGCGCACTGACGGGCGGCTGCATGGGGCGTCCTCATTCCGGGGGAAGCACTCGGTTGCGCGGCAGGGTCCGGGCCGTGCCGGTGCAACGCGAGGTGAGCGGACTGGTCCGCGGCCGGCGGCCGGTCGAGCCACGCGCGAGTGGCCGCCCGCGCGCGTTCGATCAGCCGGGCCGCGGCGCGGAAGTCGACCGGGGACACCGACACCGGGCACAGCGGCGGCGCCACGCGCAGGTCGACACAGTTCGGTTGCGACTGCAGCTCCTGCACGTCCTGGATGAGCCGGCGCTGGATCGCGACGGTCACCGCGTGCATCGCCATGCCGAGCGGCGACTTCGGTGCCGTCTCGAGGGCGCACGCGTATCCGGTCGGCAGGACGTAGACCCGCGTCGCGCCGAGTGACGTCGCGACCGAGATCGGCGAGTTGTTGACCACACCGCCGTCCATCAGCAGATGGCCGTCGACCTCGACCGGCGGGAACACACCGGGAAGCGCGGCGCTCGCCATCACCGCGTCGATCGCGGGGCCTTCGGTGAGGAACAACTCGCGGCCGGTGGTGACTTCGGTCGCGACGACCGCGACCGGCCACGGCGCGTCTTCCAACCGGCCGAACGTGAGCTTGCTCTCGACCAGGCGGCGCAGCGGCCGTGGATCGGCGATGCCGTTGATGCGCCCGGTGGCCGCGCGTGCGATGCGCCGTACGTCGGTAGGGAAGACGTCGGTACGGCGCAGGGCGGTCCAGGTCGCCGCGAGCTCGTCGACGCCGCGGTGGCCGGGGTGGCCGGCGACGAACGCGGCGTTGAGCGCGCCGACCGAGCTGCCGACGAGGAGGTCCGGCGTGATGTGCCGGTCGGCGAGCGCCTGCAGCATGCCGACCTGGACGGCGCCGAGGCTGCCGCCGCCGGACAGCACGAACGCGGTCGTCATGGTGTGCTCGCCCCTCCTCGTTACTAAAACTAACTGACATTAGTTTTAGAAGCCGGGCCGCGCGATGTCAACCTGCATGGAGGAAACTTCTGCCGAGAGGTGTGACCTATGACCTTCTACCGCGATCGCGTCCTGCCGCACGTCATCAACGTCGTCATGAACACCAAGCAGACGCGCGCGATTCGCGAGCGGGTGTGCGCGGGCTTGCACGGCGAGGTGCTGGAGATCGGCTTCGGCACCGGGCACAACCTGCCGTTCCTCCCGCCGGCCGTGACCCGGCTGCTCGCCGTCGAACCGTCGAAGCGCAGCGTCGAGCTGGCCCGCCAGCGCATCGACAGCGCCGCGGTCGAGGTCGAGATCATCGGTCTCGACGGCCAGGGCCTGCCGGTCCCTGACGCGAGCGTCGACGCGGTGCTGTGCACGTGGAGCCTCTGCACGATCCCCGACGCGACCGCCGCTGTCCGCGAGGTGCGGCGGGTGCTCCGGCCCGGCGGCACGTTCCATTTCATCGAGCACGGCCGCGCGCCCGACGCGTCGGTACGGCGGTGGCAGGACCGCTTCAACGGCGTACAGCAGCGCGTCGCCGGCGGCTGCAACCTCAACCGCGACATCGAGGCGATCGTGACGGCCGGCGGGATGTCCGTCACGAAGCTCGACCGCTACTACACCCCGGGCGAGCCGAAGGCGGTCGGTGCGATGTACGAAGGCGTCGCGACGCCGGCCGCGTAGCGCGGTGTTGCCGCTCTTATCGCCGTTCGGCCGCGGGTAGGGGAGTTGTCGTGCCCGTTCATGGCCCCACCCCGCCGGAGCGCGTGGCCGTACCGGTGATGCGGCACCGCTGGGACTCGATCTCGTTCCTGCACTGGCGCTACGACGTCGACGAGGTGCAGCGGCACCTCCCGCCCGGGCTGACGGTGGAGCCGTGGGACGGCCATGCATGGATCGGCCTGGTGCCGTTCGAGATGTATCTCGGTGGCCCGGCCGGCCCGCGCATACTCCGTTTCCCCGAGACCAACGTGCGCACGTACGTCGTCGGCCCCGACGGCCGCGCGGGCGTGTGGTTCTTCTCCCTCGACGCCGCATCGGCGACGGCCGTGACCGCCGCCCGCGCCTCGTGGCAGCTGCCGTACTTCTGGTCGCGCATGTCGATCCGCCGCGACGGTGACGAGATCGCCTACACCGCGAGCCGCCGGGCGCCGTCCCGGCCGGCCAACGCCGGCCACGACATCACTGTCGTCGCGGGCGATGCGCTACCGAATCCCGGCGAGTTCGAGCACTACCTCACCGCGCGGTTCACGCTCTGGAACGCGGTCGCCGGCCGGGTCATGCGCACGCAGGCGGATCACCCGCCGTGGGAGCTGCGCGCGGCGCGCGTCACGTCGCTGCGCGAAGACCTGATCGCGGCGGCCGGCCTGTCCGAACCCGACGGCGATCCGATCGTGCACTACTCCGACGGAGTCGACGTACGGATCGGTGCGCCGCGACCGGTACCACGGCGAGCCGCGCCGGCGGGCTAACGGCGACGTGATGCGGCAGGGGCCTTCTTCGCAGTCGTCTTCTTGGCCGGCGCAGTCGTCTTCTTCGCCGCGGCAGCGGTGTCGTCGACCGCGTCGTTCAGCGACTTCAGCGTCGCGGCCGTCGCGGCTTTGGCGGCGGTGATCGTGGCTTCGTCACCGTCGATGAGCGAGATGTGCGTCGCCTCGCGATGGAAGTCGGTCAGCCGGGCGTCGAAGACGACGAACGCCCGCTCGACGTTGCCCGCGTATACACCGATCGCGTTGGCGAACGCCCAGCCTTCTTCGCGCAGCTTCATCACCAGCGTCAGCCGTTCGGACGCGCGATGGCCCGGGCGGAAGACCTGTGTCGTCCCACCGGCGACGGCGACGAGCAGGCCGAACCCGAAGATCACCCAGGCGACCGCAGAGCCCTTGTCCGCGCCGGCCGCGATCGCGATGCCGGACGTCGCGAAACCGCCTGCGACGACGACGGTGTTGAGAACGAAGAAGTACTTGCCGTTCCCCTTCGCCTGGATGAGCAGGTTGCGCAGCGGATAGGTGAAGCGCGACGCGACCCAGTCCTTCAGCCGCTGCTGCTGCTCGACCGGGTCGGGCTGGTCGGGGCGCGGCGGCAACGTGGCGAGGCGCGCGAGGATGTGCGCCTCGATCTGGTGGACCTCGCGCAGTTCGTAGGTGCGCACACCCGCCAGCCGGGACAGCCGCAAGCGCTGCCACCAATGCCGCGGCCGGTAGTCCTTCTCGTTGGATCGGCCGGGCGGCTGGACTGCCATCGCTGTCATCGCGACCCCGCATCTTGTCGTTCGTCTCGTCGCCTCGTCGCGGAGCGTATCGCCGTACCTCGAAGACTCGCCAAGGTGCGAGAACTCGCACTACCGAACGTCTTGACGAGGTTGGACCTTGGTGGTGTGATTCGGCCTGCCTCGCGCGGCTCCTTCCACGCATGACGAATGTAAGCCGAGCCGTCGGCAGCGGGGTGCCTGTTCGACCGACGGCGAGCAGTCCCGGGGGCAGCGTTGAGCGTTCAACTGGTCGTCGAGGACGGCTCACCCAACTGGTGGGAGAGCACGTCGATCTGGGTCGTCCCCGGGTCCGATCCGAACGGCTCTCCCGGTGTTCCCGTCGCCGGCCAATCCGCGTACCTCTGGGCGCGGGTCCGCAACGACGGTGACACCGATGTCTCCGCGGCACAGGTCGACTTCTGGATCGCGAACCCGAGCCTGCAGATCCGCAAGAGCACGGCGACGCACATCGGGTCCGCGTACGTCGACGTACCGGCCGCGGGCTCGCAGGACGTGCTGTGCCTGGTTCCGTGGCACGTCACGTTCCTCAACGGCGGTCACGAGTGCGCGGTGGTCGAAGTGAGCAGCCCGGCCGATCCGTTGGCTCCGACGCCGGCCGATCCGGATGTGCTCGACGCCCCGGCGTATCGCCAGATCGCGCAGCGAAATCTGTCGGTCATCAACGTGATGGCGCGGGCCGGCGCGCATCGCATGATCGGGGTGAACGCGGGGTCTCGCGCGGACAAGGAAGTCGAGATCGCGGTCCACGTCGGTGGCGAGCTGTCGCGCGAACAACTCGCCCTGCTCGGCTTGGAGGGGAAGCGGCACGCCGGCGAGCGGCGACTGACCGCGCAGCTGTCCCGCGGACCCCAATCGGCCGAACCACGCGCCCGCGAGGGCAAGCTGCAGCTGACGGTGCCCAGAGGTACGTCGGTCCCGGTGTACGTGGAGCTGAGCGCTGCCGAAGGCCTCGGCCCCGATGAGTACGCGGTGATTCACGTCACGGAGCACGCTCACGGTCGCGTGATCGGCGGCTACACCACCGTGGCCGTTCGCGGCGACGATGACGGGCGGGCAGCGGAGGTGAAGGACTGATGCCTGCTGCCCCACTTGCGGTCCAGACCCGCCCCTTCGCGGTCGAACCCTTGACCAACGTCATGCTGCCCGACGGGATCTTCGACAACGCGCTGTACAAGTTGCGGATCAGCGCGCATTGCACGAACACGAGCGGGTCCGACTTGAACGACGTCACCATCTATCTCGAAGCGGTCGGCGATCCCGGCGTAGCCGTCACGCCGATGACCTTTTACTTCGACGTCATCCCCGCCGGCGGATCGGTCTTGGTGCAGTGGCTGGGTGACTTCCAGCTCGCGTCGCCGGGCAAGCCGCTTGTCAGCTTCGTCGCGAACGCGGACGGATTCACCGCGTCCCGTTCCATCCAGCAGATCTTCATCACGCAGACGCGCTACGACGATGTCGCGAAGAAGTGGGTGTGCGCGACTCCTGAAGGCCGGTTGGAGATCACGAGCATCACGGCGTTCAAGCCCGGGACGGAATGGTGGCCGGACGAGCGCGGATGCAAGTGTCCACCGGGATCGGATCGGTCGCCCATCCCCGGCCCGCACGTGCCGACCGGCATTCACATGGAATGGTTCCCCAACCCGGCATTCAGCGGCCAGTACGGCGACCTTCCGTTCAGCGATCCGTGGTGGAAGGTCATCGCCATCGTCGTCGCGGCGGTGGCCGCGCTCGTCGGCGTGATCGCGGCCGCGGCGGGCGACGGCACGTTCAGCCCCGGCGTGAAGGGCAAGTTCGACGAGGATCCCAACAGCCCGAACGTCCAATGCTGCACCCCGAACCCGGGCGGCTCGGTCAAGAACGACGCGACGACAGTCGCCGGCGTCTGCGGCGTCATCTGCTCGGTCGCGATCGCCGTCGCGTGCTCCGACGCCGCGGATCCGATCTACCGGGGCGAGCAGAACACCGTCCCGGCCGAGGACGAACTGACCGTCTCGGAGAAGGTGAACGCCTACTGGGAGTTCGAGGAGCCGCCGAACGCGGGCGTCGCCTACAAGACAAGGGTCAAGTGGCGCTACGACCGCATCACTACCGGCGCGACCTACTCCTATGACGTCGATGAAGAGCAGACGAACATCCATGTCGTCGACAACGTCGAAATCGACACCCCGGCGACCGTGACCCACGGCGACGGCTGGCTGTGGGCCAAGGCGAAGTTCCGCAAGCCCGACGGAACCCTCTACGCCGGTCCGGATCTCTACACGTTCTGCTTCTTCCGGTCGCCCGGACCCGACGGCTTGTACTTCATGGAGCCGCTGCTCGATGACGGCCGAGGTCATGATGCGCAGGCAGCCGACGGCACCTATACCGCGGCGCTCAACCTCGAGGTGGCCCAGCGCTACCTCGCCAAGCAAGGGCTCGACGAGGAAGGCCTGTGGCGGGTCTACATCTACGCCCAAGAGGTCAACCGGACCGCGCCGGGCACCGCACCGGCCGTCGCCGCGCAGACCATCGGCGGCAACTTCGTCGCCAGCGCGGTGTCGATCACCTTCGATCCGACGCTTCCCTGTCCGCTCAAGTCCCAAGCCACGATCAACGTCGTCTGACGCGCTCGCGCGCAGCGGAAAAAGGGGCCAATGATCACCACGGCAGACCTGCTCGCACCCTTGCTCAGCACCATCAGCGCCGTCCGCGACGGTTCGCAACAAGTCGCGCCCGGACGGCCGGTGCACATCCATCTCGTGCCCCCGTCGATCGACCTCGAAGTCCCGGCGCTGATGCAGGGCGACCTGTCGCTGACCTTCCTCAGCAAGTCGGTGCGCTTCCTCGACGCGCTGGCGGTGGCCCCGTCCGGGACCGACCAACTGCCGGACCTCAACGGCTATCTCAGCGACGCCACCAAAGTGGTCGGCGGCCAGCCGATCCCGCAGGTCGACCTGGGCATCACGGGGCCTCCGCTCAAGGGCGCCGCGTTGCCCGTGAGCGTCGTACCCAACGACCCCACCGACATCGGCACCCTCCCGTCGTTGGAGACAGCAAGCGCGACCGCCGCGAACGCCTTGTCGGGTGTGCCCGGGCTGATCGCGCAGCTCGTCGGCGCCGTCCCGATCCCGGTCATGGCGCCGGTCCAGTTGAGCGTCACCTGGCGCGTGCAGCGCGACGGTCAGGACGTCGCGAGCAGCCAGGACACCTGGCAGCTCATCGGCTCGGGCCCCGACGTGCAATTCGTGTTCGCCCAGGTCTTCGACGAGCTGACCTCCGCCGGACCGACTATCGCGCATTTCGAGGTCATCGCCAGCGTCACGCTGAGCGTCGGCAGCGACAGCATCGGGCCCACCGACCTGCCGCCCGTGCCCGTCGACGTGCCCGCGATCGGAATCCCGACCATCGGAGCCCTGTTCAACACCTCGCAGTTCGGAGGCGCGAATCCCGGCACCGACGACGACAAGGCCGTCATGTTGCTGGTGCCGTCCAACTCGCCGATCAAAGACCAGACGTCGCTGAACCAGGCGATCCAAACCGTCACGACCGCCGTCAACGGCGTGATCGCGTCGCCGCTGACGACCGCGTCGCTCGCCGCGCAGCTCGCGCTGTTCCTCACCGGTCTCGGCCGGTTGGGATCCGCCCTCAGCGGCTACGTCGGCGGCGCGGCGAAGTGGCCCATCCAAGTGGTGACCGGCGACGCGAACGACGGCGTCGGCGACCTCAGCTCAGTGCTCTACGACGACGAGTTGCTTCCCGGTGACGACTTCGACGACGAGGTGTACTCCGCGATCCTGGTCGCCGTGCCGAACGTCCACCTGCTGCTCGCCACCGACGACAACTACAAGGGGACGAAGCTGACGATCAGCACCGGTCCGGAGATGGTGATCGCGGTGCCGTCGTTCGACCAGGGTCAACTGGGCAACGTGATCCCGGCCGGCGTCACCGGCAGTGCCGTCGTCAACCATGGCGGCGACAGTGAGGAAGTCGAAGATGGCAACTTCGAGTCCGCCCGGTTCATCCGCGACTGACCCGCCGCTCCTCGGGTTCGTACGGGTGTGCGTGCCCGCGGCTCTGGCGCGTCTCGTCACGGTGGTCGTCAACGACGCGCAGGTGCCCGCGAACACTCCGGTCCCGGCACCCGAGCCCGCCGCCGCCGTGGCGCTGCGCATCGCGAGCAATGTCGCCCAAGGCGGGGTCGAGCTCGACGTTCCGGTGGTGCACGGTCGCTGCACGACGGTGTTCGCCGCTCGCCCGGCGTAACAGACATTTGCGGCGCCCCCGGCAGGATTCGAACCTGCGCCACTGCCTCCGGAGGGCAGTGCTCTATCCCCTGAGCTACGGGGGCTCAAGACCCCGCCGAGGTTAGCAGCGCAGGCGGAAGCCGAGGCCCGGTAACCTGCCGCTGTGGCCGGAGCGCATCGCGTCCTCGTCGTAGACGACGACGACGTCATCCGCCAGCTCATCACGGTCAATCTCGAGCTCGAAGGCTTCGACGTCGTCACGGCCTTCGACGGCCAGGACGCGCTCGACAAGGTCAAGGACGCCGACGTCTCGGTCGTGACCCTCGACGTGATGATGCCGCGCGTCGACGGCTGGGAGGCCGCGGCCCGGCTGCGCGGCGATCCGGACACCGCCCACATCAAGGTCGTCCTGCTGTCCGCCCGCGCGCAGGAGGCCGACCTCCAACGGGGAGAGAAGATAGGTGTCGATGCCTACCTCACGAAGCCATTCGATCCGGACGAGCTCATCGACATCGTCCGGCGGCTCGCCGACCAGGCGCAGGGCGAGTCGGCGTAACGCCGTACGCGCCGCCGCGGCCGGCCTCGCCGTCCTGCTCGCCGCGACCGCGTGCACCAGCAGCGGATCGCACGCCGGCGGCGGCCCGTCGCCGTCGCCGTCGCCCATCGACTACACCGCGCCGCCCGACACGCTGCCCGTCCCCGGGGCCACCGTCACCTTGTCGATGGGGCCGGCACCCTGGCCGCCGCCCGCGGTCGTCGCGAACGGCAAGGACAGCGCCGCCTACGTCGCCGCCGCAGGCCTGCCCTACAACGAGGAAATGCTGCAGGTGCACTACCACGCGCACCTCGACGTCGTCATCGACGGCAAGCCGGCGCAGGTCCCGCCGTACCTCGGCTTCGTCGTCAAGGGGCAGAAGGTCGCGGGCCTCGCGCCACTGCACACCCACGACTCCAGCGGCATCATTCATATCGAGAACAGCGTCCCGGCGAAGTTCCTGCTCGGCCAGTTCTTCATCGAGTGGGGCGTGCGGCTGTCGCCCACCTGCGTCGGCGGCTACTGCGCCGACGCGACCCACGACTTCGCCGTCTTCGTCAACGGCATCAAGTACGCCGGCGACCCCAACCAGATCGTGCTGACGAAGCACGAGGAGATCGCGATCGAGTACGGCGGGAAGGGCACGTTGCCCAAGCCGCCGTCGACCTACACGTTCACCAACGGGCTCTGAGCGCGGGCGCGATAGCCTCGTTCGGTGACGCCCGCCGACGTCTCCGCCGCCGTCGTCGCCGCGATCCGTGCTGCGGTGGCGGCCGGTGAGCTGTCCGTGGAGGTCCCGGCCGAGGTCACGATCGAGCGGCCGAAGAACAAGGAGCACGGCGACTACGCCACCAATGCGGCGCTGCAGCTCGCCAAGCCGGCCGGCCGGCCGCCGCGCGAGGTCGCCGGCATCGTCGCCGCGCATCTCCTGGCCCAGCCCGGGATCGCCGCCGTCGACGTCGCCGGCCCCGGCTTCCTGAACCTGCGCCTCGACCAGGCCGCGCAGGGCGAGCTCGCTCGCACCATCGTGCTGGCGGGCGACGACTACGGCCGCAGCAGCACCGGCGAGAAGGAGCGCATCAACCTCGAGTTCGTGTCGGCGAACCCGACCGGACCGATCCACCTCGGCGGCACCCGCTGGGCAGCGGTCGGTGACTCGCTCGCGCGGCTGCTCGAAGCCACCGGCGCCGACGTCACCCGCGAGTACTACTTCAACGACCACGGCGCTCAGATCGACCGGTTCGCCCGCTCGTTGCTCGCCCGCGCCCGCGGCGAGCAGCCGCCCGAGGACGGGTACGGCGGCGAGTACGTCGACGACATCGCGCAGCGGATCCTCGCCGCGCACCCGGACGCGCTCGAGCGGCCCGAAGACGAGGCGACCGAGCTGTTCCGCGCCGCCGGCGTCGAGATGATGTTCGCCGAGATCAAGCAGAGCCTGCACGACTTCGGCGTCGACTTCGACGTCTACTTCCACGAGAACTCGCTGCACGAGTCCGGCGCGGTCGAGCGCGCGGTCGACCGGCTCCGCGAGCTCGGCCGCATCTACGAGCAGGACGGCGCGATCTGGCTGCGCACCACGGATCTCGGCGAAGACAAGGATCGCGTCGTCATCAAGAGCGACGGTCAGCCGGCGTACGTCTCCGGAGACCTTGCCTATTACCTCGACAAGCGCGAGCGCGGTTTCGACCGGGTCGTCATCATGCTCGGCGCCGACCACCACGGTTACGTCGGCCGGCTGATGGCGATGTGCGCGGCGTTCGGCGACGTGCCCGGCCGCAACCTGGAGATCCTCATCGGCCAGATGGTCAACCTCGTTCGCGACGGGCAGCCGATGCGGATGAGCAAGCGAGCCGGCACCGTCCTCACGATGGAGGACTTGGTCGGGACGATCGGCGTCGACGCGGCGCGTTATGCGCTCGCGCGTTACAGCATCGACTCGCCCATCGACATCGACCTCGACGTGTGGAGCCGCCGTACCAACGACAACCCGGTCTTCTACGTGCAGTACGCGCACGCGCGGATCGCGTCGTTGTTGCGCAATGCCGCGGAGCTCGACGTACGGCGCGGCGACGACCTCGACCCGGCGCTGCTGTCGCACGAGCGCGAGACCGAACTGCTCGGCACGCTCGGCGAGTTCCCGCGCGTCGTCGCGGCCGCCGCCGAGCTGCGCGAGCCGCACCGCGTCGCGCGCTACCTCGAAGCGCTCGCCGGCACCTACCACCGTTTCTACGACGCCTGCCGGGTGCTGCCGATGGGCGACGAACCGGCGACCGAACTGACCCGTGCGCGGCTGTGGCTCGTGGAGGCGACGCGCATCGTGCTCGCCAACGGCCTCGGCCTGCTGGGAGTCTCCGCCCCGGAGCGGATGTGAACACCGCATGAGGGCGCATCCGGCCGGGGCGCTGCACGCCGACGGCGTCGCGACGCCGCATCCGCTCGGCCCGCCGCCGACTGACTTGGGTGCGCTGCACCCGTCGATCTGGCCGCTCGGCGCCGAGCGCCGCGACGGGGTGCTGCACCTCGCCGGCCACGACGTCCGCGACCTCGCGACCGCGCACGGCACGCCGGCGTACATCTGCGTCGAGGACGACTTCCGCGCGCGTTGCCGCGAGCACCGCGACGCGTTCGGCGCCGATGCCGACATCTACTACGCGGGCAAGGCGTTCCTGTGCCGCGCGGTCGTGCGCTGGCTCGCCGACGAAGGCCTGTCGCTCGACGTGTCGACCGGCGGCGAGCTGGCGGTCGCGCTCGCCGCGGGCTTCCCGCCCGAGCGGATCCTCATGCACGGCAACAACAAATCGGTTGCCGAGCTACGGGCCGCCGTCGACGCAGGCGTCGGCCGGATCGTGCTCGACAGCGACCTCGAGATCGCCCGGCTGGCAGCGGTCGCCGCCGACGCGGGCGTGCGGCAGAAGGTCTACGTGCGCGTCACCGTCGGGGTCGAGGCGCACACGCACGAGTTCATCGCGACCGCGCACGAGGACCAGAAGTTCGGCTTCTCGCTCGCGACCGGCGCGGCGCTGGAAGCCGCGCGCCGCGTGCTGATGCTGCCGTCGCTCGAGCTCGCCGGCCTGCACAGTCACATCGGTTCGCAGATCTTCGACACGGCCGGCTTCGAGGTCGCCGCGCACCGCGTCGTCGGATTGCTCGCGACGATCCGCGACACCCTCGACGTCACGTTGCCGGAGCTGGATCTCGGCGGCGGCCTCGGCATCGCCTACACCGCCGCCGATGACCCGGCGCCGCTCGCCGACGTCGCGAAGCAGCTGCGCGCGATCGTCGACCGCGAGTGCGCCGCGGCGTCGCTTCCGGTGCCGCGGCTCGCGGTCGAGCCGGGCCGCGCGATCGCCGGTCCCGGCACCGTGACGCTCTACGAGGTCGGCACGGTGAAGGACGTCGACGGCATCCGCACGTACGTCAGCGTCGACGGCGGGATGAGCGACAACATCCGCACGGCCTTGTACGACGCGGACTACACGGTCGTGCTGGCGTCGCGGGACAGCGACGCGCCACCGATGCTCAGCCGGATCGTCGGCAAGCACTGCGAGGCCGGCGACATCGTCGTGCGCGACGCGTGGCTGCCGGCCGACCTCGCGCCCGGCGACCTGCTCGCCGTCGCCGCGACCGGCGCCTACTGCCGCTCGATGGCAAGCAACTACAACGCCGTGCCGCGCCCGCCGGTCGTCGCCGTACGGCCTGGCGAGGATCGCGTGATCCTGCGACGCGAGTCGATCGAGGATCTGCTCGCACTGGACGTGGGCCTGTGAGCGGCGGCAGTGCGTTGAAGGTGGCGCTGCTCGGCTGCGGCGTCGTCGGCAGCGACGTCGTCCGGCTGCTGCACGAGCACCGCGACGATCTCGCGCAGCGCATCGGCGTACCGCTCGAGCTCGCCGGCGTCGCCGTACGCCGCCCGCAGCGGCAACGGGATCTCCCGCTCGACCGGTCGTTGCTCACCGACGACGCGGCCGGTCTCGCCGCGCGCCCCGACATCGACATCGTGATCGAGGTCATCGGCGGCATCGAGCCTGCGCGCACGTTGTTGCTGACCGCGCTCGATCGCGGTGCGAGCGTCGTCACCGCCAACAAGGCGCTGCTCGCGGAGGACGGCGCGACGCTGTACGACGCGGCCCGCCGCAGCGGCGCCGACCTCTACTGCGAAGCCTCGGTCGGTGGCGCGATCCCGTTGCTGCGTCCGCTGCGCGAGTCGCTCGCCGGCGACCGGGTGAGCCGTGTCATCGGGATCGTCAACGGCACCACCAACTACATCTTGTCGCGCATGGACGAGATCGGCGCCGGGTTCGAGGAGGCACTCGAAGAGGCGCAGTCACTCGGCTACGCCGAGGCCGATCCGAGTGCCGACGTCGACGGGTTCGACGCCGCGGCGAAGGCGGCGATCCTCGCCGGCCTCGCGTTCCACACGCGGGTCACCGCTGCCGACGTCTATCGCGAGGGCATCACCGACGTGACCGCCAGCGACGTGGCGAGCGCGCGCGAGATGGGCGGCGTCGTCAAGCTCCTCGCGATCGCGGAGCGTGCACCGGATCGCAACGGTCACGAGTCGATCGGTGTGCGCGTGCACCCGGCGATGATCCCGCGCACGCACCCGCTCGCGTCCGTCGGCGACGCCTACAACGCCGTCTTCGTCGAGGCAGACGCGGCCGGCCAGCTGATGTTCTACGGACGCGGCGCCGGTGGTGCCCCGACGGCGAGCGCGGTGCTCGGCGACCTCGTCGCGGTCGCGCGCAACCGGCTCACCGGCGCGCGCGGCATGGGGGATTCGGCGTACGCGGATCTGCGGATCCGGTCGATGGGGGAGACGCTGACGCGCTACCACGTGAGCCTCGATGTCGCCGACAAGGCCGGTGTGCTCGCCAACGTCGCGCTTGCGTTCGCGAAGCACGACGTGTCGATCCAGACGGTGCGCCAGGAAGGGCACGGCGACGACGCGACCCTTGAGCTCGTGACTCACGTCGCGCCCGATGCGGCGCTGTCGGCGACGGTGTCCGACCTGCGCGACCTCGACATCGTCCGCGCGGTCGCATCGGTGTTGCGGGTCGAAGGCGGCGAGCGATGAAGCGAGGTTCCTGGTGAACCGGTGGCGCGGCGTCATCGAGGAGTACCGCGACCGCATGCCGGTGACCGCGACGACTCCGGTCGTGACGCTCGGCGAGGGTGGCACTCCGCTCGTGCCGGCGCCGCGGTTGTCCGCGCGGGTCGGCGCCGAGGTCTACCTCAAGGTCGAGGGCGCGAACCCGACCGGATCGTTCAAAGACCGCGGCATGACGGTCGCGATCTCGAAGGCGGCCGAAGAGGGCGCCAAAGCGGTGATCTGCGCGTCCACCGGCAACACCAGCGCGAGCGCGGCGGCGTACGCGGTCCGCGCCGGCATGATCTGCGCCGTCCTCGTGCCGAGCGGGAAGATCGCGATGGGCAAGCTCGCGCAGGCGCTCGTGCACGGCGCGCGGCTGCTGCAGGTCGACGGCAACTTCGACGACTGCCTGACACTGGCGCGCGGCCTCGCCGACACGTTCCCGGTCTCGTTGGTGAACTCGGTCAACCCGTACCGCATCGAGGGCCAGAAGTCGGCGGCGTTCGAGATCTGCGACGTGCTCGGCGACGCGCCCGACGTGCATTGCCTGCCGGTCGGCAACGCCGGCAACATCACGGCGTACTGGAAGGGCTATTGCGAGTACGCCGCCGACGGGGTCACCTCGAAGCGCCCGGTGATGCTCGGCTACCAGGCGGCCGGCGCCGCGCCGATCGTCACCGGCGAGCCGGTCGCGAAACCGTCGACCATTGCGACCGCGATCCGCATCGGCAACCCCGCGTCGTGGAAGCAGGCGCTGGCCGCGCGCGACGACTCCGGCGGCAGCATCGACTCCGTCACGGACAAGCAGATCCTCGAGGCCTACCGGCTGCTTGCGCGAGAAGAAGGCGTGTTCGTGGAGCCGGCGAGCGCGGCGAGCGTCGCGGGCCTGTTGCAGACGCACGCGCGTGGTGGGCTGGCCCGTGAC
>Ga0157369_10000556_pt1 | contig 49013 bp, 40 predicted proteins | sample C25metaG_FD_113461 | JGI IMG/M metagenome (GOLD analysis project Ga0157369, IMG submission 113461) | Corn rhizosphere microbial communities from Kellogg Biological Station, Michigan, USA - C2-5 metaG | ecosystem: Host-associated > Plants > Roots > Rhizosphere > Soil | place: USA: Michigan... | reverse complement strand
GGATGAGCCGGGCGATCTGCCGGTTTCCGACCGAGTGGAGCAAGCAGGAGATCGAGGCACGCTGGAGCTGGTTGAAGTCACCGCATGAAGCGTTGGCCTCACCGATGACGGACGAGGACTTTAGAGCGATGAAAGCGCACATCGAGGCGCTGGCGTTCTGGGAGGAGATCGACGATCAGGATCTGCCGGCTGCCGATCAATGCTGGCGCTTTCCGCCAAAGGCGTTTGTGGAGCATTTTAGGAAATGCAAATGGTTAGCGGCGCCCGAATTCGCGCGCATCTATCCTGATACGTACACGCAGAATCGCCAAGGTCAGCTGCATCGAGCGCCTGGGGCCGTTTCCGGTGAGATCCGGGAGCAATTTAGAGCGTATTTAAACAGAAAAATGGAGTCACATTCGATTACACGGAGTTCGTTTAGAATGTCCAATTTTCTTGGTCAAATCGCAGAGGAGTCGCGAACACTGACTTGGGTTATCGAGAGGAAAAGCGAGGTTGCGTGCAATCGTGAGTACAACGGACACCTTGGAAACGATCTTCCGGGGGATGGATATCGATTTCGCGGGCGTGGCTTGAAACAATTAACGGGAAAATACAACTATACAGAATACTGGGTGTATCGCGGATGGATTTCGCGCGCGCAGTTTACGCCTTCATGGTGGGGAAGTAAAAACCCTATTCGCCCGAATGTCTCAGATCCGGATTCGCTAGCTCGGGTACCGTACAACGTTGTCGATGCCGGTGCCTGGTATTGGGAGGCATCACCTCATAGGGGGCGTCCTCATGTTCGCAGCTCTATCAATATCTATGCGTGTACAGGCGTGACAGCGGAGATCGTCGAAAATGTAACGAAGGCTATTAATGGCGGGATCTCTGGCTTCGAAAATAGGAGCTACCACACTATGCGCATATATGTCGTTCTTGGGGACGGCGTATGAAAGCGATATTTTCGATCATCGCTGTGGTAGTGTTTTTGCTTTTAGGTGCGACGCACATTTGCGCTCGTGAATCGAGTGTGGCGTATGATGGGGCACATCTCCACTTTAAATATTCGATCAATTTTTATGAAAAAATAACGAAAACTGGGGAAGAAGCGAATGTGCGTTTTTTTGACCTCAAGCGGAGTAGAGGTGGGGTAGTCGATATTCTTACATTTTGCGATAATTCGCTTCTTGTGTGCGCGGGCGGTGCGAGTCAAATTCGTCCATATTGGTTTGATGCTGACGATGGTTCATTGGTGCTCTTTCATGTTACGGCCGCGGTGACACATCGCTACACGCAGGACGGAGAGATTTATGAGGCCTACCCTTTGTGTCCGACGGATGCGAGCGATGGCACGATTATTCCTTACGGAGGGGAGTGCTATATCGGCCTCATAACAAACGGTAGGCAAACCGTGTCGCTCACCTATTGGCTTGGTCCGAACCCCATCCGATCAGCTGATCGATCGACTGCCATCGCGCGCGCGCGCCAGATACTTCTTTCGGCTAGAGAATCGAGATGACGGTCGAATGGCCTTGATCGGCGTTCGGAGGATCCGATGCATTCCTTCATTGAGATCATCAAAGCTTAAAACGGTTACTGTCACCCATAAATCAAATGCTCCACCAGCTCCACCCAATGCGCCACCGGCATCGACGTTCCGCTTTGCAGATGAGCGATACAGCCGACATTGGCCGATACGATCATCTGCGGGTCCAACGCCTCCAAGCTTTGCACCTTGCGATCGCGCAGCGTATAGGACAGCGAAGGCTGTGTGACCGAATAGGTACCCGCCGAGCCGCAACAGAGATGCGCATCGACCGGTAGCCGCGTCTCGACGCCGAGCGCGGTCAACAAATGCTCGACCGTGCCGCGAATCTGCTGCCCATGCTGCAGCGTGCAGGGCGGATGAAACGCCACCGTATGCACGCCGCGCCGGCGTGCGAGCCCTGTCAGTTCTGCCTCGAAGCCGCCGAGCACCTCTGCAATGTCGCGCGTCAGTTCCGTGATGCGGCGCGCTTTCTCCGCATAAGCCGGATCGTTGCGCAGCAGGTGACCATATTCCTTGACTGTCGCTCCACAGCCCGAAGCGTTCATCACGATCGCTTCGACGCCCGCTTCGACATGGGGCCACCAGGCGTCGATGTTGTGTTTGATGTCGTCGAGCGCCTCGTCGCGATAACCCAAATGCAGGCGGATCGCGCCGCAGCACCCGGCCTCGGGCTCGATCACCGTCTCGATGCCGAGCGCGTGAAGCACGCGCGCCGTCGCGATGTTGATGTTCGGCAGCATGGCCGGCTGCACGCAGCCGGCGAGCATCAGCATCCGGCGCGTGCGCACGGCGGCATCTGTTTGCCCATCCGCATTCGCGCCGGCGGGCCGCGTCGCATCCGTCGGCCATTCCAGTTGACGCTGGCGCGACGGAATCTTGTCGCGCAGCCGGCGCGGCAGGAACGGGCGCACGAGTTGCCCGAGCCGCATCGCGGGCGCGAAGACGGCGCTGTTCGGCAGCACGCTGGCGAGCAGGCGCCGCATCAGTTGCTGTCGAAGCGGCCGCGGTACGGTCGCTTCGACATGCTGCCGTCCGATCTCCACGAGCCGACCGTACTGAACGCCCGACGGGCAGGTGGTCTCGCAACTGCGGCACGTTAGGCAGCGATCCAGATGCAACTGCGTGCTGCGCGTGACGGCCGCGCCCTCGACCATTTGCTTGATCAGGTAGATCCGCCCGCGCGGGCCGTCGAGCTCATCGCCGAGCAATTGATAGGTGGGGCAGGTGGCCGTACAAAAGCCGCAATGCACGCACTTGCGCAAGATCGCATCGGCTTCTTCGCCGTCGGCCGTGTTGCGGATGAAGTCTGCGAGTTGGGTCTGCATCGCGTAGCGCTATCCTTTGCTCGATCGGGCGCTGGTTCGGACGGAAAACGCGGGTTGCATTTAAAGGTCCGGGTAAAGGCGAGCGCGGTTGAACACGCGCGCCGGATCGAAGGCGGCTTTCAATCCTCGATGAATCTTCATAAGCGGCGCTGGCAGCGGCGTGAATACGCCGACGCTTCGGTCGTACGCGCGGCCGGCGCGGAAAATCGTCGCGTGTCCGCCCGCTTGTTTCGCGCTGATGCGCACCGTTTGCGCATCGGTATCGGTGACCCACCAGCGCTGCGCGCCGCCCCATTCCATCAACTGCGCGCCGGGCAATTGCAGCGGCTCGGTGATCGAAGGCAGCGCCAAGCGCCAAAGGGCGGCATTGGGCGGGATCGAGGCGAAGAAGGGATCGGTTTGCTCGCGCAAGCCCTCCCAGAATCGCTCGGCTTCGACGGCGTCCACCACTTCGCCGCCGATCGCGCTGCGCGCCGCTTTGACGCCGCTTTCCGCGCCGGACAGACGCACGGCAAGCGTGCCGTTGCGCCACGCGCTGGCGGTGATCGGCAGCGGCCGGCCGCCCCATTCGTTGAGCTTGCGCACGGCGTCGGTGCCGTTCATATCGAACTTGAGTGTCGCCTCGACGGCGGGACGCGGCATGACCTTGATCGAGAGATCGAGAATCAGCCCGAGCGTGCCGAGGGAGCCCGCCATGAGCCGCGCCACGTCGTACCCGGCCACGTTCTTGACGACTTGCCCGCCGAAGCGCAGCACTTCCCCCGCGCCGTTCATCACCGTGGCGCCAAGGACGAAATCGCGCGCCGCTCCAGCTTGCGCGCGGCGCGGCCCGGCGATGCCGGCGGCGATGCAGCCGCCCAGTGTGGACGCGCGGCCGAAGTGAGGGGGCTCGAACGCGAACATCTGATCGTGCTCCGCGAGGGCCGCTTCGATCTCGGCGAGCGGCGTACCGCAGCGCGCCGTGACGACGAGTTCGGCCGGGTCATACGCGACGATGCCTCGATACGCGCGGGTATCGAGTATTTCGCCCTGCAACTGCTGGCCGTACCAATCCTTGGTGCCGGCGCCACGTAGGCGTAGCGGGCGCGCCTCGGCCGTGGCCGTACGGATCCGTTCGGACCAGTAGGTCACGATGTTCTCGTCTTGCATGGCTTCCCGCTTCGTCGTGTCGTTCATCCGGTGTTGCCGGCTTTTCGCAAGTCATGCCGTCTGTCGCTTTGTTTCAGATTGTACCGACCGAACGAGGCGAGACAAGCCGCAGGCGGCTCGCCTAGGGGTAATTACGCGGGTTGCGGGGCCGCCCGCCGGCCAGGCCGGCGGCAAGCGACGGCTGTACGAGACCCAAAGCAGATCAAAAGCGCGGCAGCTCCGGATGCGGAAGCAAGCCGCCTCGGACATGCATCTTTCCGTATTCGGCGCAGCGGGCGCGCGACGGGATGCCCTTGGTGGGATTGAGCAGTTCGGCCGGATCGAACGCGCGCTTGACGGCAAAAAACGCATCGCGCTCGGCTTCGGAAAACTGAACGCACATCGAATTGATCTTTTCGATGCCGACGCCGTGTTCGCCCGTGACGGTGCCGCCGAGTTCGACGCATGTCTCCAGGATCTCGGCGCCGAATGCCTCGGCGCGCGCCAGTTCGTCCGGATCGTTGCCGTTAAATAGGATCAGCGGATGCATATTGCCGTCGCCCGCGTGAAACACATTGATGCAGCGCAGAGCGTACTTATCCTCCATCGTCTCAATGCGCGCGAGCAGGGGACCGATGGCGCGGCGCGGCACCGTGCCGTCCATGCAGTAATAATCGGGCGAGATGCGGCCGGCGGCGGGGAAGGCATTCTTGCGGCCCGACCAAAACCGCAGCCGCTCGGCCTCGCTGCGCGAAATCTGCAGGCGCGTCGCGCCATGCTCGCGCAGCACCGCCGTCATGCGCACGATTTCATCGGCGACTTCCTCGGGCGTGCCGTCCGATTCGCAAAGCAAAATCGCGGCTGCGTCGAGATCGTAGCCCGCGCCGACGAATGCCTCCACGGCTCGCGTGGCGGGCTTGTCCATCATTTCGAGGCCGGCGGGAATGATGCCGGCGGCGATGATCGCCGCGACGGCCTCTCCGCCTTTGACGACATCGTCGAAGCTCGCCATCACGACTTGCGCCATCTGCGGCTTCGGGATCAATTTGACGGTGACTTCGGTCACCACGGCGAACATGCCTTCGCTGCCGATCATGACGGCAAGTAGATCGAGCCCGGGCGAATCGGGCGCCAGCGAGCCGAACTCGACGATCTCGCCGTCCATCGTGACGGCGCGCACGCGCATCACGTTGTGAACGGTCAGCCCGTACTTCAGACAATGCACGCCGCCCGAATTCTCGGAGACGTTGCCGCCGATCGTGCAGGCGATCTGCGAGGATGGATCGGGCGCGTAGTAAAGGCCGAACGGGGCGGCTGCTTCGGAGACGGCGAGGTTGCGCACGCCGGGCTGCACGGTGGCCGTGCGCGCATACGGATCGACTTCGACGATTTTCGTGAAGCGCGAGAGCGAGAGCACGACGCCATGCGCGATCGGCGTGGCGCCGCCCGAGAGGCCCGTTCCTGCGCCGCGCGGCACCACCGGCACGCCGAGCCGCCGGCAAATCTGCAACACGCGCTGCACCTGCGCTTCCGTTTCAGGCAGCGCGACGGCGAGCGGCAATTGGCGATACACGCTCATGCCGTCGCACTCGTACGGCGCGGTGTCCTCATCGCGAAATAGCAGACAGTGCGCGGGCAGCGTCGCCATCAGCGCCTGAACGACCTCGCGTTGGCGCTCGGCGCGAATTTCGGCTGCCGGCAGGGCCACGGCTTCCATAGTCTCCCCCGTCGGCCGCTTTAGGCCGTGTAAGAAAAAATCTTGCCCGGATTCATCAAATTGCGCGGATCGAACGCATGCTTGATCGCGCGCATCGCATCCACGGCTGCCAGGCCATGCTCTTCGAGCAGGAAATCCATCTTATGCAAGCCGATGCCATGCTCGCCCGTGCAGGTGCCGCCCATCGCGAGCGCACGCTCCACGACGCGCCGGTTGAGCCGTTCCGCTTCGACGAGCTCTTCCGGCTTGGCCGGATCGATCAGCATCGCCACATGGAAATTGCCGTCGCCGACATGGCCCACGATGGGGCACGGCAGCGGCGAGCCCAGCAGATCCTGCTCGGTTTCCACGACGCAATCGGCGAGCCGCGAGATGGGCACGCAGACGTCGGTGGTGACGGCGCGGCAGCCCGGCTTTAGTTGCAGCATCGCGAAATACGCCGCGTGCCGCGCGTTCCAAAGGCGGCTGCGCTCTTCGGGCCGCGTGGCCCAGGCAAAATCGCTGCCCCCGTGCTCGAGTGCGAGGCTTTCGACGCGCTCGGCCTGCTCCTTGACGCTCGCGTCGGTGCCGTGAAACTCGAAGAACAGCGTGGGCGATTCGGCCAGCGTGAGATTCGAATGCCGATTGATGGCGCGAATCGCGAGCGCGTCGACGAATTCGACGCGCGCAATCGGGACGCCGAGCTGAATCGTCTCGATGACGGTGCGCACGGCTTCGCCCATCGACGGAAAGGCGCAGACGGCCGCCGAAACGGCTTCGGGCTGCGGATAGAGCCGCACCGTCACTTCGGTGATGACCCCGAGTGTGCCTTCCGAGCCCACGAACAGGCGCGTTAGGTCGTAGCCTGCCGAGGACTTGCGCGCCCGCGTGCCGGTTTTGATGATGCGGCCGTCGGCGAGCACGACGGTGAGGCCGAGCACGTTTTCCCGCATGGTGCCGTAGCGCACGGCGTTCGTGCCGGAGGCGCGCGTGGCCGACATGCCGCCTAAGCTCGCGTCGGCGCCCGGATCGATCGGGAAGAATAGGCCCGTGTCGCGTAGCGCGTCGTTCAGCGTTTTGCGAGAGACGCCTGCTTGCACGGTGGCCGTCATATCCTCGGCCGCGACGGACAGAATGCGGTTCATGCCCGACAGATCGATCGAGACCCCGCCTTCGACGGCGAGCAGGTGGCCTTCGAGCGACGAGCCGTTGCCGTACGGAATGACCGGCGCCTCGAAGCGCGCGCAGAGCGAGACGGCGGTTTGGACGTCTTCGGTGCTTTGTGCGAACACGACGGCGTCGGGCAGTTGCGGATCGAACGGCGACTCGTCGCGGCCATGATGCGCTCGCACGGCTTCCGACACGGACACGCGCTCGCCGAACGCCGCTTGGAGCGCTGCGAGCAGTTCGGGCGAGAACGGCCGCCGCGGGCGGACGGCGGCGGGGGCGACGGGATGGTTCACGAGTGGCGTCTCCTCGAGCGCGGCCGATGGGCGGCGCGCGTCGGTGTTGTCGGGCCGGCGCGCCCGCTTTGGAAGGGATCGCGCGACGCTCAGTTCAAAGGTTGCTTCATTCTACGCCGTTCGCTTACGCGCCAGAATTGGCCGAAAGGCCGAGCCGCGGACGGGGCCGACGCCTGTGTTCGCATGCCTATAATGAGTCGCTTTTGCGTCTCGTTGCCGGATGCGCTCGTCGACGATAGCGGCAGCGGGGCGCGACCGACCGCATCGCCGCTGTGAAGACGCTCTCAACGAATCAAGGAGTCACGACAATGGGCCACCGCTTGAGCAAGATCGCCACACGCACGGGCGACGACGGGACGACTGGCCTGGGCGACGGCAGCCGCGTCCGTAAGGACGATGCGCGCGTTGCGGCCATGGGCGATGTCGATGAGCTCAACTCGCAGATCGGCGTGTTATTGACGGAACCGCTCCCGCCCGATGTCCGCGAAGCGTTGACCGCCATCCAGCACGATCTCTTCGACTTGGGCGGCGAGATCTGTATTCCGGGCCATGTCGTCATCGGCGACGCTCACCTGGCGCGGCTCGACGGCTGGCTCGCGCAGTACAACGCCGATTTGCCGCCGCTCAAAGAATTCATCTTGCCGGGCGGGACGCGAGCGGCCGCGCTGACGCACGTTTGCCGCACCGTCTGCCGGCGCGCCGAGCGGGCGATCGTGACGCTCGGCGAGCAGCAGCCGCTCGCGGCCGCGCCGCGCCGCTATGTGAACCGCCTTTCCGATCTTCTGTTCGTATTCGCGCGCGTACTCAATCGCGCAGGCGGCGGCAGCGACGTCCTCTGGCAGCCGGCGCGCCGCGTGGAGTAACGCAGTCGCAGCAAGCGACTGGGGCAGTTTGCCCAAGACGACAGATGGCCGCGGCCTTTCCGCCGTGCTGCCCTGCGACAAACTGTCGTATGGAGTCCGTGCTGGGTTAAAATGTATTCTTAATGCATCTTAACGACGGCCAGCACGAACACATGACCTCCGCCCTTACGCCCGACCAAATCGCCCGCGTCAAAGCTACCGCCCCCGTTTTCGCCCAGCATGGCTCGACGATCACGAAGCATTTCTATCGCCGCATGTTCGCGAACCGTCCCGAGTTGAAGAATTTGTTCAACCAGACGCATCAAACGAGCGGCGGCCAGGCCGACGTGCTGGCGCACGCCGTCTATGCGTATGCGGCGAACATCGACAACCTCGGCGCGCTCGGTGCGGCCGTGGGGCGTATTTCGCACAAGCACGCGAGCCTGAACATCCGCCCCGAGCACTATCCGATCGTCGGTGAAAACTTGCTGGCGTCCGTCGTCGAAGTGCTGGGCGACGCCGTGGACGAAGCGACGCTCGAAGCCTGGCGCGCGGCCTACGCGCAACTCGCGCAGATCATGATCGGCGCCGAGGCGAAGCTTTACGAGGGCGCCGCATGGAGCGGCTATCGTCCGTTCGTCGTCTCGCGCAAAGTGGTGGAAAGCGACGAGATCACCTCGTTTTACCTGACGCCAACCGACGGCGCGCCGGCCGCCGGCTTCCAACCGGGCCAATTCGTGACGGTGAAGCGTTTCGTCGGCGAACTCGGCGTCGATCAGCCGCGCCAATACAGCCTTTCCGATGCGCCGCACGGCAAGTGGCTGCGCATTTCGGTGAAGCGCGAAGGCGGCAACGAGGCCGTGCCGGCCGGCCGTCTGTCCACGCTCTTGCACGACGGCGTGGAAGAGGGTGCGATCGTCGAAGTGACGGCGCCGATGGGCGATTTCCGTCTCGATCGCACGAAGTCGACGCCGGTTGTGTTCGTGTCGGGCGGTGTGGGCATCACGCCGATGGTGTCGATGCTCTCCACGCTGACGGCCGAAGGGAGCGACCGCCGGGTCGCGTTCGTGCATGCCTGCCGCCATGGCGGCGTCCACGCGTTCAAGGAGTGGCTCGCCGAGGTGGTGGCGACGCGTCCGAACGTTTCGCGCGCCGTGTTTTACGAAGAGGTGGGGGCGACCGATCGGCAGGGGGTCGATTACGACTTCGAAGGCCGGATCGATTTCGCGCAGATCGCCGAGCAGGCCGTGCTGCCCGACGCCGATTATTACCTGTGCGGGCCGATGGCCTTCATGGCGGCGCAGCGCGATGCGTTGGTGGCGCGCGGCGTCGACGCCGCACGCATCCACAGCGAGGTGTTCGGCACGGGCGCGCTGGCCTGAGCGTCATTCTTGAACGGGACGGGCCGCGGCGATGTGCGGCCTGATCGCCCGGGCGGGCGTTTCGACTGCGACTTATCACGCCATCGCGGTCAGATCCTCGATAAACGCGAACACTTCTTTGAGCTCCGATACGATTCGAGTGTCGCCCGGCGCCCCTTCGAACGCGCCATGGGGGCCCACGCAGATCAACGGCTTGGCGAAACGCGTGGCAAGTCGTATCTCGTCGAGCGTGCCCCTGCCGCCGGGTAACGCGATCACGATATCGCTGGTCAGGACGTTCACGTAATTGCGATTGAGCGCGCCATCCGGTGCGCCGGATTCCTTGCGTGGCAGCGGGGTGAGGATCGGCAGATCGATGAAAGGATTGGGATAGCCGGCGATCGGAACGAAACCGAACAACGGATGCGGCTCGCTCGGCACAATGCCGATCGAGCGGCCCGTTCGCTCGCGGACCGCGGTGAAAGACCGTGCGGTGGAGAGCATCAGGCCCTGACCCGCTCCGGTTAGGAGGTCGAACCCATGACGAGCGATCCATATGCCGAGCGGCTCGGATAGCGCCGGCCACTCATTTGCGCCCGAACCCATCACACCAATAATTGCCATCCGTCCTTCCAGGTGTTCGCGGCGCGTGCGCCTGCTAATAAGGTCTACCGGTGAAGCAGCGCCTACTCGCGTTCAGTTCCCACTCCCGCGCGCCACGCGCCGCGCCTTCACGCTATCGGCCAGGCCTTCGAGCACGGCGATGCTTTCGTCCCAACCTATGCATGCATCGGTGATGCTTTGGCCGTACGTGAGCGCGCGATCCGGCTGCAGATCTTGGCGCCCCGCCACGAGATGGGATTCGACCATGACGCCGACGATCCGCTCGTCGCCGGCCGCGAGTTGCCGCCCGATATCGGCGCACACGGGGATTTGATTCTCGTGTTTCTTCGAGCTATTCGCATGGCTCGCATCGATCATCAAGCGGGCGGCCAGGCCGGCTTTGCCGATATCGGCGCAGGCCGCATCGACGCTGGCCGCATCGTAGTTCGGCGTCTTGCCGCCACGCAGAATCACATGACAATCCTCGTTGCCGGCCGTCGACACGATGGCCGAATGGCCGCCTTTCGTGACCGAGAGGAAGTGGTGCGGCTGCGAGGCGGCCTTGATCGCATCGACGGCGATCTTGACGTTGCCGTCGGTGCCGTTCTTGAAGCCGACCGGGCACGACAGCCCCGAAGCCAGTTCGCGGTGAACTTGCGATTCGGTGGTGCGCGCACCGATCGCGCCCCATGACACGAGATCCGCGATGTACTGCGGGCTGATCATGTCGAGGTATTCGGTGCCGGCCGGCAGCCCGAGCTCGTTGATGCCGACCAGCAACTCACGCGCGGCGCGCAGGCCGTCGTTGATCTTGAAGCTGTTGTCCAAATACGGATCGTTGATGAGCCCCTTCCAGCCGACGGTCGTGCGCGGCTTCTCGAAATACACGCGCATCACGATCTCGAGCTCGCCGGCGAAACGCTTGCGCTGTTCGACGAGCCGGCCCGCGTACTCGAGCGCCGCCTTGGGATCGTGGATCGAGCACGGGCCGATGATGACGATGAGACGATCGTCCATGCCATGCAGGATGCGATGCATCGCGCGCCGTGCGTTGAAGATGAGATCGGACACGCCCTCGCTGCACGGAAATTCGCGGATCAAGTGCGCAGGCGGCGTGAGTTCTTTGAGTTCTCGGATGCGAACGTCATCGGTATCGTGCGGGGGCATGCTGCGGTTCTCCTCTTCGATTCGGTACGGTTTTCGCCGGCGATCGACCTTGCCGAGGCGAAAAAAAACCGCCAGGTTCGCTGGCGGTTTTTCGGGAATTCGGGTTTGCTCGATTACGCGCTAACACCCCTCTCGATCCGCCAGCGGACTGAGATGCCAAAAGAAGTAAAAATAAAACTTCGTGGACATGACGGGGATGAGGCTCGTTAAAAGGTGCGTCACACTTTATACGCCGGTCAAGCGCGTTCTGCAAGCGCGGCGGCCCGAAAATGCGGGGCCGCCGCGCGAACCGATGCAATCGTGCAAAAAAATTGCATCGAACCTTCAATCAAACCGTTCCACCCACCGTCAGATTGTCGATGCGCAGCGTCGGCTGTCCGACGCCGACCGGCACGCTCTGGCCTTCCTTGCCGCAGACGCCGACGCCCGTATCGAGCGCCATGTCGTTGCCGATCATGCTGACATATTTCAGCGATTCGGGGCCGCTGCCGATCAGCGTCGCGCCCTTGACGGGGTAGGTGACCTTGCCGTTTTCGATCATGTAGGCTTCGGAGGCCGAGAACACGAATTTGCCGTTCGTGATATCGACCTGGCCGCCGCCGAAGTTGACCGCGTAAAGGCCATGTTTGACCGACTCGATGATTTCTTGCGGCGCTTTATCGCCAGCCAGCATGTACGTGTTCGTCATGCGCGGCATCGGCAGCGCCGCGTACGATTCACGCCGCGCGTTACCGGTGACGGGCATCTTCATGAGGCGTGCGTTCAGCGTGTCCTGAATGTAGCCCTTGAGCACGCCGTCTTCGATCAGCGTCGTGCATTGCGTCGGGTTGCCTTCGTCGTCGATATTGAGCGAGCCGCGCCGGTTCGGCAGCGTGCCGTCGTCGACGACCGTGACGCCCTTGGCCGCCACGCGCTCGCCGATGCGTCCGGCGAACGCCGACGATCCCTTGCGATTGAAATCGCCTTCGAGCCCGTGACCGATCGCTTCGTGCAGCAGGACGCCGGGCCAGCCCGGGCCGAGCACGACGGTCATGGCGCCAGCCGGGGCGGGGCGCGCTTCGAGATTGACGAGCGCGGCTTTGACGGCGTCGTCGACGTAGCGGGCCAGGACATCGTCAGTGAAGTAGCTGTAATCGAACCGTCCGCCGCCGCCGCCGCTGCCGATTTCACGCCGGCCGTTTTGTTCGGCGATGACCGTCACCGAGACGCGCACGAGCGGGCGGATGTCGGCCGCGAGCGCGCCGTCGCTGCGGGCGACGAGCACGACGTCGTATTCGCCCGCGAGGCCCGCCATCACTTGCGTGATGCGCGTATCGCGGCTGCGCGCCATTTGCTCGATCCGCTCGAGCAACTTGACCTTTTCGGTGGCGTCGAGCGAGGCGAGCGGATCGGCCGCCAGGTAAAGATCGCGCCCGGCCACGCCTTTGAGCGCGGTAGCAACCTGGATCTTCCGCTTGCCGCCGCCGGCCTTGGCGATCGAGCGCGTAGCTTGCGCGGCTTGGGCCAGCGCTTCGGGCGAGAGATCGTCGGAATAGGCGAAGGCGGTCCGATCGCCGGCCACGGCGCGCACGCCCACGCCTTTATCGATGCTGAAGCTACCCGATTTGACGATGCCTTCTTCGAGGCTCCACGCTTCGCTGCGCGTCGCCTGGAAGTACAGATCGGCGTAGTCGACCCGATGCGTGAAGATATCGGCGAGCGTGCGCGTTAAGCGGGACTCGTCGAGGCCGTAAGGCGTGAGCAGGACGTCTTTCGCGGTCGCAAGATTGCGAATGCCGGGTTCGATAAGGTTCATGCGGTCGGTTCGATGCCAAGAAGTGTTAAGCCATCACGGATTTAAGCAAGCACGCGGTGGCGCCACGCGGGCAGGCTGCGCCTGACCTCGTCGATGCGCGCCCGATCGATATCGCCGGCGACGACGCCGGGGCCTTCGTCAAGCACGGCCACGATCTCGCCCCACGGGTCGATCAACATACTATGGCCCCACGTGCGGCGGCCGTTTTCATGCGTGCCGCCTTGCGCCGCGGCGAGCACGTAGCACTGGTTTTCGACAGCGCGAGCGCGCAGCAGCATCTCCCAATGCGCGCGGCCTGTCGTATACGTGAACGCCGACGGCACGACGATCAGCGCGCAATCGCCCATCCGCCGATACAGCTCCGGAAAGCGCAGATCGTAGCAGACCGACAAGCCGACGCGGCCGAACGGGGCGTCGAACGTGCGGACTTCGCCGCCGGGCCGGATCGTGCGCGCTTCGTCGAACGACTCGGCGCCTTTCTCGAAATTGAAGAGATGAATCTTGTCGTAGCGCGCACGCTGCGCGCCGCTCGGATCGAACACGAGCGTGGTGTTGAGCACACGGGTAGCGTCGGGAGCCGGATCGGTGACCGCCAGCGGCAGCGTGCCGCCGATCACCCATAGGCCGTGGCGGCGCGCGCTATCGGCGAGAAACCGTTGAATCGGGCCATCGCCGGCGCTTTCGCGGATAGCGAGCTTGTCCGCATCCTTGTATCCCATGAAGCAGAAATACTCGGGCAGCAAGACGAGCTGGGCGCCTTCGGCCGCGGCTTGGGCGATGAGGCGGCCGGCCTGCTCGAGGTTACGCTCGCGCTCGGGCGTGCTCACCATCTGCAACGCGGCGACGCGAAACGGCGTCGTGTGGACGGGTCGATCGCTCATGAATTCGGTGTCGGATGCTGCCGGGCGGTGGGACCGCGGTCCACTTAGTGGCCCGTCGCCTCGGCCGGAGCAGCCATCTTACCCCGATCGGCGGCGACCCGCTCGACGACGGGGTGCGACCATGACCCCGTTATCGAATAGTCCTGCGCGAACGCGCGCGAGATCGATTGCGAGAGCGCCACGTTGGCGACAAGCGCGCCCAAGCCCAGCAGCGGGTTCACGACCGTCGCGGCGATCACGGCGGAGCCCGCGTTCAGGGTTGGCGTGAGCACCACGCGCAGATGCTGCGTTTCTTGCGCCAGATCGACGGCGCCCGACAAATCGGCCCGCATCGGCGCCGTGACGACCCGGAAATCGTCGGTGGTCGCGATGCCGTTCTCGATCAATGCCTTGCCCGTCACGCTCTGGAACGGGAGCCCTTCGCCGATCACGTCCCGGAAATTGAGCGTCAGCACGCGCGTGAGGCTTTGCAGGCTGAGCACGCCCAGCAGTTTGGCGACGGCCGGATCGACCTTGAGGATTTGGCCGTGATGCAGATCCATCGTGAAGCGGCCATCGAGCGTCGGGTAATCGACGGCGGTCGGGCCGCCGCGCCACACGACCTTGCCCGCGAGCGAACCCGATCCCGATTTGACCGTACGCGGCAGCCCGAACCGGTCGAGCAGCGCGCCGGCATCGACGACGTCGAGCTTGAAATCGACGATCGTGCGGCGGGGCGTGTCGGCGTCGGCCTCGCTGCCGAGCCGGCGCGAGGTTCTCCAATTGGCCGTGGCGGTCAGATGCGCGGCCGGGTTCGTCACTTCGAGCTTGTCGACTTGCCAGACAGGGACGCCATTTTCGTCGAAGTTGCGGGCGCTGACGGCCAAGCGGCCGATGTCGTGCTGGCGCACGAGCAGATCGTCGATGACGAGATCGATCGCCGGCATATGCTCGTTCGCGCTGGGCGTGAGCTGCCCGAGCAGATCGTGGCCGACGGTGACGGGGATCATGGCCTTGGAAAGGCGCGCGCGTAGCCGGCCGCCTGGCGCGTCGGCGTCGCCGGGCTGCCACGACACCTTGCCCGTGACTTCGTCGGACGCGATGTCGGCTTGCCAATCGGCATTGGCGTGCGTTGCGTCGACGGATACATTCGACCATTCGCGGTTGATCAGCTTGAGCGCCTTGACGCGCGCGGCGATACGGCTAGGCATGAACGGCGAAGCGGCCGTCCCGGCGCCCTGGCCTGGCTCGGGCGTCGCGGGCCCGGGCCGCGGCTTAATCGGCTCTTGCGATGACGCGGTGGCATCGGCGGCCGGCTGCGGCGCCAGGCGATCCGCTCGCAGTTCGCTTGCTAAGGCGCGCCACGCATCGGCATCGAGCGAATCGGCCGTCAGCTTCGCCGTGACGCCGTGCGGCGGCAGGTCAGCCGTTTCGTTCAGCGCGATCGCCCCTTGCCGCACGATCCACCCGAGCTTGTCGGCGCCGCTTGCGCGCGCGCGTTCGACGACATAGGCGGCATGGAGAGGCCCAAGGCGCAGATCGGCGCGCCCGCGCTGGCCTTCGCCTTCCGCCGCGTCGCCGTTGACCCTCGCGCCGAGCGGCTTCAGTTCGAACGAGAACGGCATCGGCGTGCCGAGCGGCTTGCCCAGCGGCGCCGGCAGATCGAGCGCGAGGCCGGACAAATCGGAGCTGCCGGAGACCGTCGGCAGCGCGCCCTTCGCGCCGCGCAGGCTTACCGCGTACGGCGCATCGCCGAATACGTGGCCGAGCAGCTTCTGCACGGGCCCTTGCAGATCGAGCGCCCGCGCGCTATCGGCGGCGATGCGGCCTTTCAGGTCGAACGCGTAGCTGCCGTTTTCGCGGAGCGCGCCGTCCGCCCGCGCCTCGCCGCCGAGCCAGCGGCCCGTAACGCCCTCGAGCGAGAGGGTTTGCTTCGTGAAATGAACGCGGCCGCCGAGCGCTTCGAGTGGCGGGATTTGCGGTGCGGATAAGGTGTCGCCTTCGAGCCCGAGCGTACCGGTGACGCCGACGTGCGGCTCCGGCGTGCGCGGCACCGTCAGCGTCAGCGCTAAGGTGGCGGGCCCGCTCGCGCGCACTTTCTCGCCGACATGATCCGATAGCCCTCCGAGCGGGCTGCGGTTGACGTAGTCGAGCATATCGGCGAGCGGGCCGCGCGCATCGCCGTCGATGACGAGATCCGAGCCGTGGTTGCCGAGATCGTCGATTTTCCCGGTGACGCGCGTAATGGCGACCTGCTTATAGCGGGCGTTCGCGATGTCGAAGCGCAGCAGGTTTTCCTTTAGCGTAAACACCCCATCGATGCGGTCCACCGCGGGCCAGAGATCGGGCGTGCCGTTCTTGAGCGTCTTCGGCGGGTACGGCGACGGATCGAACTTGCCGCCCGAAAACGGTGCGACGATGCGGAAGATGCCGGCCTTCGGTTCGCGCGAGTACGGGAATTTGTCGAGGCCGCCGTGGACCTCGATCGTCGCGCCGCGCGCCACGCCGTCTTGCAGGCCGTGCGCCAAATAGTGGCGCAGGTGTTCGCCGATGCTCGTCGGCAAGTAGCGCGGGATCATCGGCGCCTTGGCGCGCGCGATCGTCGCGGTCAAATCGAGCGCGCCGCGGCCGTGGCCCGGATTCGTGTAGGTCGCGCTGAGCGAGCCGGCCGTATCGGCGTTTTCGAGGCTCAGCTCGTGTACGGCGACCGCGAACGCCTTGTGCGCGTCGCCCGGCGCGCGCGTGGGGCTGACCGTCCAGTCGCCGCGAACGCGCAGCCGATCGAACGCGAGCCGCGGATCGTCAAATTCGCCGGGAATCGTGACGGTCGTGTTCACGGTATCGACCGTCAGCGTGCCGTGCCGCTCGTCCGCGTCGATGCTGCCCCACAGATTTTCGAAGCCCGGCAGGCCGGCCCGCGGATGGCCGGCCGGCGAGAGTCCCGGCGGGGGCTCTTGCGCGGCCAGGCTGATGCCCTGCAAGTCGCCTTTGAAGCGATAACGGATGATCGGCGCACCGCCCGTCACGCGCTCCTCGCTGGCCGCCAGGGCGTTTTCCGGCCGGGCGCGCTCGACGGCGATCGTGTAGTTGGCGACCATGCCGCGCGGATCGAAGCGCACGAGCTCGTCGAGAAAGCGGCGCGGCACCGGCAGCGCCCGGCTGAATGCGGCGAGGATGCCAAGATCGACGCGATCGCCGGTCACGCTCATCAATTGGCCTTGCTCGGCCGTGGGGACGCGGTATTCGCCGGTTAGCGTCGAGAAAGTCAGCGTGCGCGAAACGGGGGTGCCGTCGGCAAGCGGCGGCTGGCCGAGTTCGGCGCGCAGATCGGTCAGGCTCAGCTTGTAGTCGCGCTGCGCTTGAATCTCCAGCGCCCAGCCGAAGCGGGCCATGGGCATGTCGAGCTTGGGCTGCGTCGGGCGCACCCGCAGCGCGATATCGGAGCCTTGCAGCGTACCGTGCGCCGACTGCAGATGACCGTCGCCAAAGCGCGCCCAAATCGCATTGTCGACGAGCCCCGCGTAGGTCGTCACAGGCAGTTTGACGTATTGCGCGAGCCTGGGCAGCTCGACCGGTCCCGTCGATAAATAGGCCTGGCCGGTCCAGTTTTGCGGCTTGCCGACGCTCATCAAAGGCGTATGACGAAAGCGGGCGCGGAAATCGAGCGGCCCTTTGAGCAACGCGCCGTCGGCCGGGGCCTGCAGCGCCACGCGGTGAATCAAGCCGTGATTGAGGATGGCGACGCGCACGTCGTGCAATGTGAGTTCCGGCGCATCGCGCTGCGCGTCGCGCCAGCGCAGCGTGCCGCCGCGCAAGACGATCGCCTGTTGCGAAAGCAGCCAAGTGGAGAAGGTGTCGTTGCCGGTATGAGTGGTGGGCACTTGGACGCCTGCAACCCAAAGCGTGCCGTCGCGCTCGCGCGCGGCCAGCACGTCGGGCCGTTCGATGACGAGGCTCGCCAGCGCCGGCTTGCCGCGCAGCAAAGAGCTCCAGGCGAGCGTCGCGCTCGCGTGCGGCAAGGAAAGCGTGCGTATCCCTTGCCGATCGCGGATCTCGAGGCCAGTCACGTCGACACCGGGAGCGAGGCCCGACCAGTAGGGAGCAAGCTTGCCGATTCGCACGTCCGCATGCAGGCGTTGCGAGGCGATTGCTTCGATTCTCGGCCGGAAATCGTCGATGCGCGGCAATACCAGGTAGCGCAGCGCGAGGAAAAGGGCTGTGGTGGCGAAGTAGACGAAAAAGGCGAAAGCCAGCGCAATCCGCAGGATGGTGCGCAGCCGCCGATCATCGTGACGCGCTTGCCCGGCAACGGCGGCTTCGGCGGATTCCTTGCTGTCGGACATACTGCGGCGAATCGGCGATGTGAATATGGTAGTTTGGCGTCTCGGACGACGAAATGTATCACAGCGGCGCGCCGTCCTCTCGCATGCTGCACCTGCTGCCCGAGTCAACTCGCACTGCTCGACGCGCCTAACGAAGGCGCGTGCGGAGCAAGCTATGTTGCGCCGCGGTAAAGCAGCGGAACAGCAGGCACAGGCGCGGGCCGCCGTCGCTAGACGTCGCAACAAGCGAGCCACGCCTTCTCATGACTGCCTACGATTTGCTGAGTTCCGTTTATTCCTCGTATGCCGCGCGCGCGATCGCCGCGCGCCCCGAACTGGGCGGGCGCATCGCCGCCTTGGCCGGCGCGCCCATCACGCGCGAAATCATCGATGCCCGCTTGCTCGAGTTGTTCGACGAGCATCGACGAATGCAAGGGATGGGGCTCGCCGAGCCGCTCGGCGACGAAGCGCTGCGCGCCGCGCTGCGTCGCTTGCGCACCGAAGTCTTCTGCGCGGTGATGGAGCGCGATCTCGGCGGCAAAGCCGACGTCGCCGAAGTCACGGGCACAATGACCGATCTCGCCGAAGCCGCGATCCAGCACGCGCTCGTGATTCTCTCGGCCGAACTGGAAGCGCTGTACGGCGCGCCGCGCACGGCGGCCGGCGATCGGCTGACGTTTGGCGTGGTCGGGATGGGCAAGCTCGGCGGCCGTGAGTTGAACGTGTCGTCCGACATCGATCTGATCTTCGTCTACGAAGACGATGGCGACACCGCCGGCGGCAGCCGCGCGGCGATCTCCACGCAGGAATTCTTCACGCGGCTCGGCCGGCGCCTGATCGGCGCGATCGCGGAGCAGACGGCCGACGGCTATGTTTTTCGCGTCGATATGCGGCTGCGTCCCAACGGCGATTCTGGCCCGCTCGTGTGCAGCCTGGGCATGCTCGAGGAATACTTCTACGTTCAAGGCCGGGAATGGGAACGCTACGCCTGGATCAAAGGGCGGCTCGTGTCGGAGCAAGAGAGCGATTCGGCGCGGCGCTTGTCGGTGCAGCTCGATGCGCTCGTCAAGCCATTCGTCTACCGCCGCTACCTCGATTTCGGCGTGATCGGCGCGATCCGGGCATTGCACAGGCAAATTCGCGAGGAGGCGCAACGTCGCGCGATGATGCGGCCCGACAAGGCGGACGACATCAAGCTCGGGCTCGGCGGGATTCGCGAGATCGAATTCAGCGCGCAGGTATTCCAGCTGATTCGCGGCGGGCAGGATTCCGGCTTCCGGATCAGGCCCACGCTCGCGGTGCTGCGCCACGCGGCGGCGCGCGGCCTGATCGCGCCGTCCGTGTGCGCCGATCTATCGGACGCTTATCGCTTCTTGCGTGAGGTCGAGCATCGTCTGCAGTATCGCAACGACGCGCAGACGCACGCGCTGCCCGTCGATGCGGACGAGCGCGCCCGGCTGGCCGCGTCGCTAGGCTTTACCGATTACGCGGCGATGCTCGACGTGCTCGACGGCCATCGCGAGCGCGTGGAGGCGCAGTTCGATCAGATCTTTGCCGACAAAGGCAACGCGGGCGCTTCGGCGGCCGGCGCCGGCGGGGCAGAGGCGCGCCGGGCCGGCGAAGTCTGGAGCCCGGCGCTCGAAGACGACGCGCAAGACGAGACCGCGATCGAGCGCTTGACGGCGGCCGGCTACGAGGACGCCGCCGAGGTCTACGCGCGCTTGCGCGCCGTGCGCCGCTCGTCGCGCTACTTGGGCCTGCCTGAGCGCAACCGCGACCGCTTCGACAAAATCGCGGCGCGCGCGCTCGACACCGCCGCGGCGATGGAGCCGCAGGCGAAGCGGGGTTCGACGCTCGCGCGCATGATCGACCTGCTCGAAGCCGTGAGCCGGCGCGGCGCCTATCTCGCGCTGCTCAACGAATATCCGGCGGCGCTCGAGCGCGTGCTGGCGGTGCTTGCCGGGTCGCGCTGGGCGGCCGGCTACCTGATTCGACACCCGCAGCTGCTTGACGAATTGCTCGACGACGAAGCGATCGCCAGCCCGTTCGACTGGCCCGAGTTCAGGACGTCCCTACGCGCTCGCCTGGCCGCGGCCGACGGCGTGGAGCAGCAGATGGATTTGCTGCGCCACGCGCATCAGGCGGAGGTGTTCCGCATTCTCTTGATCGATCTCGCCGGCCGGATGACGGTGGAGCAAATCAGCGATCGTTTGTCCGAACTTGCCGATGCCGTGCTCGATGTGACGATCGAGGCCGTCTGGCGCCAATTGCCTAAGCGTCACCGGGACATCCCGCGCTTTGCCGTGATTGCGTACGGCAAGCTTGGCGGCAAAGAGCTCGGCTACGCGTCCGATCTCGATTTGATCTTCCTCTACGATGATCCCGACGACGCCGCGGCGGACATTTATTCGACGTTCACGCGCCGGCTCATTACCTGGCTGACGACGGCGACGGGCGCGGGCACGCTATTCGACATCGATCTACGGTTGCGGCCGAACGGCGAATCGGGACTGCTCATTACGGATGTCGACGCCTTCCGTCGCTATCAACTGCGCGAAGGCGATGCGGCGAACACAGCGTGGGTGTGGGAGCACCAGGCGCTGACGCGGGCGCGCTTTTGCGCGGGCGACATCGAGATCGGGCGCACGTTCGAAGCGATCCGCGAGCGCGTGCTGACGATGCCGCGCGAGAGCGGGCCGCTGGCGGCCGAGATCGTCGCCATGCGGGAGCGCGTGGCGGCGGGCCACCCGAATCCGAGCGAGCTGTTCGACGTCAAGCATGACCGCGGCGGCATGGTCGATATCGAGTTCATCGTCCAATACTGGGTGCTGCTGCATGCGGCGCATGATGCCGAGCTGATCCGCAATACGGGCAACATCGCGCTGCTGCGCGAGGTCGCCCGGTTCGGGCTCATGAGCGAGGACGAAGCCGAGACGGTAGGTGCGGCGTATCGCACCTACCGCAAGCTGCAGCATCAGTTGCGGCTCGACGGCATGGAAACGGCGCGCGCGCCGCACGAACGCATCGAGAAGGAACGCGAAGCCGTGCTCAAGCTTTGGCGGCGCGTATTCGAGTGACGCGGGCCACGTCACGCCGCCAGCATTTCCTTGGCGTGGCGACGCGTGGTGGCCGTGATTTCGAGGCCGCCGAGCATCCGCGCCACTTCCTCGATGCGGCTCGCGCGATCGAGCGCGACGACGGTCGAGAGCGTGCCGCCGCCGTCGGTGGCGGCCTTGGCGACTTGAAAATGATGATCGCCGCGCGCCGCGACTTGCGGCAAGTGCGTGACGCAGAGCACCTGACGTTGGCGTCCCAACTGATGCAGCAGCCGCCCGACCACCTCGGCGACGCCGCCGCCGATGCCCGTATCGACCTCATCGAAGATCAACGTAGGCGTGGGGCTTGCAGCGCTGGCGATGACGGCCAACGCGAGGCTGATCCGCGCGAGTTCGCCGCCCGAGGCCACTTTGGCAAGCGGCCGCAACGGCACGCCGGCATGGCCCGCCACGCGAAATTCGACTTGTTCCAACCCGTGCGCGCCGCCTTCCGCGAGCGGCACCAGCGCGACTTCGAAGCTGCCGCCCACCATCGACAATTCCTGCATGCCCGTCGTCACGGCCGCACCGAGCGCCTTGGCGGCCTTCGCTCGCGCCTTCGACAGTTGCTTGGCTTCGACGAGGTACGCCTGCCGCGCTTTCTCGACGGCCGCGCCGAGCGCATCGAGATCGGCCGCGGCGTCGAGCGCGGCCAGTTGCGCGCGCCGCGCCTCATGCTCCTGCGGCAGCGTCTCCGGTTGCAGACGAAATTTGCGGGCGAGCGAGTGCAGCGCATCGAGGCGCTGTTCGACTTGCGCGAGCCGATCGGGATCGAGTTCGAGGCGCTGCGCATAGTGCGTCAGCGAGTACGCGCCTTCGCGCAATTGGATTTCGGCCGGTTCCAAGGCTGCGAGCGCGTCGCCGAGCGCCGGATCGATCTCGGCCAGATCGCGCAGCTTCGACACGATCGAACCGAGCTGGCCGACCATCGCGTCGTCGGCTTCCGAGAGGGCGTCGAGCGCGCCGCGCACGCCTTCGATCAGGTTGGCCGAGTGCGCAAGCCGCCGATGTTCGGCGCCGATTTCCTCCCATTCGCCCGGCTGCGGCGCGAGCTTATCGAGCTCCGCGAGTTGCCACGCAAGCCGTTCGCGCTCGAGTTGCAGCTCCCGATCGCGCGACGTGGCCATCTCCAGCGCCTGCGTCGCATCGCGCCAGACGCGGTGGGCCTGCGCGACGGCGGCTGCGATCGAGGAGAGCCCCGAGTGCGTGTCGAACAGCACGCGCTGGGCGTCGGGCCGCATCAGCAATTGATGCGCGTGCTGACCATGGATATCGACGAGCATTTCGCCGACTTCGCGCAATTGCGAGAGCGTCGCCGGTGTGCCGTTGATGAACGCGCGCGAGCGGCCGCCCGCGTCGACGACTCGGCGCAGCAGCACCCGGGCCGAATCGTCCGCGCCGGCATCCTCGCCGCCGAGCGCGTGTTCCTCGAGCCAGCGGGCGACCTGGGCGTCGGCCTGAAATTCGGCGGTCAGATCGGCGCGGGCTGCGCCCGTGCGCACGACGTCGGCGTCCGCGCGGGCGCCTAGCGTCAAGGCGAGCGCATCGATAAGAATCGATTTGCCGGCGCCGGTTTCGCCGGAGAACACGGTAAAGCCGCGCTCGAATTCGAGATCGAGCGCGGCGACGATGACGAAGTCACGTATCGAGAGATGGCGGAGCATGGGAGTCGCGTTTCGCGTGAGCGGCTTTGATGCAAGGGCCAAGGGGGAACGAAGCGGCCCGGGCTAGAGGCGCTGGGCATCGCCTTCCTCGTCGGACGGGTGCTCGTTCCAGTGGAGCTTTTGCCGCAGCGTCGCATAGTAGCTGTAGCCGACGGGATGCAGGAACGGCACCGTATGCCGGGAGCGGCGCACTTCGATCGTATCGTTGAGCTTGAGCGCGGTGAACGACTGCATGTCGAAGTTCACGTTCACATCGCGCCCGCCGATGATCTGAATGCTGACGTTGCTGTCGTCGGGCAGCACGATCGGGCGGTTCGACAGCGCGTGCGGGGCGATCGGCACGAGTACGAGCCCCTGCAACTGCGGATGCAGAATCGGCCCTTGCGACGACAGGGCGTAAGCCGTCGAGCCCGTCGGCGTCGCGACGATGAGGCCGTCGGAGCGCTGGATGTACATGAAACGCCCGTCGACGGACACGCGCAGTTCGGCCATGCCGGAAAAACCGCTGCGATTGACCACCACGTCGTTGAAAGCCAGCGCATGGTAGATCGGCTCGCCGTCGCGCACGATGCGCGCCTCGAGCAGCGTGCGCTCCTCGCGCTCGAAGCTGCCCGCGAGCATCTGCGGCACGCGCTGGCTCATCTCGGCCACGGGGATATCCGTAATGAAGCCCAGGCGCCCCAGGTTGATTCCGATCAGCGGCGTGCGGTACGGCGCGAGTTGGCGGCCGATTCCGAGCATCGTGCCGTCGCCGCCGAGCACGACGGCGACGTCGGCGCGCGCGCCGATCTCGGCCGGCGCAAGCATGGGGTAATCCGCCACGCCGATGTCGTTCGCCGTATCGGCCTCGAACACGACTTCGAAGCCGCGCTTGGCGATGCAAGCGGCGAGCGCCGTCAATGGCTCGCCGATGCCTGGCGTGTTGCTTCGCCCGACCAGCGCGACGGTTTTGAATTGGCTGCCAATTTCCATGCCGGCATTACACCATAGCTGTGTGTCGAAAAGAACCGTCGTCGTTGTTTGCTTGCGCCGCGGGGCGGCGGCGGACGTCCCGCGCAGGCGATTTGTCGCTAGAATGGCGCTATCCCGATCAGACGCCGGCGGCTAGGCGCGCCCGTCGCCGGCACAGTGTCGCATGCGCCCGGCTCAACTATCGAGCGCGGTGCGCGGGCTAACGCTGGAGCGCCACCGTGCGCTCGCGGGGGGCACGTCGTTCGGCTAAAATTTTGCGTCATGTTAGAACCCCGCGCACAAACTCTCCTGAAAACGCTGATCGAGCGCTATATCGCCGAAGGTCAGCCGGTTGGTTCGCGCACGTTGTCGCGCTACTCGGGGCTCGAATTGAGCCCCGCGACGATCCGCAACGTGATGTCGGACCTGGAGGACCTCGGGCTCGTCGCGAGCCCGCATACGTCGGCCGGCCGCATTCCGACGCCGCGCGGGTATCGGCTTTTCGTCGACACGATGCTGACCGTCGAGCCCGTGCAGGACGACGAAGCCGTCGAGCGCGTCGTGCGTAAAACGCTCCGGCCCGGCGAGCCGCAGAAGGTGGTCGCGGCCGCCGCGAGCGTGCTGTCGAACCTGTCGCAGTTCGCGGGCGTCGTCATGACGCCGCGCCGCAGCCACGTTTTCAAGCAGATCGAGTTCATGCGCTTGTCGTCCAAGCGCATTTTGCTCATCATCGTGACGCCGGAAGGCGACGTCCAAAACCGCATCATGGCGACGCAACGCGATTACTCGCCCTCGCAACTGATCGAAGCCTCCAATTACATCAACGCGCATTTCGGCGGGCTCTCGTTCGACGAGGTGCGGCGGCGCTTGCGCGAGGAAATCGACCAGTTGCGCGGCGATATGACGACGCTCATGCATGCGGCCGTCACGGCCAGCACCGAGGAAAGCGACGACAGCGAGACCGTGTTGATTTCCGGCGAGCGCAATCTGCTCGAAGTGGCGGATCTGTCCTCCGACATGGCGCGCTTGCGCAAGCTGTTCGATGTGTTCGACCACAAAACCAGCCTCCTTCAATTGCTCGACGTGTCGAGCCATGCACAAGGCGTGCAGATCTTCATCGGCGGAGAATCGACGCTCGTGCCGATCGAGCAAATGAGCGTCGTGACGGCGCCCTACGAGGTGAACGGCAAGATCGTCGGCACGCTCGGCGTGATCGGGCCGACCCGCATGGCCTACAACCGCGTCATTCCGATCGTCGATATCACCGCGCGCTTGCTCTCCACGGCGCTCAGTCAGCCCTAAGTCAGCCCTAAGTCAGCACTAAGTCAGCACTAAGTCAGCACTAAGTCAGCCCTCGGCCGGCAGCTGTTGGCGCCTATCCGTCAGCGCCCACCCATCAGATCCCGCGCCCGGCCCCTTCGGGGGCTGCCGTCACGGCGCGATTCGCCGGTGCGCTTTCGTCAGCCGTCCACCGTCTACCGCCCACCGTCTACCGTCTATCGTGTACCCCTTTGCGCGAGCGCGCCATTGGCCGAATGGCCGAGGGGCCCGGCTAAGAGCGCCGCCGCTATAATGGCCTCCACTGTTCACTGAGCCGCACGGGCATCGCCGCCGCGCGTCGCCTTGCCCGCGGGCGCTTTCTATCGCACATGCGTTTCGATCTCGAGTTGCCGTCGCAGCCTGCCACGTCGCATCGCGTCGCGGTGTTGCTGATCAATCTCGGCACGCCCGACGCGCCGACGCCGCGGGCCGTGCGCCGCTACTTGGCGCAGTTTTTGTCCGATCCCCGCGTCGTCGAGATTCCCGCGCTGATTTGGCAGCCGTTGTTGCGCGGCCTGATCGTGCCCCTGCGCGGGCGTTCCTCGGCGAAAAAATATGCGTCGGTCTGGATGCCGGAAGGCTCGCCGTTGCGCGTCTATACGGCAAAGCAGGTCGAGGCGCTGCGGCAACTTTTGCATGCGAACGGCTACCCCGTGCTTGTCGATTATGCGATGCGCTACGGCACACCCAGCATCGGCGCCATGCTCGGGCAGTTAAAGCTCGCCGGCGCCGAGCGCGTCTTGCTGATGCCGATGTACCCGCAATACTCGTCGTCCACCACGGCTACGGCGTTCGACGCCGCGTTCGAGGCGCTGGGCCGCATGCGAAATCAGCTGGAAGTGCGCACGTTGCGCCACTACGCCGATCACCCGGCCTACATCGCCGCGCTGGCCGAGCAGGTGCGCCGGTATTGGGCCACGCATGGCCAGCCCGATTTTTCGGCGGGCGATAAGCTCGTGCTGAGCTTCCACGGCGTGCCCAAGCGGACGCTCGATCTGGGCGATCCCTACCACGATCAGTGCCGGACCACGGCGGAACTCCTGATGGGGGCCCTGGGGCTCAGCCCGACGGAATGCCGCGTGACCTTCCAGTCGCGCTTCGGCCGGGCACAGTGGCTGCAGCCATATACGGCGCCCACGTTGCGCGAGCTCGGCGCTGCCGGCGTGCGCCGGGCCGACGTCTTTTGTCCCGGCTTTACGGCCGATTGCCTCGAAACGATCGAGGAAATCGGCCTAGAGGTGCGCGACGAGTTTCTGCACGCGGGCGGGAAGGAATTTCATCGAATTGCCTGCGTGAACGCGTCCCAGGCGTGGATCGCCGCGCTCGGCGAGATCGTCGCCCAGCAACTACAGGGCTGGCCGGTGCAGGCCGGCGCGCCGCTGAGCGTCCCGGCATGAGGGGCGCGTACGCACGCGGCCGGCGGCCCGGCGCCCATCTCGGCCCTTGCAGCGGCGCTGGCGGGCGTTGCGGTCTCTTTGGCCCGCCGGGTGCGCCCGTAAGCAACGCGCTCCCATTGGGTGTGGGCAAGCTCGGTGCAAGTTCGAATCCGCGGGCCTGCGCTCGTGCCGCTTGGTTTTCGATGCTCTGATGAACTACAAGATTTCGACCGAACCCGATGCGCGCACGCGTATCGACAAATGGCTCTGGGCCGCGCGCTTTTTCAAGACGCGTTCGCTGGCCGCCGACGCCGTCGAGAAGGGCCGGGTACGCATTGCGGGAGCGACGGTGAAGCCGGCCAAGGACGTGCGAGTGGGCGACCTGGTTCAGGTCGAGATCGAGCGAATCGTCTGGGAGATTCGCGTGCTGGGGATCTGCGAGGTGCGCGGCCCGGCGAGCGTGGCGCAGACGCTCTACGCGGAAACGCCGGATAGCCAGGCGAAGCGCACCGCGGAAGCCGAGCGCCGCCGCACGTACCGCGAGCCCGCGGCCGCGCTGCAGGGGCGGCCGACCAAGCGCGACCGGCGTGTCATCGACAAGCTTTCAGGTGGGGATTGAAGAGCGAGTCGATCGCGGCGTGGGCGCCCCCGTACTCGGTCGTACAGTCGGTCAGGGCGCCGGACAGGCAGATGGTCGTGGTCCCCGCAACGAGTACCAGCGCGACCACCGCGATTGCAAGGGTCAGTTTCACGGTACTCCTCTACGGAGAAAGGGGCGACGAACGTGAGCGCTTCGGGTGGGTGATGCCGCCGCTTGCGGCGGGCGGTCCCGTGCAGGGCCCAGCCGGAAGCGAAAATACATGAAGGGAGTTTAGGGCAAACCAGGATGGTCCTCAACGCCGTTTTGGGTCCCGCGCCGTAACCAGTGTTACGGTTCGTTTCCGGTTCGCGCAAAAGGTGCAAAAAGTGAGCGCACGGGTCTTGAAACGCGCCCCAACGCCCCCATTTGCACCCGCGACGCGCGGTGGCGCGGTTGTATTTCGGCAACGGGCGCCGATTAAACGGGCGCCGGGCACTTAGGCTGCGGCAGCTCCCTCGATAAGAGGCGCCGGATCGGCCGGCTGCCGCTTCGATTTCATTTTTTGGACGAATTTCAGCGACATGGAACCTACGCAAGACAATCCGGCCAGCGAGCACCCGCAAGCGCCCGAGGCGGCTGCGCAACAACCGGCTGGCGAGCACGCCGCCTTTCAAACCGCCGGGGCGCAAGCGCAGCCGGGCGAGCAGGCCGCTGGCGAAGCCGCGGCGGGCGGCGCCGGCGCGCTTGCCGAAGCGCAAGCGAAGATCGCGGAACTCAACGAAAGCTACCTGCGTGCGAAGGCGGAGACGGAAAACGTACGTCGCCGCAGCGCGGAGGATGTCGCCAAGGCGCGCAAGTTTGCGATCGAGGGCTTCGCCGAGCATTTGCTACCCGTAGTGGACAGCCTGGAAGCCGCGCTCGCCGATACCTCCGGCGATCCGGCGAAGCTGCGCGAGGGCGTCGAGCTAACGTTGCGCCAGCTTTCGAGCGCGATGGAGAAGGGGCGCGTCGGCGTCGTCAATCCGGTCGGCGAAAAGTTCGATCCGCACCGCCACCAGGCCATTTCGATGGTGCCGGCCGAGCAAGAACCGAATACGGTTGTCTCGGTGTTGCAAAAGGGCTATGTGATCGCCGATCGCGTGCTGCGGCCCGCGCTCGTCACGGTGGCGCAGCCGAAGTAGGCGCGCCCGGCTCTCGACGCCAACGAACCGGAACGAAACGGAACGCCCATGAGCGGAGTCGACGCCACCGCATTCTCCGTTTTCGAGATGCAGGAAGTCACCGCCGAGTCGATCGACGGCGCGTTGGCCTCGGCGGGCGATGCGCTTTGCGTGGTCTTCTTCTGGGGCGTGGATTGCTTCAATTGCGAGATAGCGAAGAAGGCGATGCTGGCGCAGCCCGAGGCGATCCGCTCGCTCGGGCTCGCGTGGTTTCACGCGAACGTCTACGAAGAGCGCGAGCTCGGGCGCCGCTTCGTGCTGCATGGCGTGCCGACCTGGTTCTTTTTTCACCGCGGCAAGCGGTTGGGGCGCGCGACGGGTTGGCATGGTCTGGCGCAATTCGCGCAAGCGGTGGACGCGGCGCGAGCGAAGACGAAAACGATTGAATGAAGGGGAGGGCCGGCGCATGGGCGCCCCCATCCCCGGCGGATGCGGTAGCGAGCCGGATACGGTTCAGGGGCTTGAAAACGCTGCGATTGCACTCATGTTGGGTGCAGGTTTGGATTGAACGGGCGGGCGCGGGAACGAAGCGCCGTCTCGTCGAAGCGATCGGATATCTAGGAGATTAGGAAAAATGGGCAAGATTATCGGTATCGACCTCGGCACCACGAACTCGTGTGTGGCGCTGATGGAAGGCAACCAGGTGAAAGTGATCGAGAACTCGGAAGGCGCTCGCACGACTCCGTCGATCATCGCTTACATGGACGACAACGAGATCCTCGTGGGCGCGCCGGCCAAACGTCAGTCGGTAACGAACCCGAGGAACACGCTGTTCGCCGTCAAACGCCTGATCGGTCGTCGCTTCGAAGAGAAGGAAGTCCAGAAGGACATCGGCTTGATGCCGTACAAGATCGTCAAGGCCGACAACGGCGACGCCTGGGTCGAGGCGCACGATCAGAAGCTCGCGCCGCCGCAAATCTCGGCGGAAGTGCTGCGTAAGATGAAGAAGACCGCCGAGGACTACCTGGGCGAGCCGGTCACGGAAGCCGTGATCACGGTGCCGGCCTACTTCAACGACAGCCAACGTCAGGCGACGAAGGACGCCGGCCGCATCGCGGGCCTCGAAGTCAAGCGGATCATCAACGAGCCGACCGCGGCCGCGCTCGCGTTCGGTCTGGACAAAGCCGAAAAGGGCGACCGCAAGATCGCCGTGTACGACCTCGGCGGCGGCACGTTCGACATCTCGATTATCGAGATTGCCGATGTCGACGGTGAAATGCAGTTCGAAGTGCTCTCGACGAACGGCGATACGTTCCTCGGCGGCGAAGATTTCGACCAGCGCATCATCGATTACATCATCGGCGAGTTCAAGAAGGAGCAAGGCGTCGATCTGTCCAAGGACGTGCTCGCGCTGCAGCGTCTGAAGGAAGCCGCCGAAAAGGCCAAGATCGAGCTCTCGTCGAGCCAGCAGACCGAAATCAATCTGCCGTACATCACGGCCGATGCCTCGGGTCCGAAGCACTTGAACCTGAAGATCACGCGCGCGAAGCTCGAAGCGCTTGTCGAAGAGCTGATCACGCGTACGGTGGAGCCGTGCCGGATCGCGATCAAGGACGCCGGCGTCAAGGTTAGCGATATCGACGACGTCATCCTCGTCGGCGGTATGACGCGTATGCCGAAGGTGCAAGAGACGGTCAAGGAGTTCTTCGGCAAGGAGCCGCGTCGCGACGTCAACCCCGACGAAGCCGTGGCCGTCGGCGCCGCGATCCAAGGGCAAGTGCTCTCGGGCGACCGCAAGGACGTGCTGCTGCTCGACGTGACGCCGCTCTCGCTCGGTATCGAGACGCTCGGCGGCGTGATGACGAAGATGATCAACAAGAACACCACGATCCCGACGAAGCACGCGCAAGTGTATTCGACGGCGGACGATAGTCAATCGGCCGTGACGATCAAGGTGTTCCAAGGCGAACGCGAAATGGCGGCAGGCAACAAGCTGCTCGGCGAGTTCAACCTTGAAGGCATTCCGCCGGCCCCGCGCGGCGTGCCGCAGATCGAAGTGACGTTCGACATCGACGCGAACGGCATCTTGCACGTTGGCGCGAAGGACAAGGCGACGGGCAAGGAGAATAAGATCACGATCAAGGCGAACTCGGGCCTGTCCGAAGCCGAAATCGAGAAGATGGTGAAGGATGCCGAGGCGAACGCCGAGGAAGATCACCGTCTGCGCGAATTGGCCGACGCACGCAATCAGGGCGACGCGCTCGTGCATAGCACGAAGAAGGCGCTCGGCGAGTACGGCGACAAGATCGACGCCTCGGAGAAGGAGAAGATCGAAGCCGCGCTGAAGGACCTCGAAGAGGCGCTCAAGGACAGCTCGGCTGACAAGGCCGGCCTCGAGGCGAAGATCGAAGCGGTCGCCACCGCGTCGCAGAAGCTCGGCGAGAAGATGTACGCCGACATGCAAGCGCAGGGCGCCGCCGGCGCGGCCGCCGGAGCATCGGCCGGTGGTGCGGGCGCGAGCGCGGGCCAGGCTTCGTCGAGCAAGCCGGAAGACGACGTGGTCGACGCCGAGTTCAAGGAAGTGAAGAAGGACTGACCGACGGCGGTTGCGACGCGCCGTGAGGCGGCCGGTGCTTGGGTCTCGCGCGAGACGGCAAGCATCGGCCGGACCAACGCCTGGCGGGCCTTCGGGTTCTCCGGGCACATTTGTTTTATGGAGGGCGGGGCGTAAGGCCGATCGACGCGGCCGGGCGTTGCCCGTCTAACGAGTCGCAAGACTCCACAGTATGCAAAAGGAGCGGTCGCGCCTCACCGGGCGGGCCGGCGGTACATCGATGGCGAAACGGGATTACTACGAGGTTCTGGGCGTTGCGAAGAACGCGAGCGACGACGAAATCAAGAAGGCGTATCGCAAGCTCGCGATGAAGTACCACCCCGACCGCAACCCGGACAGCAAGAACGCCGAAGAGCATTTCAAAGAGGTGAAGGAAGCCTATGAAATGCTCTCGGATGGGCAAAAGCGGGCGGCGTACGATCAGTACGGGCACGCGGGCGTCGATCCGAACATGGCCGGCGCCGGTGCGCAAGGCTTTGGCGGGTTCGCCGATGCGTTCGGCGATATCTTCGGCGACATTTTCGGCCAGGCGGCCGCCGGCGGCGGGCGTGGTCGCGCCGGCCCGCAGGTGTATCGCGGCGCCGATCTGCGCTACAGCATGGAGATTACGCTCGAGCAAGCCGCGCACGGCTGCGAAACGCAAATCCGCGTGCCGAGCTGGGTATCGTGCGAGACCTGTCACGGCTCCGGCGCCAAGCCCGGCACCAAACCGGAAACGTGTCCGACCTGTAACGGTTCCGGCGCGGTGCGCATGTCGCAGGGCTTTTTCAGCATCCAGCAAACCTGCCCGAAGTGCCATGGCAGCGGCACCTATATCCCCGATCCTTGCGTGAACTGCCACGGCGCGGGCAAGGTGAAGGAGACCAAGACGCTCGAAGTGAAGATCCCCGCCGGGATCGACGACGGCATGCGGATCCGTTCCTCCGGCAACGGAGAACCGGGCGTGAACGGCGGCCCGCCGGGCGATCTCTACGTCGAGATTCACATCAAGCAGCACTCGGTGTTCGAGCGGGACGGCGACGATCTGCATTGCCAGATGCCGATCCCGTTCACCACGGCGGCGCTCGGCGGCGAGATCGAAGTGCCGACGCTCGCCGGCAGGGCGAGTTTCACGGTCCCGGAAGGGACGCAATCGGGCAAGACGTTCCGCCTGCGCGGCAAGGGCATCAAGGGCCTGCGCTCGAGTGTGCCGGGCGATCTATACGTGCATGTGCAAGTCGAAACGCCGGTCAAGCTCACCGACACTCAACGCGATTTGCTCAAGCAGTTCGAGAAGTCGCTTGTAGAAGGCGGCCCGCGTCACAGCCCGCAGAGCAAGAGCTGGTTCGATCGCGTGAAGAGCTTTTTCGATTGAGCGATTTATCGGTCGATCGCCGGGCTCCGGGCTCGGTATCGGCCTGCCGATCACCCGATTGACGAGGCGCGTGTGAGGTGGGCGGCGTAGCGCCGACGGATGAATAGATGAAGGCAGAACCACGCGGTGCGATCTTCGCGCTGCTCGACGATTGCGAGGCGAGCCTCGCTGCGCCCACGAGCCGCCTCTACACCGGCTTTGTTCGCGAACACCGCTGCACGGACGCCTCGGCGCTCGACGTGATCTGTGCGCAGGCCGAACGCGATATGCGCGACGGCCTCCATGCCGTCGTGCTCGGCGATTACGAATTCGGGCGCGATTTGGCGTTCGGCAAGCGCGCCAGCGCACGCGCCGCGATCTCGTCCGGGCAAAAGCCGGCTTCCCTGCGTTTTTTGTTGTTCGAGCGATGCGAAAAGCATTCGCGCGAAGCGGTCGATGCCTGGCTTGCCGAGTTAGACGGCGCGCCAAGCGATGTGGCTGATGCCGGCTTGTCGGCCCAGCAGGGCCAGAAGGACGAGAACGGCGAGAGCGGCGAGAGGTCCGCACAGGCTGCCGCATGGCCCGAACCATCCGTCGCGGGCGCGGCGAACGTCGTCGAAAGTGTGACGCCGGCAGCCTTCGTCGCGGCCATTGGGGCCGTCCACGACGCCCTGCGAGCCGGCGAGTCTTATCAAATCAACTACACCTATCGTCTCGGATTCGACGCGTTCGGCTCGCCGGTGGGGCTCTATCGGCGTCTGCGTGCGCGCCAACCCGTGCGGTACGGCGCGCTCATCGCGCTGCCCGAGGACGAATGGGTGCTTTCGTGCTCCCCCGAGCTTTTCGTCGAGAAGGCCGGCGAGCGCCTGCGCACCCGGCCGATGAAAGGAACGACTGCGCGCGGCGCATCGCCCGAGGAGGATGCCCGCGCCGAGGCGTTTTTGCGCAGCGATCCGAAAAATCGCGCGGAAAACCTAATGATCGTCGACTTATTGCGCAACGACGTATCGCGCGTCGCGAAGACAGGTTCCGTTTGTGTCCCGGCGCTGTTTTCCGTGGAGCCGTACCCGTCGATTTGGGCGATGACGTCGACGATCGAAGCCGATGTGCGAGCGCACACGTCGTTCGCCGACATGCTGCGTGCGCTGTTCCCCTGCGGGTCGATCACAGGGGCGCCCAAACATCGGACGATGCAGCTGATCGACGACATCGAAACGACCCCGCGCGGGCTCTATACGGGGATGATCGGTTGGGTCGACGCGCCGGCGTGTACGCATGCAAGCGACGAAGGGGCTTGGGGCGATTTCTGCCTATCGGTCGCGATCCGTACGCTCACGCTCGGCGCGCCGGCTGACGATGCCGGTGGCGTTCGGCGTGGAACGATGGGGGTGGGCGGCGGCATCGTACTCGATAGCGTCGCCGCCGACGAATACGCGGAATGCCGGCTCAAGGCCAAATTCTTGACAGGCGCCGACCCGGGCCTCCAATTGTTCGAAACGATGTATGCCACGCATGAAGGCGGCGTGCGCCATCTCGATCGGCATCTCGCTCGTCTGAAAGCCAGCGCGGCCGAGCTCGCCTTCGGTTTCGACGAAGCTGCCTTGCGCGTACGTCTTGCTGCGCATTGCGCGCAGTTGCAGGCCGGCGTGGCGCATCGCGTCAAGCTTGTCTTGCGCAAAAGCGGCGAGGCCGAGATCACGGGCGGCCCGCTCGGCGCAGTGCGGCGGCTCGCCGACGGGCATGGCCCATCGCAAAGCCCCTCATCGGAGGCCCAAACAACCGCTCCGGTGGGTGTCTTGCTTGCCGATGACGAAGGCTTCGCACCGACGCGCGCCAGCCAATTCCTGCTGCGACACAAGACTACCTCGCGCGCGGAATACGACCGCGCCTGGCATCTGGCCGAGGCCAAAGGCGGGTTCGATATGTTGTTCTTCAACGAGCGGGGCGAACTGACCGAAGGCGGGCGGTCGAATGTCTTCGTGAAGCTCGATGGGCAGTGGTACACCCCGCCGCTCTCGGCTGGGTTGCTGCCCGGTGTCATGCGGCAAGTCCTGCTCGAGGATGCTTCGATGCAGCCGCGCGAGCGAACGATCATGCGCGCCGACCTGCTCCGCGCCGAAGCGCTCGTCATCTGCAATGCGCTACGCGGGGTATTGCCGGCCCGGATTATCGGGGCGAGCGTTGTTTAGCTGATCAGCCGGTGGGCTCGACATCCCATCCCGTCGCCGGCCGGCAATGCACTTGGCTTTCACGTCACAGCGGCCGGCGCGCCTCATCGCCGCTGATCGCCGCTTATCGCCGCGTCAAAACACGTGCTCGGGCCCGGGGAACGAACCGTCCTTGACGGCTTTCACATAAGCCTCGATCGCCGCGCCGATACTGGGCGCCCCGGCCATAAAATCCTTCACGAACTTGGCCGGTTTGCCGGGGAAGATGCCCAGCATGTCGTGCAGCACAAGCACTTGGCCGGAACAATCGACGCCCGCGCCGATGCCGATCGTCGGAATGGCGATGGCATTCGTGACATTGGCCGCGACGGCCGGCGGCACGGCTTCGAGCACGAGCAACTGCGCGCCGGCTTCTTGCATCGCTTGGGCGTCGCGTAAAAGCCGGTTCGCGCCTTCCTCCGTCTTGCCCTGCACCTTGAATCCGCCGAATGCATGCACCGATTGCGGCGTGAGCCCCAGGTGCGCGCAGACGGGCACCGAACGTTCGACGAGAAACGACACGGTATCGGCGAGCCATGCGCCGCCTTCGAGCTTGACCATTTGCGCACCGGCGCGCATGAGTTCGACCGAGCTGGCGAACGCGTCGGCCGGCGTGCCGTAGGTGCCGAACGGCAGATCGGCGACGATGAGGCCGCGCGGCTGCGCGCGCGCGACGCAGGCCGTGTGATAGGCGATCTCGGCGAGCGTGACGGGCAGCGTCGTGCTTTGGCCCTGCAACACATTGCCGAGCGAATCGCCGATGAGCAAGACGTCGACGCCGCTGCGGTCTAGGAGCGTTGCGAAGCTCGCGTCGTAGCACGTCAGCATGGCGATTTTTTCGCCGGCTTCGCGCATCGCTTGCAGCTTCGGCACCGTGATCTTCGGCCGATTGGATTCCTGCAAATAGGTCATCGGAAGTCTCGCATTCGGAAAGGAAAATCGGCGCGAGCGCGCCGTGGGGGCAGATGTTACAAGGCTTTGACGAAGCTCGCCTTGCGCCCGCGCATGGTCTCGATCTGCTCGATCAGCAGCGCGAAATCCGCATCCGATTCGAGCAGGTTCAGGTGCTCGGTGTTGACCGTCAGCACCGGGCTGCCGTCGTAGTGATAGAAGAACTGATCGTAGGCCTCGCCCAACTGCCGCAGATACGCTTCCGAAATGCGTCCTTCCTCGGAGCGAGCCCGCTTTTCGATGCGCGAGAACAAGGTCGGCGCGCTGGCCTGCAGATGGATGACGAGATCGGGAGCGCTCGTCTCACCGGTATCGATCCGCTCGGTCAACGCCTGATAAAGCCGCCATTCGTCATCGGGCAGCGTGAGACGCGCGAAAATCGCGTTCTTCTGCGGGATGAAATCGGTGACGATGGCCCCGCCTTGGGCGAGCAACTCGCTCGCTTGCCGGCCGTCTTCGGCGCGTTGCAGCGCAAACTGTAATTCCGTCGCGAGCGCGTAACGCGGCATATCGCCGTAAAAACGCGCAAGAAACGGATTGGCTTCGGGACGCTCTAGCAGCGTGCGCATCGGCCAGCGCTCGCTAAGCCGCTGAGCGAGGGAGGTCTTGCCCACGCCGATCGGCCCTTCGATCGCAATGTAGCGGTGCGGGGCGCGCAGATCGGGCGCTGTGACCGTGACGGGCGTGGCGTTCATTTGCATCCCGCCGAGCCTGCACTGGTCGCGGCCGGACCGTCCGAAACGGCGCCTTCGCGCTGCCCTTCGGGTTCACGCGCGGCCGCTTCCATCTTCGGGCAGCAGCAGGTCTTTACCTTTTCGATGCGCTGGTGGGCGAGCGCCGGCAGCAGCGCATCGGCGCGGCCAAAGCCGGGAATGACGACGTCGGGATCGATCTCGACGAGCGGCACGAGTACGAAGGCGCGCTCGAATGCTCGGGGATGCGGGACGGTTAGATCGGGATCGTCGATGCGGACATCGCCGTAGAGGACGATATCGAGATCGAGCGTGCGCGGCGCGTTGCGAAAGGGCCGCTCGCGGCCGAAGTGATGCTCGATCCGATGGCAAAGCGCCAGCAGGCCCGCTGCGCTGAGCGACGTTTCGAGCTTGACGACGAGATTGTAATAATCGTCGCCGCCGGCATCGATCGGCGCGGTGCGGTACAGGCTCGACTTCGCGAGTACGGTGATGGCGTGCTGTTGGGCGAGGCAGACGACCGCATCCTTCAGGGATTGGCGAGCATCCCCGAGGTTCGCGCCTAGACCGAGATAAGCAACCGTCATGGCATGGCTTCCTACGACTTCACGAGTTCCACACTTTCTTTGCGGCACGCCGCCGCCCGTTCAGTCCTCTTGCGGGTGCGGCGCCGGATCGACGCCGGCCGTTTCGCCTTCGCCGCTCTTGCGACTGCGACCGCCGCGGCGGCGCCGCTTGCGCGGCGCGCTCACGCGGCCGCCTTGCGACAGCAGCGCTTCGCGTTCGGCCGGGGCGCCGTCTAGGAAGGCGTCCCACCACTCGCCGATGGCCGGATCGAGTTCGCCCGATTCGCACCGTAATAAGAGGAAATCATAACCCGCTCTAAATCTTTGGTGTTCGATGAGCTTGAGCGGGCTGCGGCCCGAGCGTTTTTCGAGGCGCGCCTGCAGGCCCCAAATCTCGCGCATGTCGGCCGAGAAACGCTTGTGGATCGCCAGTTTTTCCGTCTGCATGTCGAGCACGTCATCCATCGCGCGATGGAGCGCGGGCACGGGAAACTCGCCGTTCGCCTCGTACTGCTGCGCACGCTGCTGCACGTCGTGCCACAGCAGCGTGGCGAACAGGAACCCCGGCGAAATCGATTTGCCGGCCTTCACGCGCGCATCGGTGCTGTTCAACGCAAGCGTGACGAAAGATTCGCCGTGCGGCTGTTCGAGCACGACATCGAGTAGCGGCAGCAGGCCGTGGTGCAGGCCTTCCTTCCGAAGTCGCTTCAGACACGCGAGCGCGTGCCCCGACAGCAGCAGCTTGAGTATTTCGTCGAACAGACGGGCGGCCGGCACGTTGTTGATCAGATCGGCGAGCCGTTGAATCGGTTCGCGCGTGGCGTCCTCGATCTCGAACCCGAGCTTGGCCGCGAAGCGCACGATGCGCAGCATCCGCACCGGATCTTCCCGATAGCGCGTGGCCGGATCGCCGATCATGCGCAACAGGCGGGCGCGGATATCGGCCATCCCGTTGTGATAATCGAGCACCGTCTGCGTCGCCGGGTCGTAGTACATCGCGTTGATCGTGAAATCGCGGCGCGTGGCGTCTTCGTGCTGCTCGCCCCAGACGTTGTCGCGCAGCACCCGGCCGCTCGCGTCCACGGCGTGGGTGCGGCGATCGAGCTCGTCGCGGCGCAGGCGCTTGGGCGGCGCGGCGGGCGCCTCGGCAGGCGCTTCCACGAGCGCCCGGAACGTCGACACTTCGATGATCTCTTGCCCGAACTGGACATGCACGATCTGGAAGCGTCGGCCGATCAACCGCGCGCGGCGAAACAGCCGCTGCACCTCTTCGGGCGTGGCGTCGGTGGCGACGTCGAAATCCTTCGGGGCGATGCCGAGCAACAGATCGCGCACGGCGCCGCCGACGATGAACGCCCGGAAACCGGCCTGCTGCAGCGTGTCGGTCACCCGCACGGCGTTCCGCGAGATCAGCGCGGGATCGATACGGTGGATATCGGCGGCCAGGATGACGGGTGCGTCGGGGCCGCTCACGGCCGCGCTCTTCTCGCCGTGGGCCTTCTTGCGGCGCGGCTTGGCGGCGGCCTCGTCGGGCGCCGTATCGGCCCATGCCGCTTCTTCGGCGAGGGAATCGTCTCGGGCGGCCGGATCGGTGTCCTGGCCGAACAGCTTGCGAATGAGTTTCTTGATCACGACGGTTGGAATAGATCGAAGATGCGCCAGCCCTTTGCTTGTGCGTGCGCGCGTAGCGTGGCGTCGGGGTTGGTCGCGATCGGATCGGTGACTTTCTCGAGCAACGGGATGTCGTTGTGCGAATCGCTATAGAAATAGCTGTGCTCGAAATCGGACCACGTTTTACCGAGCGAGGCGAGCCAGGACTCGACCCGCACGATCTTGCCCTCGCGATAGCTGGGCGTGCCCTTGCCACGGCCCGTGAACGGCGTATGCGGCTGGCCGTCGACGGTCTCGACTTCGCACGCGATCAGCATGTCGACGCCGAACGCGTCGGCGATCGGCCGCGTGACGAATTCGTTCGTCGCCGTGACGATGCAGCACAGATCGCCCTGGTCCTGGTGCTGGCGCACGAGCTCGAGCGCCACCGGCACGAGGGCGGGGCGGATCACTTCGTGCATGAATTGCTCGTGCCAGGCGGCTAGCTCCTCGCGCGACCGATGGGCGAGCGGCGCGAGGATCGTCTCCAGATACGCGTGGATGTCGAGCTGGCCGCGTTTGTAATCGGCGTAGAAGCGATCGATGTCCCGCAGGTAGCTTTCGGCATCGACAATGCCGAGCTTCACGATGAAGCGGCCCCATTCGTGGTCGCTGTCGGTCGGGATGAGCGTGTGATCGAGGTCGAAGAGTGCGAGATTCGTCATGAGGGCGCATTTTACTTGAAGCGGCTCGCGCCCGAGCACGAGCCTTCGGGATGGGGCGTCAATCGGCTGGCAAGGAGAGCATGGCGCGCAGCAGCGGCAGCGTAATCGCGCGCTTTTGTTCGAGCGAAAAGCGATCGAGCGCGTCGAGCAGCGCCATCAGGCTCGGCATGTCGCGCCGAAAGTGCGTGAGCAGGTAGGCGGGCACGTCGTCGGCGAGCGCAATGCCGCGCTCCTTGGCGGCGTGCTTGAGCACGGCGCCTTTGCGATCGTCCGGCAGCGGCGCCAGGTGGAACACGAGGCCCCAGCCCAGGCGCGTGCGCAGATCTTCGCGCACGGCGAGCCCGATCGGCGCGGCGTTGCCCGTCGCGACGAGCGCGCTCGTCGGATGCGCGCGCACTTCGTTAAAGAGGTTGAACAGCGCGATTTGCTGCGCGCCCGAGAGCTTGTCGCAATCGTCGACGGCGTAGATCGCCACGTTGGGCTCGAACGTGAACGCCGTCAGCGCGCTCTGCGGGCCGAGGAACGAGGCGCGCCCGGGCGCGGCGCTATGGACGAGCGCCGCCAGCAAATGGCTGCGGCCGCTGCCCGGCTCGCCCCAGATGTAGAACGTGCGATCGGCGAGCGGGCCCGCCGCGAGCGCACCGTCGAGCTCGGCCAGCCGTGCGACGAGTTCGGCGTTGGCGCCGGCGAAGAAGTTGTCGAACGTCGACGGCGGCGGCGTGCCGAGGTCGAGCGTCAATTGGCGATGTACAGCAGTCACGATGAAAAACGCAATCGATCAGTTTTTGTAGAGCGCGCTCGCGATATAGCCGCGGCGCACCTCGCGTAGCGCGGTGGAGATGATCGCGCTGACGGGCAGCGCGAGCAGCACGCCGAAAAAGCCGAACAGCTGGCCGAACGCGAGCAACGCGAAGATCACGGCGAGCGGGTGCAGGCCGATTCGTTCGCCGACGAGCCGCGGCGTCAAAAACAGGCTTTCGAGGATCTGCCCGATGCCGTAGATGAGCGCGACGGCCGCGAAACCGTAGAGGCTGCCGAATTGCAGCAGCGCCGCCAGCAGGGCGAGGGCGAGGCCGGTGGCGAAGCCGACGTAAGGAATGAACACCGCGAGCCCCGTGAAAATGCCGATCGGCAGCGCGATCTCGAAGCCGGCGATCGTCAGCGTCAAGCCGTAGAACACGGCCAGCACGGCCATGACCAGCAATTGACCGCGCAGATACTGCGAGAGCGTGCGATCCATTTCGACGGCCAGCTCGAGCGTTTTGGGCAGCCAGCGCCGCGGCACGATCGCGGCCAGGCGCGCGAGCATCGTGTTCCAGTCGTACAGCAGGTAATAGAGCACGAGCGGCACCATCACCCCATCGCCGATCACCGTGATCATGACGTTGCCGCTCGTGCGCAGCGATTTCCAGGCGGCGAGCGCGACTGTTTGCGCGCTGCCTTCGATCTGCGTCGTGAGCATATCGCGCAAGCTCGAGAAATCGAACACATCGCCGAAACCGAGCACCGTGAGCTTGGGCTGCAGCCAGTCGTGCAGATGCGAGATCAGCCCCGGAATCTGCGCCTTCAGCTGCGGCCCTTCCTTTTGCACGACCGCGAACACGAGCAGCGCGAGCAGCGCGACGAGGATCGCGAACACGAGCATCATCAAGAGCGCGGCAAGCCCGCGCGGGATGCGATGGCGTACGAGCCAGGCCACGCCCGGCTGCAGGATATAGGCGAGAATCGCGCCGAGCAAAAACGGCGTGAGCACGGGGCTCAAGAGCCACAGCAAGATGCCGAGGCAAAGCGCCACGGCGCCCCAAAAGAGGGCCTGGCGTTGATAGGGCGTAAGAAGCGGAGAGCTCTGCGACAAGGGCGTTCCCTGGTGTATTCGAATCGACGAAAAGCGAGCCGGCCGCCCGGTTGGGGGCCCCGAACGTCGAAGCAGGGCGGCCCCGTTGGCGCCGACTCTGGATCGACCATCGACATCGGTTAAAATCGCATTTTACCGACCTTCTCGCCCTTCCCCATGAATCAACCGAAATCCGCTCCCGACGCCCAGGGTTTGTCGTACCGCGATGCGGGCGTCGACATCGACGCCGGCGATGCGCTCGTCGACGCCATCAAGCCATTCGCGAAAAAGACGCTGCGCGAAGGCGTGCTCGGCGGTATCGGCGGGTTCGGCGCGCTGTTCGAGGTGCCCAAGCGCTACAAAGAGCCCGTCTTGGTGTCCGGCACCGACGGCGTCGGCACGAAGCTCAAGCTCGCGTTTCATCTGAATAAACACGATACGGTGGGCCAGGATCTGGTCGCCATGAGCGTCAACGACATCCTCGTTCAGGGCGCGGAGCCGCTGTTCTTCCTCGATTACTTCGCTTGCGGCAAGCTCGACGTCGCGACGGCGTCGACGGTCGTGAAGGGGATCGCGCAGGGCTGCGAGCTGGCCGGCTGCGCGCTGATCGGCGGCGAAACGGCCGAGATGCCGGGCATGTACCCCGACGGCGAATACGATTTGGCCGGCTTTGCTGTGGGCGCCGTCGAAAAGAGCAAGATCATCGACGGCAGCACGATCGCCCCCGGCGATGTGGTGCTCGGTCTCGCGTCCAGCGGCATTCATTCGAACGGCTTTTCGCTCGTGCGCAAGATCATCGAGCGCGCGAACCCCGATCTGTCGGCCGATTTCCATGGCCGTTCGTTGGCCGATACGCTGATGGCGCCCACGCGCATCTACGTGAAGCCGTTGCTGGCGCTGATGCAGAAGATCGCCGTCAAGGGCATGGCGCATATCACCGGTGGCGGGCTCGTCGAGAACATTCCGCGCGTGCTGCGCGAGGGCCTGACGGCCGAGTTGCAGCAATCGGCTTGGCCGATGCCGCCGCTGTTCACGTGGCTGCAGCAGCACGGCGGCGTGGCCGATGCGGAGATGCACCGCGTCTTCAACTGCGGCATCGGCATGGCCGTTGTCGTCTCCGCGGCCGATGCCGATGAGGCGGTGCGCGAACTGACGGCTGCGGGCGAGCAGGTGTGGAAGATCGGCACGGTGCGGGCGAGCCTCGAAGGCGAGGCGCAGACGGTCGTGGTTTAAACGATGCGGCGGGGGCCCGCCGCGGGCGGGTTCCCTTCAACCACCGCCTCAACGGCGCGCACGGCCTCATCGGTCGCATTCGGCGCGCAGCAATCGATCACGATCCGCTCGGGCATCGAGCGCAGCCAGGTGAGTTGCCGCTTGCAGAGCTGACGCGTGGCGAAAATCCCCTTATCGCGCATCGTCGCGTAGTCGATCGCACCGTCCAGGTATTCCCATGCCTGTCGATAGCCGACGCAGCGCATCGACGGTAGTCCTGGGTCCAAATCGCCGCGCGCGCGCAGTTGTCTGACTTCGTCGATGAAGCCGGCTTCGAGCATCGCGTCGAACCGCGCGGCGATGCGCGCGTGCAGCACGGCGCGATCGCTCGGTTCGAGCGCGATGGGCACGAACCGGTAGGGCGTATCGGCTTCCCGCTCGGACGCCGAGAGCAGCGCCGACATCGGCTGGCCCGTCAGCAAGAACACTTCGAGCGCGCGTTGGATCCGCTGCGCATCGTTCGGCGCCAAGCGAGCGGCCGTGACCGGATCGACGGCCGCCAACCGCGCGTGCAGCGCAGGCCAGCCGTCGCGGGCCGCGTCGGCCTCCAGCGAGGCGCGCACCTCGGGATCGGCCGACGGCAAATCGTTGAGCCCGTGCGTGAGCGCCTTGTAGTACAGCATTGTGCCGCCGACCAGCAGGGGCACGTCGCCGCGCGCGCGGATCGCCTCGATGGCGCGCAGCGCATCGGCGCGAAAATCCGCCGCCGAATAAGCTTCGGTCGGATCGCGGACGTCGATCAGATGATGGGGGACGAGCGCACGCTCTTGCGCGGACGGCTTGGCGGTGCCGATGTCCATGCCGCGATAGACCAGCGCCGAATCGACGCTGACGATCTGCGTCGGGTGCTTGGCCGCGAAGGCGAGCGCGGCGGCGGTCTTTCCCGACGCCGTGGGGCCCAGCAGGCAGGCGATGGCGATGCGGCGCGGCTCGTTCACGCGCTCACTGTCCACGCAGGAACAGGCGATCGAGATCGCCCAACGTCAGCTGATACCACGTGGGCCGGCCGTGATTGCATTGATCGGCGCGCTCGGTCGCTTCCATTTGGCGCAGCAGCGCGTTCATCTCGTCGAGCGTCAGGCGCCGGTTCGCGCGCACCGCGTGGTGACAGGCCAGCGTGCCGAGCAACTCGTGCTGGCGTTCGGTCAGTACGCGCGAGCCGCCGTAGGCATGCAGATCGGCCAGCACGGCGCGCGCTAGCGCCGGCAGATCGGCGTCTTTAAGCAAGGCAGGCACGGCGCGGATCGCTAGCGTGGTGGGCGAGAGCGGGGCGAGATCGAACCCGAGCGCTTCGAGCGCCTCGCGTTCCTCCTCGGCTGTGCCGATTTCGACGGCGTCGGCCGTGATCGACACCGGAATCAAAAGCGGTTGCACCGACACCGTACGCTCGGCCAGCGCACGTTTGAACTGTTCGTAGAGGATGCGTTCGTGCGCGGCGTGCATATCGACAATGACGAGCCCGCGCGCGTTCTGCGCCAGCACGTAGACGCCATGGATCTGCCCGATGGCAAAGCCGAGCGGGTGATCGAGATCGGCCGGCAGGCCTGCCGCGAAGCCACCGAACGCGGAACCGGCGGTTGCAGCGTTGCCTTCGGCTGCGCTATCGCGCATTTCCAAGCCTGACGCACCCGCCGTGAGCCACGGCGCATCGCTAAGCGGTGTGTTGACGCCATCCGGCGCGCCGCCGTGGGGGCGGGCGGCATCCTTTCGCCCGAACAGCGCATCGTACAAGGCGAGCGGTTGGGCGACGGGCAAGGCGCCTTGCCGCGCATCGCGCATCCAGGTGGTGCCGTTGCGGGCGGCGGCCGAGAGCGAGACGCCGCCGAGCGTCGAGCCTCCACCTGCGGCCGCGGCTGCGTTCCCGGCATGCAGCCCGCCTTCGCCGGCACGCGGCTCGATCTGCGCCGCGTGGCCCAGCGCGGTGGTTTCGGGCGATGCGCCCGCATGCCGCGCGAGGGCGCGCTGCAGCGCATGGAACACGAACTGATGGACCGAGCGCGAATCGCGGAAGCGCACTTCGATCTTCGACGGATGCACGTTGACGTCGACCGCTTCGGGCGGCAAGTCGAGAAACAGCACATACGACGGATAGCGATCGCCGTGCAGGACGTCTTCATAGGCGGCGCGCACGGCGTGCGTCAGCAACTTGTCGCGGACGAATCGGCCGTTCACGAAAAAGTATTGCTGATCGGCGCGGCCTCGGCTCGCCGTCGGCAACCCGGCGCAGCCGTAGAGCGCGATCTCGCCCGCCACTTCTTCGAGCGGCAAATGGGCGCTGGAAAACGCTTCGCCGAGGATCTTCGACACACGGATCGGCGGTTCGCTCGCATTCCAGTGCTCGAGCGCGCGGCCGTTATGCATGACCGAGATCGCTACATCGGGCTGAGCCAGCGCGGCGCGCCGGATCATTTCGACGCAATGGCCGAGCTCCGTTTGTTCGCTTTTGAGGAACTTCCGGCGCGCCGGCGTGTTGAAGTAAAGCTCGCGCACTTCGATGGTGGTGCCCACGCCGCCCGCGGCGGGCGTCAGCGCGCCGGTTTGCGCATCGATGCGCGTCGCGTGCGCGGCGTCGGCCGTGCGGCTCGTAATGAACATTTCGGCCACGGAGGCAATCGAAGCGAGCGCTTCGCCACGAAAGCCGAGCGTGCCGACGGCTTCCAGTTCGGCGAGCGAGCGGATTTTGCTCGTGGCGTGGCGCATCAGCGCGAGCGGGAGCTCTTCGGGCGGAATGCCGCAGCCGTCGTCGGCGATCGAAATCCGTTTGACGCCGCCTGCGTCGAGCAAGATGCGCAGCGTCTTCGCGCCGGCGTCGAGCGCGTTTTCGAGCAGTTCCTTGACGACCGAGGCCGGCCGCTCGACCACCTCGCCGGCAGCGATTTGGCTGATCAACTGATCGGGCAGGGGGGCGATGGCGCGCCGCGCGCGCGGCGCCGGCTGCGCGGGGCGTTCGCCGTCGGCGGGCGATGCGGAGAATTCGGACATGCCGCGATTATAGCGATTCGCGCCGAGCTTCAATCCCGCAGCCGGTCCGCATGTCCGGCGGTTTCGAGACCCGTCATAGGGTTTCGGTATCATGGCGCCGTAGCGTCGGCAGCGTCGGTAGGGTCACGGCGGGGTGACCGCGGGCAAAACGTCGCCCTATTCGGCGGCGCGCAATCGCGCGGCGCTTGCTTGTTTGCACTGGTTGTTTGCACTTTTAGGAAGGAATGCCCTTGGACACGCTGCTTCACTTCGTCGCCCTCGTTCTGCACATCGACAAATTCCTCGGCGATTTCGTCCATCAATACGGCGCTTGGGTCTACGCCGTGTTGTTCGCGATCGTGTTCTGCGAAACGGGCCTCGTGATCTTGCCGTTCCTGCCCGGCGATTCGCTGCTCTTCATCGGCGGCGCATTTTGCGCGGCGGGACAGATGGATCTGGCCTCGCTGATCGCGCTGTTGCTCGTTGCGTCGATCGGTGGCAACACCGTCAACTATCTGATCGGCCGCGCCATCGGGCCGAAGGTGTTCAGCACCCGTATTCCCGTGTTGGAGCGCTTTCTCGATCGGGCCGCGCTGCAACGAACACACGATTTCTACGAGCGGCACGGCGGCAAGACGATCGTGCTCGCCCGTTTCGTCCCTGTCGTGCGCACCTTCGCGCCGTTCGTGGCGGGCGTGTCCGATATGCGCATGGGGCGCTTCCAGTTTTTCAATGTGACCGGCGCCGCACTATGGGTGCTGCTGCTCGTGCTGGCCGGCTATTTCTTCGGCAATATCCCGTTCATTCGGCAGTACTTGAACTTGATCGTGCTGGTGGGTGTGGGCGCGGCGATCGTGCCTGTTGCGCTCGCGGCGCTGTGGAAGCTCACACGCAAAAAATCCGACGCGAGCATTGCGCGAAACGGCGGCGCTCGCTGATCGTCGGCGGCAAGATCGGCGCGCGGGCGCACCGGCTGCCCGCGTAACCACGCGCTTGCGCACCTGCGCAGCGGCATATCGCGGCGTAAAGACAACCAGGGGGAAGCGATCGTGAACGGCCCGACCACCGATGTTCGCTTGATCGCCGCCAAGCTAGACGCGCTGCGGCCGACGCAAATCACCGTGGGCTATCACGAGGTGCGCGCCAAGCGCGCCCATTGGACATCGCTCGACAAACCGGGCCGCGCGCAGGCCATCGCCACCCATTGGTTTCCGGCCGTGCTCGGGCCCGAGCAGCAACATTTCGTCGTCGATCATCATCATCTGGGGCTCGCGCTCATCGAAGAAGGCGTGCGCGAGGTGCAGGTGATGGTGCTGCGCGATCTGTCGTGGCTCGAGCCCCTCATCTTCTGGCGCATGATGGAGCACTATCAATGGGTGCATCCGTTCGACGCCGACGGCAAACGGCACGATTACGCTCGCTTGCCCAAGAAGCTGACGGAGATGATCGACGATCCCTATCGCAGCTTGGCTGGCGCGCTGCGCCGCTTCGGCGGGTACGCGAAGGATATGACGCCGTTCAGTGAATTCCTGTGGGCCGATTATCTGCGGCTGAAGATCGCCGAGAAGCGTGTTCGGAAGGATTTCGACAAAGCGCTCAAGGATGCGCTCGCTTGCGCACACGATCCCGAGGCGCGCTATCTCCCCGGTTGGTCCGGTAAGATGCCGGCCGCTTGAGCGCACGCGTCGCGCCATGACCATCGATACGGGGCACGCCGCTGCCGCTCATCTGCAGGACCCGGCTCAATACGCCCAGCCGGATGCGCGCAAGAGCGCCCCGCTTCGTGTGGCGAAGGATGCGCTCGCCGGCTTGTCGATTGCGGGGCTGCTGCTGCCAGAAGCCGTCGCCTACGCGGGCATCGCCAATTTGCCGCCACAGGCGGGCCTTGTCGCGTTGCTGGCCGGGCTCGCCGTCTACTCGCTGCTGGGTAGCAGCCGCTTCGCGATCGTCTCGGCCACGTCCTCATCGGCCGCGGTCTTGGCCGCCACCGTGAGTGCGCAGGGCGGTGCGGGCGTGGCGCAGCTCGCTTACGCCGCGGCGCTCGTCGCCGCTACGGGCATGCTCTTCGCCTTCGCCGGCTTCGCGCAGCTCGGGGGTATGTCCGATTTCGTCGCCAAGCCTGTGCTGCGCGGCTTCGCCTTCGGGCTCGCGCTAACGATCGCCGTCAAACAGTTGCCGAGCATTCTCGGCGTAAGCGCGCATTTCGCCGACGTGCCGCGCATGGCGTTCGATCTGGCGTGGCAAGCGCCGCGCTGGAATCGGCATAGCGTCGCCGTGGGCGGCGTGGCGCTCGCGATCTTATTTGCGCTCGGGCGCCGGGCGCGCATCCCCGCGACGCTTGTCGTCATCGTCCTCGGCATCGGTGCGGGCTATTTCATCGATTGGCATCGTTGGGGCATCGCCGTGGTCGGCGCGATCGACGTGCAGGACGTTCACCTCGCCTTGCCGGCATTTGCGCGTACGCAGTGGCTGCAGACGACGGAGCTCGCGTTCGCGCTCATGCTCATCCTCTACGCCGAATCGTACGGCTCGATCCGCAGCTTCGCGCTGAAGCACGGCGACGACATCTCTCCCAACCGCGATCTCGTCGCGCTCGGGGCGGCCAACGTCGTCTCGGCGGTGCTGCAGGGGATGCCGGTCGGGGCTGGGTACTCCGCTACGTCGGCGAACGAGGCGGCGGGCGCGCAAACGCGGCGCTCAGGGCTCGTCGCCGCGGCGGTGGTTGCGCTCATCGTCGTCTTCCTGCGGCCGCAACTCGCGCGCATTCCGGAGCCGGTGTTGGCCGCGATCGTCATCTATGCGGTGAGCCATTCGCTGCATCCCGACGTGTTCCGTCCTTACTGGACTTGGCGTCGCGATCGGCTCGTGACTGTCGCATCGCTGGCCGGTGTGCTGCTGCTCGGCGTATTGCACGGCCTGCTCGTCGCGATCGGCGTGAGCTTGCTCGTCACGCTGCGCAATTTCTCCGAGCCTTTGGTGAGCGTGCTCGGCCGCTTGCGCGACAGTCATGATTTCGTCGATGTCTCGGCGCACGCGGACGCGCGGCCGATCGACGGCATCATGATCGTGCGGCCCGAGGCGCCGTTGTTCTTCGCCAATGCCGACCGGGTGCTCGAAGCCGTGCGCAAACTGATCGCCGCTCAGCCAAGCGCACCGAACGCAATCGTGCTGAGCCTGGAGGAGACGCCCGACGTCGACGGTACGGCCATCGAGGCGTTGCGCATCTTCGCCGCTCAACTGCGCTCGCGTGGCCAAAGGCTCGTGCTCGTGCGCCTGAAGCCGCGCGCGCTCGAGGCGCTCGCGCGCGCCGCCGACGATACCTTGCCGCTCGATGCGCTGCGCGAGTTCAGCGTGGACGAATGCGTGCGAGCTGTTCTTGCCTCATCGATACCCACACGCGCACCGGCCGTATAACCCAGCGCCTGCTCGGGAAGATCGGTGCGTTGCGCGCGGGCGCTTTCCTCGCTATGGTAGGCGGTCGTGACCGACCCTCCCACCTTTTCGACGAGGCCGCGACTTCCTATGAAAATGAGCGATATCCCATTCGGCGTGACAGATTGGTCCGACGTCGAACCTGAAACCCATCCTGGCGATTCCGGCTCGGCCTTCTGGCGCACGCGTAAGTTCGGCGACATCCGCGTGCGCCAGGTCGAATACACGCCCGGCTATCTGGCCGACCACTGGTGCGTAAAGGGGCACATCCTTTACGTGATCGAGGGCGAGTTGCATACGGAGCTCGAAGATGGAAGACAGTTCGTGCTGAAGGCGGGCCAAAGTTACCAGGTGGCGGATGGCGCCGAACCGCATCGCTCGAGCACGCCGATGGGCGCGAAGCTATTCATCGTGGATTGAGCCTGCTTCTGATTTCGAATTTGCATGGTTCAATTTACGGCTGCACGCGCGATGCAAGATGTAAGACGGAAGATGCAAAACGCAAAACGCAAAACGCAAAACGCAAAACGCAAAACGCAAAACGCAAAACGCAAAACGCAAAACGCAAAACGCAAAACGCAAAACGCAAAACGC